>JRYE01003428.1_pt1 | contig 26810 bp, 24 predicted proteins | sample 235321 | NCBI WGS metagenome assembly JRYE01 (sample SAMN03074214, study PRJNA261473) | activated sludge metagenome | biome: Common Effluent Treatment Plant; feature: Wastewater; material: Activated sludge; isolation source: activated biomass in a lab-scale reactor treating industrial wastewater at... | reverse complement strand
GCTGGTGTGCCTGATCCCGACGACCATCGGGGCGCTGCTGTCGGCGATCGGCATCGCCGGCATGGACCGCCTGGTGCAGCGCAACGTGCTGGCCATGTCGGGTCGCGCGGTCGAGGCCGCAGGCGACGTGGACACGCTGCTGCTGGACAAGACCGGCACGATCACCTTCGGCAATCGCATGGCGTCGGCTTTCTATCCCATCGAAGGAACCACCGCCGAGCAGTTCGCCGACGCGGCACAGCTTTCGTCCCTCGCCGACGAGACGCCCGAGGGCCGCTCGATCGTCGTGCTCGGCATGCAGAAGTACAACATTCGCGAGCGCGACATGCACGCGCTGGGCTTCGATGGCAAGCCCGCGACGTTTGTTCCCTTCACCGCCAACACCCGCATGAGCGGCGTCGACCTGCCCGTGTCCACGCAGCACCCGCAGGGTCGCCAGATCCGCAAGGGCTCCGCCGACGCGATCGAGGCGTACGTCTCGCGCATGGGCGGCACGCCCAGCGCCAAGGCCCGCGAGATCGTGAACGAGGTCTCCAAGCGCGGCTCGACGCCGCTGGTGGTGGCCGAAGGCAAGGGCGTGCGCTCGGCGTGGTCGAACTCAAGGACATCGTCAAGGGCGGCATCACGGAGCGCTTCGCCGAGCTGCGCCGCATGGGCATCAAGACGGTGATGATCACCGGCGACAACCCGGTGACGGCCGCCGCGATCGCCGCCGAGGCGGGCGTGGACGACTTCCTCGCCCAGGCCACGCCCGAGGCCAAACTCAAGCTCATCCGCGAGTATCAGCAGGGCGGGCGGCTCGTCGCCATGACCGGCGACGGCACCAACGACGCCCCCGCGCTCGCCCAGGCCGATGTCGGCGTCGCGATGAACACCGGCACGCAGGCCGCCAAAGAGGCCGGCAACATGGTCGATCTCGACAGCAATCCCACCAAGCTCATCGAGATCGTCCGCATCGGCAAGCAACTGCTGATGACCCGCGGCTCGCTCACGACCTTCAGCATCGCCAACGACGTCGCCAAGTACTTCGCCATCATCCCCGCGGCATTCATGAGCACCTACCCCGCGCTGGGTGCGCTCAACATCATGCGGCTCAACCCCGCGACGGCGATCCTGTCGAGCGTCATCTTCAACGCCCTCATCATCGTCGTGCTGATCCCCCTGGCCCTCCGCGGCGTGAAGTACCGCCCCGTCGAGGCCAGCCGCCTGCTCGGGCACAACCTGCTCGTCTACGGCGTCGGCGGCCTGTTCGTCCCGTTCGTCGGCATCAAGCTCATTGACGTGCTCGTCAACCTCCTGCCCGTCTGGAACTGAACCATGCCTACGCACCTGTCCCTGCTGCGCCCCGCACTCGTCCTCTTCGTTCTCCTGTCCATCATCACGGGCGTCTTCTATCCGCTCGCCATCACCGGCATCGCGCAGGTCGCGTTCCCCGACAAGGCCAACGGCTCGATCATCCTCGGCACCGCTGGTGACGCGGGCGGCAAGCCCATCGGCTCGTCGCTCATCGGCCAGGAGTTCGGGACCTCCGACCCGTCCGCGGCCCCCGCGCTCGCCAAGCGGTTCTGGGGCCGCCCCAGCGCCACCGGCCCCGTGCCCTACACCGCGCTGAATCTCGCCGCCGGCACCGGCTCCAGCGGCAGCAACCTTGCTCCCACCAACCCCGCGCTGCTCGACGCCATCAAGGCCCGCCTCGCCGCACTCGACGCGGCGGACGCGAGCGTCGGCATCGTCCGCGTCGCCCCCGGCTCAACGTCCCGCGCGATTGCCGTCCCCGTCGATCTCGTCACCGCCTCGGCCAGCGGACTCGACCCGCACATCTCCCCCGCCGCGGCGGAGTACCAGGTCCCCCGCGTCGCCAAAGCCCGCGGCCTGACCGAAGACGCCGTCCGCACGCTCGTCCACCAGCACACGCAAGATCGTGCCTTCGGCGTGCTGGGCGAGCCTGTGGTGAACGTGCTCACGCTCAACTGCGCGCTCGACACCGCCAGCCCGGCGAAATGAACAACGCCCCCGGTGAGTCCGAGGGCGCGCCACGTCACTTGGCTGTTCTTCGTCACTCAGGCGGCGATCGTCGCCTGCGCCTGCTCACTCCACGGCCCGCGCTCGCCGGTCGGCGAGACCCAGCGCATCCACACGTAGTTGGTCTAGCCGCCGTCCTCGGCGGGGAAGTTCATGACGTACGGCGCGTTGGTATCGACCGCGACGAAGCGGAGGTCCGCTTCGCCCGTCGGCGGCGTGGTGCCGACCTTGTTCCAGATTTCGACGCCCAGCGCGCCGGCGGGCTTGGCCTTGCGGGTCGGCGTGGCCGAGTCCACGAAGCGGAGCGTCTGCTGGAGGCGGTTGCCGCACTCGATGGTGCAGATGGGCGCGGTGGTGGGGGGGCCGATGGGGCCGGGGGTCTGGGCGACGGTGATGCCCAGCGACGCCTTCTCGGCATCGTTCACAACAGCGGACGCCTGCAAGCGGCGCACGAGCGGCCGGATCACGGCGACATACGCGGCGCGGGCCTCGTCCTTGGACTGCTTGGCGGCCTTGGCGGCGTTGACGGCGGCAACGTGCGCAGGGAACGCTGTGGTCCATACGCCCTGCGCAGCCGTGATCGGGGTCATGTCGGCGGCGGTGAGTCCGAGCGCGGCGAGGTTCGCGTTGGCGTAGGTCACGAAGTTGGATTGCCAGGCCTGAAACGACGCATCGGGGCCGGGGATGTAGTCAGCCATGGGGGTGCTGTCCTTCTACTGGATTCGTCGGCTCTCTCGGGTCAACGCCCGTCCGCTACCAGAGCCGTCGATCGGCGCGCGGAGGACACTTGATCGTGCATCGACGATCACGGGTGCCGACTTCACGAGCGCGCGGAGATTTCGTGCAGATTGCCGGGCGCGTCGGAACGCTCCGCATCCTTGAGAGATGGTCTGGCCGCTGATGCAGAGAGGGCGTGCCGCCCTCTCCGCACCTCTCCCTGCACAGACAACGCGTCTGCCTTTCGCCCCATCGGGGCGACGGGTTGTAGCCACGGGTGGAGCGACGCGGCTTTGAGCGTCGCGGAACCCGTGGATCCGAGTCTCTCTTATCCTCTTCTTGCCCCGGAGGGGCAAAGGAGTCTCCATGCCAGGCACGTACTCCCAACTTCTGCTCCACATCGTCTTCTCCACCAAGGGCCGCTTGCCGTGGATCACCGCTGAAGTCGCCGAGCGCTTGTATCCCTACATCGGCGGCATCGTCCGGGCCGAGAAAGGCGTGCTCTACGACATCGGCGGCGTAGACGACCATGTGCACATATACCTGCGGTGGCGGCCAGATGGTTCGATCTCGGATTTGATGCGCACGGTCAAAGCACGTTCGTCGAAGTGGGTACACGACACCTATCCGAAGCTGGCAGAGTTCGCGTGGCAGGAGGGGTACAGCGTCTTCTCCGTCAGCAAGTCGCAGGAAGAGGCCGTGAAGAAGTACATCGCCGGTCAGGCCGAGCATCACAAGAAGGAAGACTTCAAGTCGGAGTTGGTGCGGATGCTCCGCGCTCACGGCGTCGAGTTCGACGAGAAGTACGTGTGTGATTGAACGGCTGCGCATGTCTTCGCCCCGACGGGGCGCAGGCGTGTAGCCACGGGTGGAGCAAGCGAGTCTTCGAGCGAGCGCAACCCGTGGAAGAAGGAAGAACATGCGGCCCTCCCCGGCGGGGGCGGAGGGAGCGTCCGGGGGCCGCGTGCCCCGGTGCAGAGGGATCCATCCTCTGCCCCTCCGGGGCAGCATCGTGAAGGGGTCACCTCTTCCACGGGTTCCGCTCCGCCCGCGAGGACGCGGGCTGCGCTCCACCCGTGGCTACACCCCGCGGCCCCGTTGGGGCCAAAGCAGGTCGCCGCCTGCGTTACGCCACAGGGTGACGGGGGGCGGCAGACCCCGGCATTTGCGGCAATCGCTAACCGACATGGCAAGTGGATGACCTAATCCGCTCAACGATGGCCGGATCGGGTATACTGCGCTCCGGCAATACCTGGAGGCTCCAAATGCCGGATGATGGACAGGATGAGAACTGGTCTGCTGTGATCGCCCGCTGCCTCGCTTATCTCTGCCTCAAAAACTCAGAGTACCGCGACAAGTCCGTGCTGGATCAGGCGGCGTTCCTCGAAAAGCTCGGCCTCCCCATCCACGACCGAGCGGGTGTCGTCGGCAGCACGCCGGCATCCTTACGCGAACTGGCGCGACAGGCGCGGAACAAGAAGGGAGGGAACAAGAGTGGCAAAGGGAAGCGTCGATGAAGAGTTGAGTGAGCGAGCAGAGGGCATGACCATCTTCGAGTCTCGATTGGTCAGCCTTCTGGGCTTGCTCCTTGTCCAGGAGCGCCAGCAGACGGAGCAGATAGGCTTGCTTGGCCGAGCGGGGTTCAAGCCCGCCGAAATCGCTGCCTTGCTCGGGACCACGCGGAACACGGTTAGCGTTGAACTGTCGAACCAGCGCAGAGGCAAGAATCCGAAGACGGGCAAGAGGCTCAAGAAGAAGTGAGCCACTATGGCCAAGATCAACCCGAAGTTGCTAGCCAACATCATCACCAAGACCGGACTTAGTCGCGCGCAGGCATACGCCAGGATTCAACAGACGGCGAATCGGGAAACGCTCCCGCGCGACCTTGCCGCCATCAAACTTGGATCAGAAGTCGGCGTGAACATTAACAAGCACGCCGACGCCGCGCAACTGGCACAGTTGCGGCAGGCAGGAAGCCCTGTGGCCCCGCCGAACGGTGCCAGCGTTGCTACGACGACGCCGAACAGATCGGTGCCGAAGGTAACAGCCAGGGCGGGGAAGAAGGCTGGGAAGAAGCCGCCGAATCAGGTGTTCGTGGTTCACGGGCGCGACAGAGCGGCCAAAGATGCGGTGTTCGCCTTCCTTCGAGCCGTGGGGATCAAACCGATCGAATGGAACTCCGCACTGGCTATGAGCAAGAAAGCCGCTCCGTACATCGGAGAGATTCTCGAAGCGGCGTTTGCGAAGGCCCGCGCCATCGTCGTCCTCCTCACGCCGGACGATCTCGTTCAACTGCGGCCCGACCTCGTGACACCGACCGACAAGCCATACGAACGCACGCTGACGGGACAAGCGAGACCAAACGTACTGTTTGAGGCGGGAATGGCCTTCGCCACACACCCGGGCCGCACGCTGCTCATGCAGGTTGGCAACGTCAAGGAGTTCAGTGATGTCGGAGGGCGTCATGTTGTCCACATGACCGGCGACTACGCCAAACGCCAAGAGTTGGCAACGAAGCTCACCAACGCTGGGTGTGACGTAGACACTTCAGGCAGCGATTGGGTAACGGCGGGCGACTTCACCGACCCGCAGGCGCGTGCGCCAACGAAGAAAGCGAAGAATCGCAAGTAGGCGCTCCCGCGAAGCGGGACCTACGCCGCCACCGTTGCCGTCGTCACGTCCGACCACGGCCCCTTTTCGCCGCGGGTGTTGACCCAGCGGGCCATGTAGACGGCGGTTTTCCCCCCAGCCGCCTTCGCATATTCGGCGCGAAAACTCGGTTTGGTGGTCATGGTCAGGAACGTGAAGCCAGGCACTTGGGACTGGGCACTCGGCACGAGGTCGGAAGCGGCGCCCGATCCGCTGCCTTCACCAGTGCCTGGTGCCTGATGCCCAGTGCCTGCCGCGACCAGCTTCACCCACACCTCGGCACCGAGCACGCCTTGGGGCCGGGCTCGTCGGGTCGGCGTGGACTCGTCCACGAGGCGCAACTGGTGCGTGAGCCGCTGCCCGCTCTCGACCAGCGCGAGCGGACGGGTGACGGGCGTCTGCGCGGGGGTGCCTCGTGGGGGGCGCACCGTGATCCCCATCTCGGCGCGGTCGGCGTTGCTGGTCGCCGGGTAACTCTGCACGAAGTTGGTCACGGGCCGGACTTCCTTCTCCAGCGCGGCCCGGGCCGCGTCCTTGGCCTGCCGCGCCCCCCCCGCCTCGGCCGCTGCCCTGACGTGCGCGGGGTACTGCGCGTTCCAGGTTTCCAGGGCCTTCATCAGCGGCGTGAGGAGGTCCGGGTTCAGCCCCTGCACGTCGTAGAACTTCTTGACGGCCTCGTAATAGTTGTTCGCCCACGCGCCGAAATCGCCGTCGGGCCGGGGCATGTAGTGTTCGCCGGAGCGGGCCATGTGCGAGCCTCCAAAGCAAAGACAAAGAATGGTTCACTGCCGAGATCGCAGAGAGCACAGAGAGAACGGAGGAGCGGAGGTGCTTTGATCCGGTCCCTGACCAGTTCGGGGCCTTCCTCTGTGTGCTCCGTGGCCTCTGTGGGGCATGCCTTGGCTTCCGTGCGCCGCACGCGCGACGCGACGAGCCAGTCGGCTCACGCGATCATCGGCTCGTCGGACACGACACTTCAGTCGGCGGACGCGACGGATGAATCGTCGCACGCGACGGGAGGGGAGTCGCACGCGACGGGAGGGGGGTCGCACGCGACGGGCCGGCCGGCGGACGCGACACATGAACCGGCGGGCGCGCCAACCGATCCGTCCGGGCCGGGCCGCGCTGCACGGGTGCGTTTATGCCGCGTTTATCCGGGCGGGGCGCGCGTTCACGTACCCTTGATGCACGCTCATGCCCGCGGACAGTTCAACATCCCGGCCCGATCCCGATGCGCTGCTGGCGCAGATCGCCGCGTCGCGCGATCGCGGCGCACCGGGCGAGGGGGAGATGGGCGATGCTCCCGGAACGCGGCGCGGGCGGCTCAAGATCTTCTTCGGCGCATCGCCCGGCGTGGGCAAGACCTACGCCATGCTCGCGGCGGCGCAGCGGATGGCGGCGCAGGGCGTGGATGTCGCCGTCGGCGTGGTCGAAACGCACGGGCGGGCCGAGACCGAGCGGATGCTGCTGGGGCTGGACATCATCCCGCGGGTGCAGATCGAGTACCAAGGTCCTGGAGGTGGGGGAGCCGCGCTGCACGAGTTCGATGTGGATGCGGCCATCCGCCGCCATCCCGACATCCTGCTCATTGATGAACTCGCGCACAGCAACGCGCCGGGCTCGCCCTCGGGCCGTGCGAAGCGCTGGATGGATGTCGAGGCGTGCTTGGCCGCGGGCGTGAACGTCTACACGACGCTCAACGTCCAGCACCTGGAGTCGATCAACGACGTGGTCGCGCAGATCACGGGCGTGAAGGTCAATGAGACCGTGCCCGACCGCGTCTTCGACGAGGCCGATGAGATCGAACTGGTGGACCTGCCGCCCGATGCACTGCACGAGCGGCTCAAGGCGGGCAAGGTCTATCTCGGCGAAAACGCGGCGCGGGCGGTCGATCCGAGCGACGGGTTCTTCCGCAAGGGAAACCTGACCGCGCTCCGCGAACTCGCGCTGCGGCGCACCGCCGCGTGGGTCGATTCGGAGTTGCGGCGCTACAAGCAGGACTGGGGCATCCGCGCGGTGTGGCCCGCGGGAGAGCGGATCGTGGTGGCCGTCAGCCCGAGCCCGATGTCGGGCAAGTTGGTGCGGGCGGCGAAACGGATGGCGGCGGGGCTGCACGCCGATCTCATCGCGGTGTACGTTGAGACGCCTCGCACGGCGAACCTGTCGCCCGCAAACCGCGAGCGGTTGGACGCGAACCTGCGGCTGGCCGAATCGCTTGGGGGGACGACGCACACAGTCGCAGGCGAAAACGCCGCCCGGGAGTTGATCGCCTTCGCCCGATCTCGCAACGTGGGGAGGATCGTCGTCGGGAAGAGCGAGAGGCCCCGCTGGAAGGACGTGCTGTTCGGCTCCTTCATCGACAACCTGATACGCGAGAGCGGCGACATCGACGTCTACGTGGTGCGCGGCGACGAGTCGGCGCCCGCCGCGACTTCAGCGTCTGGAAGCGCGCTCGAGCTCGGCTCCCTCGCTCACAAGCCGCCCGCCCGAATCGCGGGCGAACTCGCGGCCTCGGCGGGCTTGGTCGCCGCGTGTTCGCTCCTCGCGCTCGCGTTCTATCGACCACCGGATCTCTCCGAGGAATCTCTCATTCTTCTCGCGGGCGTGGTTGTGAGCGCGCTGTGGTTCGGCCGCCTCGCGGCCATCTTCGCCAGCGTCCTGGCGGTGCTGGCCTTTAACTACTGCTTCACCGAGCCGCGCTTCACGCTCAACATCAACGACACCGGCTATCTGGTCACGTTCTCCGTCATGCTCGCCGTGGGTGTCGTTGTCGGTACTCTTGCGGCCCGCGCGCGAGATCAGCGTCTCCGCGCCTGGTCCCGCGAGCGCGCGACGGCCGCCCAGCACGCGCTCTCGCGCGAGCTCGCCGCCGCACGTGATGCTCGCAGCGTCGCCGCAATTGTTGCTCGGCACACGCACGATCTTCTCCAGACGGATGCCGTCGTGAGCACACCGTTCGCGGGGCGCCGTGGGACCTCACGATCGAAGGAACTGGATGTGGTTGCCGCCGCGGGCCCGGGTGGACCCGACTGGTACTCCGGCGAAGGTGAGGAGCCCGCTCGTGAGCGCGGTGTCGCGCAGTGGGCTTTCGAACATGGGAGCTCCGCCGGGCGAGGCACATCCACCCTCCCCTCTGTCCAAGGCCGCTACGTGCCCCTGATCGGCAGCGGTGGCCGGGTCGGCGTCCTCGGGGTGCGGACGCTGGATAGGACCGGCACCACTCACTTCGACGCGGTCCAACACGCCACGCTCGAGTCCATCGCATCCCAAGCCGCGTCCGCTCTGGAGCGAGTCACGCTCGCCGAATCCGAACAGGCCGCCCGCATCGACGCCGAGCGAGAGCGGCTCCGCAGCGCACTGCTCAGTTCCGTGTCTCACGATCTCCGCACGCCGCTTGCCAGCATCACCGGTGCGGCCAGCACACTCCAGCAAGCAGATTCGGCTCAGAACGTGCCGAGGCAGGAGGGCGCCAGTCTCGACAAGACGACCCGCGATGCGCTTCTCCAAACGATCGTTGACGAGTCGTCCCGTCTCAACGACATCATCGCCAATCTGGTCTTCGCGACCCGCCTGGAGTCCGGTACCGTTGACCTGCGGCGTGAGTGGACCACAGTCGAGGAGATCGTGGGAGCCGGGCTCTCCCGCCACCGCCAGGCTCTCGCCACGCGGCCTTTCCGCGTGCACGTGCCGCCCGACCTCCCGATGATTCGCGTCGACAACGCCATGCTCCCGCAGGTCGTCCACAACCTCATTGAGAACGCGCTTCGCTACACCGCGAAGGGAATCGCTCTTGGAGTGTCGGCGTGGACAAGCGAGACCAGCGTCGTCGTCAAGGTCTGGGACGAGGGTGCCGGGCTCGCCGATGACGAATCGTCGATGGTGTTCGAACGCTTCTATCGAGGCCGCGCCAGCAAAGCCACTGCAACGCACATCAGCGCGGCGAACTCGACGGGCATGGGCCTGGGCCTGACGATCTGCGAGGGGATCATCCGCGTGCACGGCGGTCGCATCTGGGCTGAGCCCAACACCCCGAGGGGTGTCGCCTTCCTCTTCTCCCTGCCGGTCGAGCATCCGCAGCCCTCGCTTCCAGACAAGGAGGACGCCGTAGATACTCGGGGGATAGCCAGCGTGTCGGGAACGACCGACGCAGGGCCGGCCCAAGGGAGTGCGTCATGAACGACCCAACTCCCAGCCCCGCACGTGCGCAGCCGCTCCAGGCTGTGGGGGCGCCGCCCGCGCACATGCCCCTCGTGCTCATCATCGAGGACGAGGAGCCGATCCGCCGATTTCTCCGCGCCACGCTGGAAGCCAATCACTACCGCGTGAAAGAGGCTGGCACCGCCCGCGAGGGGACGCTGCTGGCTGTAATGATCTATCCGGACATCATCCTGTTGGATCTCGGACTACCCGACGGCGACGGACTCAACGTCACTCGCGCGATACGGAAGGAATCGCGGACTCCCATCGTTGTGCTCTCGGCTCGCGGCCAGGAGAGTGACAAAGTGGCCGCCCTCGACGCGGGAGCCGATGACTACCTCACCAAGCCCTTCGGTGTCGGAGAGTTGCTCGCAAGGCTCAGGGTGGCGCTGCGGCATTCGATCGGGGCGGGTGGCCGACGGGATGACAGTGGCCAGAACGCCTCGCTGTTCACGTGCACGATCGACAGGCGGACCCTCCGGGTCGATCTGGCGGCTCGACTGGTCCATGTGACCGACGTGGCTGAAGGCCAGGATCCAGGGGTAAGTCGGGAGGTCCGCCTGACGCCCATGGAGTACAAGTTGCTGGCGTTTCTCGTACGGCACTCCGGGAAAGTTCTGACGCACCAGATGATCCTCAAGGAAGTCTGGGGACCGCAACACACCAGTGACGTGCAGTACCTGCGTGTCTATGCCGGGGAACTACGTAAGAGGCTTGAAGTCGACCCTGCCCAGCCCCGGTTTCTGATCACCGAGCCGGGCGTCGGATACCGACTCTCAGATGGTGGAACGTAATGCTGGATAGAGCACGCCGGCTTTGCATTGGGCCGCAGCCAAGTCGATGTCGGCGGTAGCATTGCTGATTGCATAGCGTCTCGAAACATGATCTGACTGCCCGCGCGATGCTTCTCCCGGGCTTTTCGGGACCGGTCCTCCCAGCGGAGTACCTACGGACCGGTTGAGCGTCTCTCCAACAGCGTCGTCTATAGGCGAGCGCCCAAGAGGGCGCCAACGCCCGCCGTGAGTCCCATCGCCAGCGCACCCCAGAACGTCACGCGGGCGGCCGACTTGAGCACCGGTGAGGCGCCGGCCCGGGCGGCAACCGCGCCGAGCAGTGCGAGGAAGCCCAGCGAGGCTATCGAGACGCCCCACACGATCCACGACTTGGGCAACACCAGCACCAGAAGCAGCGGCAGCGCCGCACCGACGGTAAACGTGCCAGCCGAGGCGAACGCCGCCTGCACGGGCCTGGCCGCCAGCTCTTCGGTGATGCCCAGCTCGTCGCGGGCGTGAGCCGTGAGCGCGTCTTTGGCCATGAGTTGCGTCGCCACCTCGCCCGCCAACTTCTCGTCGAGACCGCGCTTGACGTAGATCGCGGTGAGTTCGGCGTGCTCGCTCTCGGGCTGCGTCGCCAGTTCATGACGCTCCCGCGCAAGATCCGCCCCCTCGGTGTCCGCCTGTGAACTGACGGACACATACTCACCGGCGGCCATCGACATCGCACCAGCGACGAGCCCCGCAAGCCCCGCGAGGAGGATGCCCTTCCGGTCGGTATCCGCGGCGGCCACGCCGACGATCAGGCTCGCGGTCGACACGATGCCGTCGTTNNCTTTGAGCGAGGTCCAGGCCGTTCCCATGCTGAGTGTCAGGAGGTCATCCCCGCTCACCCACGATGTTTGGAAGCGGGTTCAACGCGGGACCTGGTGAAGCGTTTGGTGGATCTCGTTGTTGGAGGTCACGGCTCCAGTACCGCGGGTATGTGTATCGACGGGATGTTCCACACCGCCCAGTACATCTCGAGACCCACAACCAACTTGTGGAACTGCCCGAAGTCGATCGGTTTGACCACGTAACTGTTGGCGTGGGCGTTGTACGCCTTGGCGACGTCGGCCTCGGCGTGGGATGTGGTCAGGATCACAACGGGGATGGATCGCAGTCTGGCGTCGCTCTTGATCGCTTCGAGGACCTCGTGCCCATCGAGTTTGGGCAACTTCAGATCAAGAAGGATCACGTCGGGTCTCGAGGCTTGGGTGAACTCCTTCTCCTTTCGCAGGAACGACATCGCGGCCTCGCCATCNNACCACCTTGTGCTCACGCAGCGAGCGCCGGATGAGATCGGCATGGTCATCGTCGTCCTCGACGAGAAGAAATCGTACCGGGCGTGGTGGCTCAGGACTTTGCATGGAACACCTCCTCGGTCGTAGTTGTTTCGATCGTGTTCATACGAGCCTCGTTCAACTCGACCCAGAACGTGGCCCCCCCGCCGGGCGTCTCTTCGACCCAGGTGCGACCACCCAATACCTCGGCGACTCGTCGGACGATTGCCAGACCCACACCGGTACCGGCCTTGTCGTGAGAGAGACGCTCGAACAACTTGAAGACACGCTCCCTGTGCTCGGGCGGAACTCCCGGGCCATGGTCGCGGACGTAGATCCGAAGTCTCCGTGAACCTCGCTCTTCGGTCTCTGGTGCATGATGGGTCCCGATCTCGATCTCTCGCTCGGGTTGGCCAGGCCCCGGGGTCGAGTACTTCATCGCGTTCTCAAGGAGGTTCTGGATGATCTGCGTCAACTGCGTGAGATCCATGCGGACCGCGGGCACCTCGAAACGAGTGCGCAGCGGGGGCTTGGAGACATTGTCCTGCGGAATCAGCGACTCCCAGAGTCGTGCGACAAAGGGTGAGAACTCGACATGCTCGGGTATGGTCGAGGCCCTTCCGACGCGGCTCAACTCGAGGAGGTCATCGACATGCATCCGCATGCGTTGGGCGGCCTGGGTGATGCGTTCGCCATACTCACCGATCTCGCCCGTCTCGCCCCGCTGGATATCGTCCATGAGGTGCGACGTGTAACCAAGGATGGTAACCAGTGGCGACTTGAGATCGTGCGAGGCGGTGTACACGAACTGCTCGAGTTCGGCGTTCTTATCTTCGAGACGGGCGTTGAGCGAACGCATCTCCTCTTCCGCCTGGCGTCGATGGGTGATGTCGATGATCGTGGCGAGCACGCAGGAGCCTTGCGAGGTCTTGAGGGGCACAAGGCCAATGTCAACAGGAACCTCGGTCCCATCTTTCCGCAGGCCGTACAACTCGCGTCCGTCGCCCATGCGCCGAGCCTCGGGGGCCGCGTGGTACGACGCCCGGTGTCCCGGGTGAGACCCGCGGAACTTCTGAGGAACGAGGATCTCGAGAGACTTGCCCACCAGTTCACCGCCTTGATACCCGAACATCCTTGCGAGCTCGCGGTTCGCCATGAGAATCATGCCGGATTGATTGGCCATGACCATACCGACGGGCGCGGCGGAGATGATCTGTCGGACCTGCTCCTCCGCGACCTTTCGGATCGCAATCTCGGCTACCAACCGCTCGTTGACATCCTTGAGATTTGGCAACTTCAGGAGTTTCGGCATAATTGGCACAAGGGCGAAGACGGTGGCCCATGATGCCGTGGCCGTAACGGCCTTCCACACTCCCGCGATTCGATAGATCGGCTGCCAGAAGATGATCGCTTCCATCATGTGTCCAATGCCACAGGATCCGATGAACGCGATAAAGAGCCAGGTGATGTACGGGAGCGGCGTCTTGCCACGGTGAATAAAGAACCACAAGAGCAACGGGATTGCCATATAGGCGCCCCAGATCGCGAGGTCGGAGGCGATATGGAGCCATCCAAGGACGACGGGCCATGTGCCGCAGTGCCAACGTGCGGGAAATCCCGTGGTATCGAAGAACCATCCGAGTGGATTCGATCTCGAGGGCGAGGACTGTGCCAGGCTTGCCGCCGCCGGAGTGAGTAGTGGGGCCTCCAGAGTCTCGGCATTGCACACAGGGCCGCAGCTCGGCGTGGACTGCGCCGCGTGCACAATGTTTGCATCGGTGCCCACGAACGTGGATGCCATCACACCGACCGTACACACGATGGCGATAGTGACGAGTCCGATCTTTGATGATTTCATGGTATTGTTCTCGCCGAGCGACGCGAGCGCGTTGCTAGCGAGTCTATCGGCCAAGGCTTCGTGCATCCTGCATGGGTGGTCTTCTGACATGCAAAGATCACTTCGTGGTGTGCGGGCGTCGGCTCGTTCCACGCCAGTTCAGGACGCCGTGGTGTTGATCGTGCTGTGTTGATGTAATTTGTTGCTGCCACGGATGCCCCGTGTGGGGCAGATGGGGTCGCGTCCGCGATCCCCTGACCGCGCGAAGGTATTCGGATAACTCGTCGTAAAGGCGGCACATGTGCCCTATCCGATGTGAGCCGAAGGTTGCATGGGCTGGATTGCCCCAAGCTCGCAGGTGCGGCGAACAGGCCGCCGAAATCACAACTGCATCACTCGTGAGGGGAATACGGACATGACCCAGATCAGAATCCTTCTGGCGGATGACGATGCCGATCACCAACGTCTCCTTCTCATGGCGCTCGTCCAGGGGCGAGAGAGCGTGGACTTCAAGGTCGCCTCGAGCGCCAAGGACCTTCTCGCCGCGGCACGCCGGGAGCGCTTCGACTGTGTTGTACTCGACTTCCATATTCCTCCCTATACCGCGCCAGACCTGATCCGCGAGCTGGCCCCGCTCCAGCAGGATGTGCCATTCATCGTGGTGTCGTCCTGCGAGGAGCAACGCGTCGTGGTGGAGTCGCTGAGAAACGGTGTAGCCGATTTCATCCCAAAGGATCAGGCATTCTTCGGCGACCAACTCTGGAAACGCATCGAGCAGGCCGTCGAACGGTCGCGGTCGCAACGCCGGGAGCGACGAAACACGAATCGTCGGCTGCGAACGCTCCAGAAACTGGCCGAGTGCGATCCTCTGACGGGGCTGTACAACCGACGATTCGTCGAGCGATTGCTCACACTCACACGCCGGACCTCAACGCGCCGAACTCACACGTCGATCGTCATGATCGACATCGATCACTTCAAGCGTGTGAACGACACCCTCGGGCACGATGCCGGAGACGCCATCCTTCGTCAGTTCGCGGACATCCTTCGAGAGCAAGTCTCGCCGACTTCCATCGCCTCGCGTTGGGGCGGCGAGGAGTTCCTGGTGCTCCACCAAGCCGACAGCATCGCGAACACCTGGATCTGGGCGGATGGATGCCGAAGGCACATCGAGAACACTCTCGGTGGCGACGATCGGATCGGTACCATCACCGCGAGCATCGGTGTGGCCGTGGTGGAAACGGGGGAGCTCTCGACCGATTCCATCTCCCAAACGGATCACGCGATGTATCTCGCCAAGGAGTCCGGACGGAATCGTACGTGCACGTGGCCAATGGCCGAGGCGATCGATCTCGCCACGGAGATGCAGTCTCATCCAAAGCTGAATCTGAGGCGCCGTCTCGAGCTGCTCGTGGATCGTCTCTCGCAACGTCTTGGACGAACGCAACTCGATCACGTTGGGATCCATGGGCGCGCGGTGCGTGACCTGGCGGTCCGCGTCGCACGATCGCTCCTGAAGGATCCCGCCGCGATCCACGATCTCGAACTCGCGGCCGAGTTCCACGACGTTGGCAAAATCGGGGTCCCCGAGCAGATCCTGGCCCTGCCGCGAACGCTCAGCATGGGCGAACGCCGGTTTATCGATGAGCACGCACGATTTGGCGCGGAGATCGTGCTGGCGTGCGGCGCCAACGAACGGATTTCGCACACGATCGAGCAGCACCACACGCGATTCGACGCCTCGCCCCGGCGGAACACCGACGACGGGCCGAACCTCGCGGACATCCTCTCGGCGTGCGACGCGCTGGTGACGATGACCAGCAGTCGCGCCTACGCGAACGCGAGAACGCCGATTCAGGCTCTCGCGGAACTCCGGGCCGAACGCGGGCTCCAGTTCCACCCCGACGTCGTCGACAGTTTGCAGTTCATCGATCACGCCCTTCTCGCGGCGTGAGGTGGACGTGTCTCGGTGCGCACGAGCGTGCCACTACTCCTGGGAGATCGAGAATGGCCAAGACTCAACGAACGCACGACCGCACAAAGTGTCCGGGTGCAACCGCGGCGTGGGGACACTCCACGGGGGGAGCCCTGAACCCGGCTCGTCTCGTGGACGAATCTGAAACGGGGGTGGCGATCGAGACGACACCCGGCGAAACCCCCCAGGCCGGCGACAGGATCCGCGTGCTCACGCGAAAATCCCATGGAACTCGCCACGCCATCGTCGTTCGCGTCGCCAGAAGTAGGCGTGTCGACAAACGTTCCTCGATGCTGGGATGCCGATGGACCACTCGGGAAGATCGTCGTCGAGCCGCTGGAATGGTCCATATTCACCCATCACATTTTGTACTGAAGGAGAGAGAATCATGAACCACCCACGCTTTCACGAGTTGAGAAGGGCACGCCGCAGCCGACGATCCGACGCCATGTTCTGGAGATGGTCCGTGAAAGATCGAATGGAAATGGGATGGATTCTTGAGTCGTCCACGGATGGCCTGGCGTTTGCCTGGCGCGGAGCCCTCGCGCCCCAGAAAGGCTCGATCATCGAGGTTTCAACGAATCCTGCGGCAGGCGACGAGACGCCCACACCGGCAGTCGTCAGGAGGAACTCGAATCCCCATGACGATCTCCACATCCTGGGAGTGGAGTTGCTCCGCCAACGGACATTCCCGGAGGAGATGCACTCGGTGGTGGAGATTCCGCTCTCGCGACATCTGCCGTCGAGGTTGGTTCAGGATCTGGTGAGGTCGGGATAAAGATGTGGGTGCGGCCGCAATCCGCCCCCCGGCTCGACCTCCACCCTTGTCCCCTCTTCCGGGTCACAATCGACAATCATTGCCGTGACCGCGATCGAGTCGACAATCGCGCGGTGAATCTGGGAGGAGTATTCCTTCGGCCGAGATCGGGGGCCGACGACAGGAGGAATGTGCCCCATGATCCAGATCAACTCAGGATCTTCAGAGGAGATTCCGCCATGATCGCGCGAATCTCGTGAGGACCCGGGAGAGGAAGAGGTGAGGGCCTGAGCCTCCGGAGAAGTTCGCGGAAACACGCCAGATGCCGGCGGTGGGGGGCTCGGTGTCGCGGGAGGAACAATGGGCGCGGCTGGATTCGAACCAGCGAAGGCGTAAGCCAGCAGATTTACAGTCTGCCCCGTTTGGCCACTTCGGTACACGCCCGTCGTGATCCGTCGTTGTGCCGGCGAATCGCGATGGGAGCGAGTTTAGCCCGCGATGGCCGAACAGGCAACGACCTTGGTCTGCGGTCCAAACCACGCCGGCAACACGAGTGCGGCACGTGAATTGGCCTTGGTGTGAGCGGACGCGAAGGAAGAGCCACCGGAGGGACTTGAACCCACGACCCGTGCTTTACAAAAGCACTGCTCTACCACTGAGCTACGGTGGCGACTGCGGACATCAGCCTGGCCGCTTGGCACTTCAACCGATGCGGGCGGCACGAAGTCTGTCTGAGTGTAGTGCCGATTGGTCGATCGATCGGTGGCAGGACATGGTGACGACCGCATAGAGGTAGTAGGAACAGGAAATGCACCTGTGCACGTTTTCGTGGACCCAGAAAGTCGAGGGACGACGCGATGTTCGGGGGCTTTTTGGGAGTGTGGAACCCTACCCTTCCCGTTTCGACCGTCGCGGGTTGTTCTGGCTTTGGGCCGGGCGACTCGACGGGTTCCCTCGACGAGGACAGGAGCCTGGACCTTATGCTTGGCCGGATCTTCAAAGCGTACGACATCCGCGGGACCTACCCCGATCTTCTGAATGACACCATGGCGTGGCAGATCGGGTTCGGCGTGTCGAGGTTCCTGATCGCCGACGCGGCGGCGGCGGGGGAGACCAGCCCGATGATGCACAACATCGTCGTGGGACGGGACATGCGGTCTTCAAGCCCGTCGCTGACAAAGCAGTTGATCCTGGGGATCAACGAGCAGGGCGGGCACGTGATCGACCTGGGCCTGTGCGACACGAGCATGATCTACTTCGCGATCAACCACCTGGATTGTGCCGGGGGCGTGATGGTGACGGCGAGCCACAATCCCCCGCAGTACAACGGGTTCAAGATCTCCAAGCGTCAGGCGAAGCCCGTGGGAGAGATGTCGGGCCTGGCGGACGTGCGAAAGTTCGCGGCGATGGTGGACAAGCACACGGTGCAAAAGCCATCGGGACGCTCGGAGTCGCGCGACTTGTGGCCGGCATACACGAAACACGTCCGGTCGTTCCTCGACATTCCCAGCGGCAAGTCGCTGAAGATCGTGGTCGACTCGAGCAACGGGATGGCGGGGACGATGTTCCCCAAGATCTTCGGGAAGCAGGGGCCGATGGGCGCGGTCCCGGGGCTGAACGTGATCGAGATGAACTTCGAGAACACGAAGAACACCTTCGCCCACGAGCCGAACCCGCTGGTGGCGGCCAACCTCAAGCAGGTGCAGGAGGCGGTGCTCCACCACAAGGCGGATCTCGGCGTGTGCTTCGACGGCGACGCCGACCGCTGCGTGCTGATCGACGAGAAGGGAAAGGCTGTCGGATGCGACCACCTGACCGCGCTCATGGCAAAGCACTTCCTCTCGAAGAACCCCGGAGCGTCGATCGTGTACGACCTCCGCTCAACAAAGGCTGTGGCGGAGGATGTGACCATGGCGGGGGGCACGCCGGTGCGGGCGCGGGTGGGGCATGTCTTCCTGAAGGGGGCGATGGCGGAGCACCAGGCCGTCTTCGGCGGGGAGTTGTCGGGACACTTCTACTTCAAGGACAACTTCTACGCCGACAGCGGAGCGATCGCGATGTGCGTGGCGCTCTCGATCCTCGCGAAGAGCAGCAAGTCGATGAGCCAGTTGATCTCGCCGATCGCCCGGTATGCCCAGTCGGGAGAGATCAACTTCCAGATCGAGGACAAGGACGCGGCGCTGGCAGCCCTCAAGGAGGAGTATGCCGGGAAGAACGCGACGATCGACGAACTGGACGGCGTCACGATCGACTGCTTCGCGAAGGATGGCTGGTGGGCGAACATCCGCAAGAGCAACACCGAGCCCCTGCTCCGCCTGAATCTTGAGGCGAAGGATCTCAAGACGCTCGAGAAGGCGCTGGCAAAGATCTCGCCGGGGCTTGGACGGAAGGTGGATCACTAGAGTGGCACTCGGGCTGAGGTATTAGGCACTTTCGGTCGGACGGTTGGATGAGTCCTGAGATACGGCATGACGCTGAACGAGTTTCTCCAGCACCATCGGCTCAACGAGAACCCCTTCCGGGGCGAGGAGGCACGCACCGACGCGGTCTTCGCGCGGATGGGCCACGACCAGCCCGAGGAACGCGTGGCATCGCCCTCGTCGCGGTCGTTCGAGTTGCACCACTCGGACTTCGAGAAAATCATCGGCGACCTGCGCCGCCCCTCGGCGTCGGTGGTCTTTGGCGAAAAAGGCAGCGGAAAGACGGCGATCCGACTGCAGATCACACGCCGGGTCCACGAGCACAACGCCCAGCACCCCAACGAGAAGGTGCTCCTGATCTCGTACGACGATCTGAACGGAGTCCTCGGACCGCTGCACGAGTTCTATGGGAGCAAATCCCCTCTGGAGACGGTCCAGAAACTCCGCCTCGTCGACCACATCGACGCGCTCCTGCACAACGCGGTCGTGCGGCTGGTAGACGCGCTCCTGGGAAAGCCCGCGGACTCCCTGGCCTTCGACCTGGGGGCAGATCCACGCAAGGCCGTGCGGAAACTCTCGCTCCGACAGCGTCAGGAGTTGCTGCTGCTGCAAGCGCTCTATGACCGCCCGACCGTGGCGGACGCGAGGACGCGCGAGTTGCGGTCGCGATTGCGCATCGGCCCGCCGTGGGGCGCCATCCTCACCAACGCGGTCGCGCTCATCGGCCTGGCGGCGGTGGGGGCGGCGGCCGTGTATGGACTGTTCTTCGCGCCCGCACGGTTCAAGCCCGAGTGGGCGTGGTGGGTGCTCGCGGTGATCACCGCGGCGTGCGGTGTCCTGCTCGTGAAGCACTACGCGTGGGATCGTGGCCTGCTCGCCTCATCGGCGCGAAAGATCCGCAGGCAGTTGCGAACGCTGGGCCGTGGACAGCGGTCGCTCGTCCGCTCACTCCTGCAACTCTCCCCAAGGCTACGGCCGGCGATCTCGCTCCCCGTCACAGATTCCGACGAGACGCGGTTCCAGGCTCTGGAAATGCTACGAAGAGTCGTGCTCCCGCTGGGGTACACAGGCGTCATGGTCGTCGTGGATCGCGTGGACGAGCCGACGCTGGTGAATGGCGATCCAGACCGGATGCGAGCGCTCGTGTGGCCGATGCTGAACAACAAGTTCCTGCAACACCCGGGGCTTGGCGTGAAACTGCTCCTGCCCGTGGAACTGCGATACATGCTCTTCCGCGAGTCGTCGGCGTTCTTCCAGGAGGCGCGGCTGGACAAGCAGAGCCTGGTGGAACGGCTGACGTGGTCGGGGGCGATGCTCTTCGACCTCTGCGAGTCACGACTCAACGCGTGCCGGGATGATGCGGCAGGAGGACCGGCGTCCCTGCTGGACATCTTCGCCGAGGACGTGACGCGCCAGGATCTGGTGGACGCGCTCGACCAGATGCACCAGCCCCGCGACGCCTTCAAACTGCTCTATCGCTGCGTCACCGAGCACTGTTCGAACGTGACGCGAGCGGAGGAGCAGTGGCGGATCCCGAAACTGATCCTGGACACGGTCCGGAAGCAGGAAGTGGACCGGGTGCAGGCGCTTTATCGGGGAATCCGGCCGGGCTGAAACCGGGCCTGGGGTTTGCCCATTCCTCCACTCTTCCGCATCCCTCAGGAAGACTCCGCCGTCAAAAGCCCCATCTGGTCGGCGACGTGCATGTAGATTTGTCCGTCGTGCAACGTCGCTCAACTCTCATGGATCTGGCAAGGCCAACGCGTGGTATAGGGTGGATCATGAAGAAACACTCACTGGGTGTCCGACTGGCCGCTGCGGCGTGTGTCGTTGGAGGGGGAGCAGAGGCGATCGCCCAAGGGACGGCGATACGGGCGCGACCCATCGGGACGACCTCGAACCCGACGGTGATCGTGTCGTCGCCGGGGGACACGGCTCGATTGTTCGTGGGCTCACGGGGTGGGGCGATCCGAATCCTGAAACTGCCCGACGAGCAGTTCCTCGATCAACCATTCTTGACGGTGCCCAACGCGGGCGGGGCGAACGGCGTGTTGTGGATGACGTTCCACCCGGACTTCGCGACGAACGGACGCTTCTATGTCTCGACGCAGGAGACGACGGGCAAGGTGCGGCTGATCACCGGCATGGTGAGCGAGGCCGATCCAAACATGGCAGACGCGTCGAGCATCACCACGGTGCTGTTTGTCGATGATCAAGCCTCGCAGCACACGGGCGGGTGGATCGGGTTCGATTCGCATGGCTACCTGCTCATGGTGACCGGGGACCAGATGGCGCCGGGCACCGCACCATCGCAGAACGCCGCGAACTTCGCAGGGAAGATGCTGCGCCTCGATGTCGATGGACTGGACAACATCCCCGGGAACACCGACGACGATCAGTTTCCAGACGACGCGAATCGGAACTACTCGATCCCGCCCTCGAATCCACTCGTGGGAAACAGCGACGGATTTCTCGAGGAGATCTGGGCCATGGGCCTGCGCAATCCGTATCGGTGCTCGCGCGATGCGGCAACCGGGAACGTATGGATCGGGGATGTCGGAAACTTCCAGCGGGAGGAGATCGATCGCTTGGAGCCGGATGCTCCGGCGGTAAACTTCGGGTGGCCGGTCTGCGAGGGAACGATCGTGCCGACGTCGCCGTACCCGACGTGCGAGAACCCCGCGTTTCGAATGCCGATGTTCGACTATCTGCGAACCGGCGCCGAGCCCAGCGGGAACACGGTGATTGGCGGGGTGGTCTATCGAGGGTGCGCGATGCCCGAGTTCCACGGGCTCTTCATCTTCTCAGATTACTCAAACGACTGGATCGGGATGTTGCGCCCGAGCGACACGCTGAACGGCGTGGGCACGCCGACCGCCCNNCGTCTCGCTCCGGACGAGCACGACCCTTGGCCTGCCGGCAGGTTCGGTCAATGGAACGTCGGTCTTCGGACAGGACGCGAATGGCGAAGTGTACTTCGCGCGGTATATCAGCGGACAGATCTACAAGTTGGAACCCGCGGCGAGCGGCGGCGGGCTGGGGCGCGATTGCGATGGCGACGGCGTGGTGGACTCCTGCTCAACGGGCCCCACGCCATGCCGGGCGGATGTCTCAGGCGATTGCGCCGTGACAATCGATGACCTCACCGGCTATCTGGGCATGTTCCTTGAAGGCTCGCTCGCGGCGGACCTGAGCGACACCGAAGACTCGAACGTTGTGGACGGCTCGGTCACGATCGACGACCTCTTGTTCTTCCTCGCGCACTTCGCGTCGGGGTGCTGAACCAAAAGCCGTGCGAACAGATCTATTCCCGACGTGTCGCCACGATCACGCGGGGCAGTCCCTCGTGGTCCTTGAGAACACGTGGACTCTCGAGGTGCGGATCGGCTCCCAGCATCTCCCTGGCGATCTCGGCACGTGAATCGGCGACCTCGATGAGGAGCATCCCGCCAGGTTTCAGGAGTCGCGGCGCAGGGATCGATGGCGGCCCGGGCGACAGAAGATGACGGACGAAATCGAGCCCGTCGGGCCCGCCGCGGAGGGCGCTGTGAGGCTCGTGATCCTTCACATTGGGGGCGACGGCGTCCCACTCGTCGTCAGGAATGTACGGCGGATTGCTCGCGACATAGTCGAAGGTGCTCTCACGCCCGGCGATCGGGTGGTTACGGAACGCCGCGAGCATGTCGCCCTGGATGAACTCGATCCGATCCGCCACGAGATGCCGGGCGGCGTTCCCAGTCGCAAGCGAGATCGCGTCGGCATTGATGTCGCTGGCGACGGCGCGGGCAGCCTTGAGTTTCTTGAGGGTGGCGATCGCGATGCACCCCGAGCCGGTGCAAACATCGAGAATGAGCAGGCCGGCACCATCGAACCCGACGCCGTGGGTGGATTGGGCACGCTGGAGAATCGTCTCCGGGATGACCTCGGTGGCGGGCCGCGGGATCAGCACGCGCGGATCGACATGGAACGGCATGCCAAAGAACCACGCTTCGCCCACGAGATACTGCACTGGCTCGTGCTTGAGGGCGCGGGCGACGAGATCTCGAAGTCGTGTCCGTTCGTCGGCGTTCGCGGGCCGATCGGGGTCGGTGTACAACTTGAGACGCTCACACCCGATGACGTGCGACATCAGAATCTCGGCAAAGAGTCGCGGTGAATCGAGTCCCTTGGCGGTGAACGCCTCGCCCATCCACGAGAGGAGGCGGCGCGTCGTCCAGGGAGACTCACCCCGCATACCGGGAAGAGTCTCGGCCGNNGCCATCGTACCAGTTCGAGGAGATGTACGATCCGACCTTGAGCGGCACGAGCAGATCCATCGCGCCCTCCATGCGCGAAACTATGAGTTCACGGGCCTTCTCCGCGATGCCGCTCCTGGCCTCAAAGACAAGCTCATCGTGAATTTGCAGAAGCATGCGCACGCCGGAGATCTCGGGTGGGTTTCCGCCCCGCCAGTGCGATGCGGAGTCGGCGAGCCGCGTGTGGAGATCGACCATCGCAAGTTTGATGAGATCCGCCGCCGACCCTTGCACGACGGAGTTGATCGCGAGCCGCTCGGCGAGCGCTTTGCGGGCGGGGGTCGTGCTGTGGATGTCGGAGATGGGGCGGCGCCGCCCGAGCATCGTGGCGACATATCCATGGCGCTCGGCCTGAGCGACACACTCCTGGAGGAACGTGGTGATGCCCGGGAACCGCGTCTTGTACCCGGTGATGATCTCGGCGGCGTCACGCTCGTGGATGTTGAGCCGCCGGGCGAGCCCGAAGGCGGTGATGCCATACACGATGCCGAAGTTCACCATCTTCGCCCCGCTGCGCTGCTCACGCGTGACCTGGTCCGGCGCGNNCCTGGGAGTAGTCAGCCGTGATAAGCACGTTGCCCGTGTCGGCCACAAACGCCTTGCGAATCTCCCGCCCGATATCCGAGCGAATGGGAATGTTCTGAAGATTCGGATCACTGCTGGCGAGACGACCCGTCGCCGCAACGGTCTGGTGGAAACTCGCGTGCACACGCCCAGTCTTCGGATTGATCGCCTCGCGGAGCGCCACGAGATACGTCGACACGAGCTTGCTCAGTTGGCGATACTCAAGGATGAGGCCGGGAATCGGTGTCTCGATGTCGGGATCCTCGGCGAGTTTTTCAAGAACTTCGGCGTCGGTCGAATGCCCCGTCTTGGTCTTCTTCAGCGGCTTGAGACCCAGACCCGGCGGATCGTCGGTCGGCTTGCCGAAGAGCACCACGCCCAGTTGCTTGGGAGATTCCGGCTCGAACGTGCGACCGATCGTGTCGATCGAGATCCGGTCGAGTTCCGTGCGGATCTGGGCAAGTCGCGCGACGAGGCGTGCCTCCTGGCGGGAGAGCTCGTCGGCGTCGACACGCACGCCATTGAACTCCAGTTCCGCGAGCACCTCGACCAGCGGCATCTCGACGCCGTAGAAGAGCGATTCCAGTTTCATGGCCTTGAGTTGAGGGGCCATGATCGAGAAGAGCTGGAGCGTGACGTCGGCATCCTCGCCGGCATACGTCGTCGCCTGATCGACGGGAACAGTCTTGAAACTCCTCTGGCTCTTCCCGCTCCCGATGAGTTCGTGTATGGAGATATTGGTACGGTTGAGCAGGGCAAGGGCAAGGGCGTCGAGACTGTGGGAGGATCGCGAGGCGTCGATCAAGTAACTGGCGACCATGCTGTCCCCGCCTGGGGGCGTCGTGAAACCCCGGAGCATCACGCCGGCGCCGCGCAGAACAAGGGCGTCATACTTGAGATTGTGCCCGACCTTGGGCATGGCGTTGTCCTCAAGGATCGGACGCAGCGCCGTGAGGACCGTGGCCTCATCGAGATGATCCTCCGGCGTCGGCGAGCGGACGGGGATGTACCACGCCTGCCCAGGCTCGACGGCGATCGAGAGACCACAAAGTCTCGCGTCGATCGGAGCGAGGCTCGTCGTCTCGGTGTCGAAGGCAAAGAGCGGAGCACGTTCGAGTCGGTCAACAAGGCTCTTGAGAGCCTTCGTGGTGGTAATGGCCGTGTACTCACCGGATTGCGGCGCGATGGTGGCGACGGTGACGCTCGTGTCCGTGTCCGTGAAGAGGCCACCGGTATACGTGTCGTCGTTCTTGCGGGTCGAACGCTTCGTCGGGGCTGTCTGATTCGCCGGCGGTGGGGGAGCACTCGAACGCGAAGTCGGCGTGCGTGCGCCACCGTCTGGTGGCGCCGGTGTAAGACCAAGGATCGCCCGAACGTCGTCCTGGTATCGATTGAACCCGAGTTCCTTGAGAATCGGGATGATTTTGTCGAGAGTGAACGCGCGGACCTGGGCGGCGGCACCATCGAACTCCACGGGAACATCGTCGCGGAGCGTGACGAGCCGCTGCGAGAGTGGCAGCAGCGACGCCGCCGCTCGGATATTCTCGCCACGCTTCCCCTTGATCTCCTTGGCATGGGCGAGAACGTTCTTGATCGATCCCCACTCGTTGAGGAGGGCGATGGCAGTCTTCTCGCCGACGCCGGTCACGCCCGGGACGTTGTCCACGCTGTCACCCATGAGGGCGAGCATGTCCACGATCTGTGTTGGGGAGAGGCCCGTCTGCTCCTTCAGCGTGCAGGCGTTGAAGGCGGTCGCGGTGTGCGCGTCGAAGAGTTCGACGCGGCCCTGGTCATCGAGCAGTTGCTTGAGGTCCTTGTCCTTCGAGACCAGTCGAATGCGAAGATCCTTGCGGGCGTCGAGGAGTTGCCGCACAAGCGTGGCGGAAACATCGTCGGCCTCAAACCCCTCGGCCCCGATGATCGGAACGCCAATCTCGCGAAGCATCGTCAGGCAGCGCTCAACCTGGGGAAAGAGATCCTCGGGCGGTGGGGGACGCGTCGCCTTGTAGTCCGGGTACAACTCGGAACGAAAAGTCCCGCGATCGCCAGAAACGTCGAGCGCCACGGCGATCATGTCGTCGGGAGCGAGCGGCGCACCAAGGCCGTCGCCGCGCAGAAGTTTCAGCAGCAGCCCGACAAACCCGAACGTCATGTTCGTGGGTTCCTTGGTGACGGGGCTGGTCATGGGCGTGCGGATCGCGTGATAGCAGCGGAAGAAGGCGGCGTAACCGTCGATGAGGTAGAGCGTGGGCATGGTGAAAATCGAGTGTTCGTCGCTAGGCGTCGAGCATGGGGATGTCGGCGTGGAGGTTCTTCGCGCACGCAATCGCGTCGTCATAGCCAGCGTCGGCGTGGCGGAAGACGCCCATGCTCGGGTCGTTGCGGAGGACACGCGCGAGTCGGCGCGCGGCCTCGGGCGTGCCGTCAGCAACGATAACCTGGCCCGCATGCTGCGAGTAGCCGATGCCGACGCCGCCGCCATGATGGAAACTGACCCACGAGGCGCCGCTCGCGGTATTGACGAGAGCGTTGAGAATGGCCCAATCGCTGACTGCGTCACTCCCGTCCTTCATCGACTCGGTCTCACGATTCGGCGAGGCGACGCTCCCGCAATCGAGATGGTCGCGGCCAATGACGATGGGGGCGCTGACCGTTCCGTCGCGGACGAGATCGTTGAAGAGAAGCCCGGCCTTGTCACGCTCGCCCAGGCCGAGCCAGCAGATTCGCGCAGGCAATCCCTGGAAGGCGAATCGCGGCTCGCAGCGGTCGAAGTCTCCCGCAAGGAGCGCCTCGGGATTCTTGTGGCACCCGAGGATCCACGAGTGGAGTCGCTCGCCATACGGCCCAGACGACTCGGGAAACGCCCGCAGCATGGCGTGATCCGTGACGTAAATATCCCGCGGATCGCCCGAGAGGGCCACCCAGCGGAACGGCCCCTTGCCCTCGCAGAACAGCGGCCGGACGTAGGCGGGCACGAAGCCGGGGTAGTCGAAGGCGTCGGTCACGCCCTCGTCGAAGGCCACCTGGCGGATGTTGTTGNAGCAGACGCTCGAGGAGTTCGATGGCGTTCGCATGAACACCAACCGACATCGGCGTCCCCGCGTGCGCTGAGCGAACCGCGGAATCGATTGCGACATCGAGCGCGGGGGCGATCTCATCGAGGTAGTGGTCCTTGCGCCGACGCTCGAGTTTGGTGATGTCCACGTCGGCGATGAGTGCCGTGCCGCCGGCGAGGGTGATCGCGAGGGGTTGCGCCCCGCCCATCCCCCCGCAGCCCGCGGT
>JRYE01001316.1_pt1 | contig 27012 bp, 24 predicted proteins | sample 235321 | NCBI WGS metagenome assembly JRYE01 (sample SAMN03074214, study PRJNA261473) | activated sludge metagenome | biome: Common Effluent Treatment Plant; feature: Wastewater; material: Activated sludge; isolation source: activated biomass in a lab-scale reactor treating industrial wastewater at... | reverse complement strand
TGGCGTCTTGGCGGTAACGGCATTTCTTGGCAGTAAGATTCCCGTACGAACTTTGCCCCATGCCATCCCTCCTCCACCGCATCCTTGGCCTCGGCCTGGTGCTTTCATTTCTCGCTGCCTGCCAAACGGACACCACGCCCGTGGTAACCCAGCCCGAGGCAACAGCCCCCGCCCTTCCGCCGCCCCCGCTGTTCAACGGCGACAGCGCGTATGCCTTTGTTGCCAAGCAGGTGGCTTTTGGGCCGCGTGTGCCGGGCAGTGCCGCGCACAGGGCTTGCGGCGATTGGATGGTGGAGAAGCTGAAAGGTTACGGGGCCACGGTGATCGAGCAGAACGCGGAGGTCACCATTTACAGCGGGCAGAAGGTGCCCATGCGCAACATCATCGCCAGTTGGCAGCCGGAGCAGAAGGACCGCATCCTGCTCTTCGCCCACTGGGACACGCGCCCCATGGCCGACCAAGATCCCGCGCGAAAGAACGAGCCCATTGACGGCGCCAACGATGGCGGAAGCGGCGTGGGCGTGTTGATAGAGATCGCACGGCAACTGGCCCAACAAGCACCGCAAGTGGGCGTGGACCTCTTCTTCACCGATGTGGAGGACATGGGCGAACCGCACGGCGCCATGGGGCTGGGGCAGGAGAGCTTGAAGACCTGGTGCCTCGGTGCACAATACTGGGCCAAAAACCCGCACGTGCCCAACTACAAGGCCCGCTACGGGATCCTGCTGGACATGGTGGGCTCCAAGGACGCCGAGTTCCCCAAGGAAGCCTACAGCATGCGTTACGCCGCAGGCATTGTGAACAAAGTGTGGAAGGCCGCTGCGGCGGCGGGCCATGGCAACCGCTTCCTCAGCGAAACGCGCCAGTACGTCGGCGTGGACGACCATGTGTTCATCAACGAATACGGCATCCCCAGCATTGATATCATCGCGTACGACGCCGCTTCCGGCGGCTTCCCGCCCACCTGGCACACCCACGCGGACAACCTGGCGAACATCGACAAGCAGAGCCTGCAGGCCGTGGGGGCCACCGTGGCGCAAGTGGTTTGGACGGAGCGGTGAGAACAGGCTCCGGCATTTGCGTTGACCGGTTGGGGCACGTGCCGGGACCGGGCTTTGGCACCCGATCCAAACTATTACTGCAGCGAACACCCCGTGCGCATTCCGCGCAACCGGATGCCTTCCAAGATTTCTCGCCATCTGTCCACCAAGGACTACAGGCCGCGCATACCTTCACCGTCCAATTCCATCATGCTCCATGAGACAACTACTTACGCTTTCCCTGCTTTTGCCTTCCTTGGCCTTTGGCCAAGCACTTACCGGCACCGCCCCTGAACAGCGCACCGTGTTCCTTGAAGACTTCACCGGCATCAAGTGCGTGTATTGCCCTGAAGGGCACACGATCATGGCAGGCATTGCCGCAGCGCACCCCGGGGTGGTTTCTTTGATCGGTGTGCATGCGGGAAGCTTTGCCGTGCCCAGCGCAGGGCAGCCGGATTTCCGTACCACGGCAGGCACCACCATCAACAACTTTTTCGGGGTCAGCGGATATCCTTCCGGGGTGATCAACCGCCATTCCTTCGGCGGAACCACCGTCCTGAGCCGCAATGCATGGGCTGAGGCCTCCGCGCAGATCCTCGCCATGCCCTCGCCGGTGAACCTCGGCATGGAAAGCTCCTTCGACCAGGACACCCGTGAGCTCACCGTGCACGTGCAGCTGTACTACACGGCGAACAGCCCCGGGGGAGAGGACCGCATCAGCGTGCTGCTCGCGGAAAACAACATCACCGGCTTTCAGACCACCCCGCAAGGCAACAATCCCAATTACAACCATACCCACGTCATGCGCGCCTACATCACCGGCACCTGGGGCGAGGGGGTAACCACCACCACCGCGGGCACCACCGTGGACAGAACCTACACCTACACCGTGCCCGTCGAATGGAACATTGCCAATTGTGAGGTCACTGCATTCGTGGGCGAGGTACAATCGGACGTGTACCAGGCGCGCACCGTGGCAGCCGATGGCGGGGCGACCCAGATCGCCGGTGCCTTGGCCGGCGTGGTTGGCGCCTTCCAAGCGGGGAGCAGCGGTTCGGGCAACAACTTCCCCACCACCTTCCACAACTTGGTGGGCGGCAGTGCTGATTTCACGGTGAACATCGAAACCATCGATGCACCAGCTTCTTGGGGTGCCAGCCTGCAGGTGGACGGCAACACCATGGCCAGCGGATCGGTGATCACCGTGGCCGATGCAGCCACCGTACAGCTCTCCGCCACCATTACTCCGGACAACACGCCCGGCATTGGCAACTACCGGATCTTCCTCACTTCCGTGGATTTCCCCGATGCCGCACCGATGGTGCAGGAAGTCCATGTGATCAGCGGCGTACACGACCTGATCGTGGCCAATCCCGATGCGGAACAATGGAACTCGCGCTATACCATGGCCATGGACCAAGCCGGTGAACTGGCCTATGCCAAAACATCCCGGGATGCTTTCATCAAGTTCGGGCAAGCCGATGCCTTGGGCGGTGTGCTCAACATCTACCGCAATGTCAGCTGGACCTTCCCCAGCATCACCGATGAGGAGGTGGCTTTGCTGAGCTCCTTCATGGACAATGGCGGCAACCTGATGATCGCCGGACAGGACATCGGCTGGGACCAAAGCGGTGCCAGCAGTGCCTATGGGACGGCCGCCACGCAATCCTTCTACACCAATTACATGCTGGCCACCTTCGTTAACGACGGCAGCCCCAGCAGCAACCAGGTCGTGTTCAATGCCGGGGACCCCGTGTTCGGCGGAGTATCCAATTCCGCCGTGGCCAATGTCTTCGGAAGTGGCAACACCTACCCGGACGAGATCACGCCCATTGCCCCGGCCTCGGCCATCCTCACGTACAACACCACACCGAAGATCGGTGGCATCAGGGCACAAACCGCCAACTACAAATTGGTGTACTTCGGCGTTGGACCGGAACAGATGGGCAACCAGGCCGTGGGGCGGTCCATGGTCCAACTGAGCCATGACTGGTTCTATGGCATTGTGGGCATTACCGAGTTCGATGCGGCCATGGCCGCCTTGGGCCAGGCCTACCCGGTGCCTGCGGACGCTGTGCTGCACATTCCCGTGAACACGCTGCCCGGCGATGCGATGCTGCAAGTCTTCGATGCCATGGGCCGCTTGGTGGTCGAAAAAACGGTTGCCGGGGAGCCGGAGGTCCTGCAGGTGAACACCAGCGGACTGGCGAACGGGGTGTACAGCTACCGGCTGCGCACGGCCGCTTCAGCCGGGCCGGCACGCTCCTTCACGATAGCACACTGACCACTACTTCCCACTTGACCATGAAAAGCTTCCCCCGGGAAGCTTTTCTTTTACCCGCCGGTACCACGTGCGCATCCGTTCCGGCAACGCTGAATAACTTGCACGCATGACTGTGCCACTTAAACGATGGCGCTTTTTGCCGCCTGCCGACCCGGCGGCCGTGAAAGCACTGACACACGACCGCTGCACGCAGAGCATGGCCACATTGCTCGCACAACGCGGAATTCGTACTCCCGCCGAGGCCCGTGAATTCTACCGCCCTTCCATGCATCACCTGCACGACCCGTTCCTGATGAAGGACATGGACCGGGCGGTGGACCGCATTGTACAGGCCCTACGCGAGCAGGAGCCGATCATGGTGTACGGTGACTACGATGTGGACGGCACCACCTCGGTGGCGTTGGTTTACAACGTGCTATCACAGTGCATCAAGGATACCAAGGACCTCATGCACTATGTGCCGGACCGCTACGCGGAAGGCTACGGCGTGTCCAAGCTGGGCATCGACCGTGCGGTTGCCCGGGGCGTGAAGCTCATCATCGCACTGGACTGCGGCGTGAAGGCCGTGGACAAGGTGGCCTACGCGAAGGAGAAGGGAATTGATTTCATCATTTGCGACCACCATCTGCCGGGTGAACAACTTCCCGACGCCGTGGCCGTACTGGACCCCAAACGCGCGGACTGCCCTTACCCCTACAAGGAATTGAGCGGCTGCGGCATCGGCTTCAAGCTGATGCAGGCCTTTGCGCAGCACAACGACATGCCCTTCGCCGATCTGGAGGAACTGCTCGACCTGGTGGCCGTGAGCATTGCGTGCGACATTGTGCCGCTGGACGGCGAGAACCGCACCTTGGCCTATTTCGGGCTGAAACAGCTCAACAAACCGAGAAAGCGACCGGGCATACAAGCCTTGCTGGACCTTTCCACTGGCCGCAAATCGCCAATGGCTGCGAACAAACCGCTCACCGTCACCGAACTGGTGTTCGTGTTGGGGCCGCGCATCAACGCTGCGGGGCGCATCGAGCACGGGCAGCAGGCCGTGGAACTGCTGCTCGCAAGAACCAGTACCGAGGCCGCGAACATCGCCCAACGCGTGGACAGCAACAATGCAACGCGCCAAGGCCTGGACAAATCCATCACGGAACAGGCGCTGGAAATGTTCGAGACCGAAGACTACCTGAAGGATGCATGGAGCTCGGTGGTGTTCAACAAGGACTGGCACAAGGGCGTGGTGGGCATTGTGGCCTCGCGGCTCATCGAGCAGCACTACCGGCCCACCATCGTGCTCACGGAAAGCAACGGCAAGGTGGCGGGCAGCGCCCGCAGCGTAAAGGGCTTCAATGTGCACGATGCCATCGCCAAGTGCGCCGACCTGTTGGAGCAATACGGCGGGCACATGTATGCCGCCGGGCTCACGATGAAGCCGGACAACGTGAAGGCATTCCGGGAAGCATTCGAGCAAGTGGTGCGCAACACCCTGCCCCCGGCGTTGCGGGTACCCGAGGAAGAGGTGGACCTGGAGATCGGGTTTGCGGAGATCCAACCTCCGTTCGTGCGAGGTATCCATGGCATGGAGCCGTTCGGCCCGGCAAACATGAAACCGGTGTTCCTTACGCACGGCGTGGTGGCCCGGGACGCGCGCACCATCGGAAGCACCGGGGACCATCTGAAATTCAGGGCCTGCGACCCCAAGCATCCGGAAGTGGAATTTGAGGCGATCGCATTCCGGCAAGGCGCGCAGTTGGACCTGGTGCGCTCCGGAAATCCCTTCAGCCTGCTATACACCATCGAGGAGAACCACTACAACGGCCACACCACCCTGCAACTGAACGTGAAGGACCTGAGGACCGGCGGGGAGGACATGCCGGGATCGGAACTTCCGGCCGCACGGGAAATCACTGTGGCCCCATGAGCAGTTCGCTGATCACCGTGCACGATGATGAGCACTGGATGCGCCACGCCTTGCGGGAAGCCGAACTGGCTTTCGCAGCGGACGAGGTGCCCATCGGCGCGGTGATCGTGGCCGGTGACCGGATCATTGCAAGGGGCCACAACCTCACCGAACGCCTGAACGATGTAACAGCGCATGCCGAAATGCAGGCCATCACCGCCGCTGCGGAACACATCGGAGGCAAGTACTTGCAGGACTGCACGCTTTACGTGACCGTGGAACCGTGCGTGATGTGCGCCGGCGCCCTGGCCTGGAGCCACATTGGGCGCATCGTCTTTGGCGCGTTCGATGAAAAAGCAGGTTACCGACGCGTGGGCAGCATACTCCTCCACCCCAAAACGCAAGTGACCGGCGGCGTGTTGGAGCCGGCCTGCGCCGATTTGATGAAGGCGTTCTTCAGGAAGAAGAGGTCATTGGGGAGGTAAGTTGCCAATTGTCCATTGTCAGTGAAATGCACCACTGGTATCGGAAAACCAGCAACTATCCCTCCGCCACCAAATACCTCAGGTTTAAGCTTGAATCGTAGGATCGTCTAACTTCGCATAGGTGTACTTCAGCCATGGACTACAGGAAAATCATTACCATCGAACCGGGAAAGCGCGGTGGCAAACCTTGCATTCGCGGTTTAAGGATCACCGTGGGCGATGTGCTTGGCTACCTGGCGAGTGGCATGTCCATGGCAGAGATCCTGATGGATTTTGATGAGCTAAAGGAAGAAGATATCCGCGCCTGCCTAGCCTATGCAGCTGATAGGGAGCGATTTACCATGATCATTCCCTCCGCCGCGTGAAGTTCTTGATCGATGAGAACCTTTCGGACAAGCTGGTTCCCGGCTTGGACCAACATTTTCCGGGAACAAGGCACGTTAAACAACTGGACCTTGCACACCAACCGGACAGCACGGTTTGGTCCATGGCCAAACAGGAAGGCTTCATCATCCTCACGCAGGACGATGACTTCACTGAAATGAGCCTTTTGAACGGGTTCCCACCCAAAGTGGTCCATCTGGCAATGGGCAATCATTCAACCCGTGATTGGCTGCGCATCATTCTTGCCAATGTCCACCTCTGTAAACTATTCGGGAAAAACAACGAGTCTGGATTATTGGTGATCAAGTGAACCCCTTCATCGGGCATTCTGATTTGTGATGAAGGCACGGCCTTCATTCTGAAGTTGATAGTTGTCCGTTCGTGGTGCAATGCACCACTGGCAACGGACAACCAGCAACTACTCCCCCGTCACCAAATACCTCCGGCTCAAGCTGCGCAGCGGCACCCATGCCGCCACCGTACCGATGGCCATCACGGCGATGAAGATCATGACCAGGTCGGTCCACATCACCTCCACGGGGTAGGCATCCACCACGGAATCCTGAAGCGAAACGAAGCCCGTCCATTTTTGCAGCGCGCACAGGCCAAGGCCCGCCAACAAGCCGGTCACCGTGCCCACCACCACGATCAGCAGGCCCTCCAGGAAGAACACCCGCCGGATGAAGCGGTCCGTGACGCCCATGCCGCCAAGCGTGCGCATGTCCTGCCGTTTTTCGATCATCATCAAGGTGAGCGAGGCAATGATGTTGAACGCACCAATAAGCCCGATGAAAGCGAGCACCACGAATGTGAACCACTTCTCGTTGGCATTGGTGGTGTACATCAGCATGTTCTTCTGCTGACGTGTCTTCACTGTGAATGCCTTGCCGGCGATCCGCTCCACCGCAGTTTTCAGCTTGCCCGGATCGGCGCCCGGCCTGGCCTGAACCTCCAACGCATTCACCTCGTCGCCGTAATGCAACAGCGCAGCGGCGAAGCCGATAGGCGCCAAGAGGTACTGGCGGTCGAACTCCATGTTGATCGTGAACGCCCCCGACACGGCGACTCGGCGCTGCTCGAAGGCAGAGGACGATAGCTGGGCGATCTTTCTTCCCCGGATCAATGCACCGAGCTGCAGCGGCTCCGTCACCCCATCATCCACTGGCACCCGAAGCACATCCTTCAGTGCTGCGCCAAGGATCACTACGGGCCCATGTCCGTTCTCCAACATGGCTTCGCCGGAATACATGTGTTGCGCCAGTTCGCTCATCGCCACGTATTGCGGCTCCACCCCCTTCATGGTGCCAACGGCCTGTTCATCACCGGAGCGCAGCAGCACATTCTCCTCGATCACCCAACTGACTTCCTTCACCTCTGGCAAGGCCTTGATCGCCGCAAGGTTCAGGCTGTCTCGCGGAAAAGTTTTGCCAGTGGCAGGTGTGATGGTGATGTCCTGGTCGAACGGGCTGTACAAGGTGTCCACCAATTGCGAGATGCCGTTGAGAGTGCTGAGCACCACCACCATGGCCGCCGTGACCACCGCAACCACCACAATACTGATCAGCGTGATGATGTTCACGGCGTTCTGCTTGCGCTTGGCCAGCAGGTAGCGGCGGGCAAAGAGGAGCGGGAGGTTCACGGGGTGAAGATCGCAGCAGTGCGCTATATTCGCTAATCACGTTGCCTTTGTTGCATGAGGGGTGCCTGGTTTCAGACAACGATCTTGACCGCAGACTTGCTGCTTACAACCTTATCAGCAAATGGCCAGTGGGAGGTTCGCGCCATGGCGGGCGCAGGACTCAGCCGGTTCAACACGGACATGCACCTGGCCCACGGCCGTGATGAAACCCAGGCCGTGCAGCACCGCTTTTCATGGTTGTTGGGGGCCACTGCCACACATTCCATCACGGACAAGCTGGCGATCAGCAGCGGCTTGTGCTGGTCCGCCTTCAACGGCAACAATGAAGTGTGGATCCGTGGCAACCTGACCCAAGAGCAGCAGTGGCAACTCCAATACCTGTACTTGCCATTGATGGTGCATTTCCATTGGCAAGGTGCGCATGTGGGTGCTGGCTACCAATCGGGCATTCCGGTAGCCGGAGCCATCACCTTCACCGATCACAATGCGTGGATGGGCATGCCTGATCAGCGCTCTTCCACGCACCGGCTCGACCTGCTGCGCGCCGATGCGGGAATAGTGGCGGAAGCGGGCCATGACCTTGGGAAAAAGTTCAGTGTGGGATTGCGCTACTACCGGGGTTTAAGCGACATCAGGGACCATTCAGACGGATTGATGGACCCTTTGTACCCGGAGCAATTCGTCCTGGTGGTCAGCTATGGCCTGCTGCCGAAGGCAAAACCCGCGAAACCGGAGGTTCCTGTTCCTGCTGCACCGGCACCACAGTAGCATCTACTTCCACGCCTTCACGATCAAGCCCGTGCCCGTGGGGTGCTTGCCGTTCACGTCAAACCAGTTCAGCACGAAAGCCACCGGATAGGCGACGAGGTAGTAGAACGGCAGTACGATGAAGAAGAGCTTGCTGGCGTTGAGCATCAGCAGCGGCCACTTCATGCTGAGCTTCCAGCTGATCTTGCCCGGGGTCCCGTAACTGTAGCGCGCCTCCACCCTGCTGAAGCCGTTGCGCAGGGCCTTGGCGCGGATGTCGTCGATGTTGTAGCCGTCGCGCACATGCTCCTCGATGAACGAGCCTTCCTCCTCGCCATGCACGTCGCTGCCGCCTTGGTCGCTGGGGGTGCTGATGATGAGCATGCCGCCGGGCTTGAGCGAGGTGGAATAACAGCGCAGCGCAGCTTCATCTTCCAGGATGTGCTCCATCACGTCCACGCACACCACCAGCTCAAACGCTTCCGGCCGCTGGAATTTGGTCACATCGCCCACTTCAAACTTCACTTGCGGCCTGCCGATCTTTTGGAAGAAGGCATTGCAATCGGCCACCTGCTCTTCTTTCACATCGACTGCCGTGATCGTCCACTTGGACGATAGGCCGCTGAGCCAATAGCTGTACTGGCCGAAACCCGCACCTGCATCATAAATGGCCAGCTCGCGGTTCCGCTTGTCCCGGCCCCAGGCCCGCAGTTCCTTGTGGATATGCCATGCGCGCAGCAGCAACAGGTCCAGCAGATGATAGAACAGCTTGCGCAGGGCGGGCGTGCTGTTGAAGACCACGCCGAGGCGGCGTTTCACCGGATCGTACTGCATGCCTTGGGGGCTGGGTTATGCGTGAGGCCGCTGCGGCAGGTTGATGGTTCAATCCTTTTTCAGCAAGTTCTCAATCTCTTCCTTGCGGTCCTGGGAATCATCAATGTAGAAATTGAGCTCGGGCACGATCCGCAGTTGCTTGCCCAACCTGTTTCCCAATTCGCCACGCAAGCGGGGTGTCAGGTCCCGCACCTGATCCAGCACGGCCTGCTTGTCCTTCACGGGGAACAGGCTCAAATACACTTTGGCCAAGCCCAGGTCCGGGCTGACCCGCACGCCGGTGACCGTGATCAATCCTCCGGGCAACAACCGGTGCCCGTAACCTTGCATCACCTCGGCCATTTCCTGTTGCAGCAGGCTGTTCACCTTGCTTTGCCGTACGCTGTCCATGGCGCGAAGATAGAACGGCGGATGGGGGCAGTTGCTTTGTGGGCTCGGCGCCCTTCATCAACCGGTTCCGGCCTGTGCCGTTGCCCCCTTGCCCGGCGGCACATCGGCCTTCCTGGCGATCGCCCGCCCCGATACCTTTGGCCCTTCGCAATGAAAAACTTCCTCCGCATTCTGCGCTATGGGCGGCCCTACGCCCGGTATGCGGTGCTCAACGGCGTATTCAACCTGCTGGCCACCGTGTTCCACTTGGCCAGCATGCTGCTGTTCATCCCGTTCCTGCGGCTGCTGCTGGGGCAGACGCAAGCAGTGCATGAGCGACCGGTACTGGCATTGAACAAGGCTGCTTTGGAACAGGGCTTCAACTGGTCGCTCACCCGGTTGATCGAACTGCACGGCCAGGTAGGGGCACTGGGCATCATCTGCCTGACGGTGGTGGCGCTGTTCCTGCTGAAAAACATTTTCCGATACTTAGCAGTGCGCGCGATCTGCACGTTCCGCAACCGGATCATCCGCGATGTGCGCTCACGCCTCTACGACAAGATGCTTGAGCTGCCGCTGCGCTACCACAACGACGAACGCAAGGGCCACTTGCTCTCATTGATCACTAACGACATGCAGGTGCTGGAGTACTCGGTGATGTACTCCATCGAAATGGTGGTGCGCGAGCCGATCGCGGTGATCCTGTTCTTAGGCACGATGGTCACGCTCTCTCCGGCGCTCACACTGTGGTCCCTGCTGCTGCTGCCGATCAGCGGCCTGCTCATCGGGCGCATCAGCCGCAGCTTGAAAAAGCGCAGCACCCGCGTGCAGGAGAAAAGCGCAGACCTCCTTTCCCGCGTGGAGGAAACGCTCACGGGCATGCGCGTGGTAAAGGCCTTCAATGGGGAGGAAAACATGCGCCGCCGCTTTGAACGCGAGAATGAACTGCTCACACGCGCCAGCATCAGCATGCTCAACCGGCAGGACGTGGCCTCGCCGCTGAGCGAAACGCTTGGCACCATGGTGATGGCCGCCATCGCGTTCATCGGCGGCACCCTGGTGCTGGGGCCGGATGCCAGCCTCAGCGGCGACAGTTTCTTAGGCTTCATCATCATCTTCTCCCAGCTGCTCACGCCCATCAAGGGCTTTTCACAGGGCTACTCCGGCATTGTGCGCGGATCCTCCAGCGCCCAGCGCGTGTTCGATCTGCTGGCCGTGCCCAACACCGTGACCGAGAAGCCGAATGCCAGGCCCATTGTAGCGTTCAACGATCGCGTGGAATTCAAGGACGTCGCCTTTGCCTACGGCGAGAAACCCGTGCTGCAAGGCATCAACCTCATCGTGCCCAAGGGTAAAAGCGTGGCTTTGGTGGGCACCAGCGGGGGCGGCAAGACTACACTGGCCGGGCTGCTGCCGCGCTTTTTCGACGTCACGGCGGGTTCTGTAAGCATTGATGGCACGGACATCCGCGAATTGCGCATCAAGGACTTGCGAGCGTTGATGGGCATCGTGACGCAGGACAGCCTCTTGTTCAACGACACCGTGGCGGCCAACATCGCCTTCGGGCGCACGGGCATCGGCGAGGACGACATCCAGCGCGCGGCGGAGATCGCCAACGCGCACGAATTCATTTCCCGCCTTCCCAACGGCTACCAGACCAGCATTGGGGATGCCGGCAACCGGCTCAGCGGCGGCCAGAAGCAGCGCATCGCCATTGCGCGCGCCGTGCTGGGCAACCCATCGATCCTGATCTTGGACGAGGCCACCAGCGCATTGGATACCGAAAGCGAAAAGCTGGTGCAGGACGCACTCTTCAAGCTGATGAAGGACCGCACCTCTTTGGTGATCGCGCACCGGCTGAGCACCATCCAGCATTGCGATGAGATCATCGTGCTGGACCAAGGAAAGATCATCGAGCGGGGCACGCACGCGCATCTCTTTGCCGCCCACGGGCAGTACCGGAAGTTGTGCGACCTGCAGGCGTTTGCGTAGAACCTGCAGCCGGTTACTTTTGAACGCACTGTCCTCCCCTGAACCAGCTCGCCATGCGCCTTCATGCCTTGCTTGCCATCGGCTGTCTTGTGCTTCAAGCAAGTGCCCAATGGACCGCCTTGGACCCGGGAACAAACCAAGACCTTAGGTCTGTACAATATTCAGCCTCGGGCCAGATCTGGATCGGGTCGTTTGATACGCTTCTTTGGTCTCCGAACAATGGTGCCAACTTCGTGAAGCGGCCCACGCTGATGCAAGGGAGCGCGCCCATTTTCGGCCTGTACCTGGCCACCGAAGCGCTGGCCGACCAGTCTCTTTTGATCACGGGCACGATCGAGCTTGGCGCATGGGAAAACATCTTCCGCAGCACGGACGGAGGCTTGGCCTGGTCGCGAGTACACCATGCACAAGCCGGGCCCATCAACGTGCTGCGCGACCTGCTGTTCGCACAACCTCCCCTCGGCTTTGCCGTTGGCGACAATGGACGTATCCTGCGCAGTACCGACAGTGGACAATCTTGGGCGGCAGTCCCGTCGGGCACGGTGTTCTCATTGGAGCGCATCGTGCACGCAACCGGGAACACGTACATGGCCGCAGGGTCTTCCGCATTCGTGCGCAGCACCGACGGCGGGCTGAGCTGGTCGCCGGTCAACGGGCCTTCGGAAGCGTACGACCTGGCCTGCATGGGAAACACCTGCTACGCCACGCAGGGCAGTTCCCTTTGGAAAAGCACGGATGGCGGGGCCACATGGGCCGCATCGGGCACTTCCCCGGGCAGGGTAATGGCCCTGCTGGACGCAAATACGCTATTGATGGCGAACGACACCGGCCTGTTCCGCACCACCAGCGGCGGTTCCTATTGGGAATGGTTCCCACTGCCCAATTACCACCGCATCCGTGCATTCGATTTCCGCACCGCCTCCAGTGGCATTGCAGTGGGTGATACCGGATATGCCATACAAACCGCAAACGCAGGGGGTGCGGCATGGCCCGTAGCCTCCATTGGCACGGTCAATGCCACGCTCTGCCAGGGATCCACCATCACGTTCCCGAATACGGGCGATCCCTCTTGGGCATACACCTGGCGGATCAATGGCGCGGTCACCTCCACCAGCTATGACCTCACCATGGCATTCCCCGACGCAGGAACCTATACGGTGGAGATGGAGGCCAACAATGGCACCGGGGTGTGTACCGCTTCCACTACCGTGCAGATTTTGCCGCAACCCACCGTCACACCTTTCACCGCATACCCGCTACAGGACACCATCTGCCAAAACTCCTCCACCAGCATCCATTTGCCGCAAGCGGAGCAAGGCACCGTGTACAGGCTGCTTCATGACGGCACACAGGTTGCCATTTCATACGGCAACGGCGGAGCTCAGAACCTGTCCACGGGAAACATCATCGGGCCAACGACATTCACTGTCCAGGCCATACGCACGAATACCTGCGGCAGCGACACACTGTCCATGCCGGTAACGGTGACCACGCCTTACCTCGCCCCCGACGTCTACTGGGAGTGGGCTGAACCGGAGGCTTGCGCTCCGGCAATGCCCGTCGTGGAAGTGCACAACTCCAAAGTGGGCATGGCCTATTGGGCAACCAACTCCTCCCCGCCCTATCCGGTGAACGGCACGGGCGGCACGATCCAAATCCCATTCGCATGGGCCAGCAGCCCCACGGTCTCAAGCACGGTACGAACCAAGATGATCGGCAGTATCGGCCAAGGTTGCCCGTCATTGTGGCTTCCCGACCAACCGGCCATGACCATCTACAGTGTTTGGGTCCATTTCTTCGCGGATTCCTTGACCATTGTAGACCAGGAATTGAACATTACCCCTTCCTCGAACCAGAACAACCTGTACAATTATCATTGGGACTTCGGCCAGGATGCCGTGCCGCCGAGTTCCGACACCTACCTCTCCCAACCGTTCCATTACACTTCCCCGGGAGTAAAGACGATCACCTGCATCGCCACGACACCATTGGCCACCTGCGCCGATACCATTCAGCAATCCACACTGGTCGTGGAAGCTGCCGCTTCAACGATCGGAACGGCCTGCAATGAAGGTTTTACCGCACTGGACGGATACATCGCGGACATGGCCCTCGATGCCTACAACAACCGGTACCTGACCGGTTATATCCGCACCACGGGCAGTTCGTCCCAGGAAGTGTTCTTCGCAATGAAATTGGACAGCACGGGCCAGGAGGTCTGGCACCGTACGGCACCCATTTCCACAGACTGGCAGAATACCGGCAGCCAGGGTTACGGCATTGCGGCCGACCGGGCGGGGAATGCGTACGTCACCGGCCGCTTTAACCACGACAATGGCAGCTTGGACGGCACGGTGATCTACCACCGGAACTTTCTGGTCAAATTTGACCCGCAAGGCCACTTGGAGTGGCAAATGATCAGCCCCTCCAATGCATTCCGGGGGGTGGCCTGTACCGATGATGACATCCTGCACGTGGCAGGAAGAAATGCTTGGGGAGGGACCACCTTTTTCCTGCCCTCCGGCGAAGAGGTCACCACCGTCCTGCCCGTGAACCAACGCGGAAGCCTGTTCTTGTTGAGCGTTTCCCCGAACGGCAGCATTCTGCAACAACAGGCATTGGGCTATCGCCATCCGAGCGGCGCCCCTGACCAACGATCTGCGATCGACATGGATTCGGATGCCCTGGATGCACAAGAACGCCTGCGCTGCGACCCGATCATGCGGAAAGCCGCTGATGGCAGCATCCTGATCAGCGGGATCATGAAGACCCTCCCTGCGGGGTATGGCATGAACCTGGGAGAAATGGAAGTACAAGGGAATACGGAACCCTCGAGCATGACGAACCTGCGGCAGATCTATGCCATGCGCTATGTGCCGGGCACGGGCGTAACGGGGGCGTTTGCGTGGGGCGGGGGTGATCCACGATCGGTGGAGGGCATTAGCCAATCATTGGACGGGCGGTTAGCCGTTTGCGGACGGTACAAGAATACGTTCAAGTTCAATGGCGAAACCGAGGTGGCCATCACGAGCGGGGGCAGTAGCGGGAGCTATTTGTTTTGTACCGCCGCCGACGGCAGCGCCCTTTGGAACGGTGCAACAACCTTTGGCTCCACCATGCTGGATGATTTGGCATTCGAAACTGACGGGACTTTGATCGCCTTGGCCAGCTACGTCAAAACAGGCTTTCTCCCCACCACGGCAGGGAATGCCCCCCTCGGGGTCGTCGCAGGCACGTATACCCACTACGGCCTGGCGCGATACGATGATGCCGGTGTTCTTACAGGCGTGGAAACGTTTGGGGACGGGATCGGAAAAGCCTTCAACATCAGGCGTGCCTCATGCGGCGACCTGCACCTGGTGAATTTTGAAACGGCCTATACCTCCAACCCTGAAGGCATACATTTCACCTGCTCAGGTTGCCCGGACAACCTCAGGACCTCTGTGATCCCGGCCGGCGAATGCACCTCCGGCTGCTTTGCCGCCAACAACCCGCTCCTGAGGGATGTGGGCATGGAGCGCGTTGCGTTGGATGATTCAACCTCCCTTCAACCGAACATATTGGTAAGCTTCCGCAACCGGGGGCAGGTTCCCGCCTACCAGGCAACCATCGCATACCGCGTGAATGAAGGCCCCGTGCAAACCGTGGACTGGAGCGGAAACCTCGCCTATGCAGCCGCAGTGCAAGACCTGCCCATTGCCGCATACGATTACACAGGAACGCACTCACTACGCGTGCAAGCCTGGATCGACCAGGTGAATGGCAGCATGGACGACTACCAAGCCAACGACACCTTGAAGTTTTCGCAGCTGATGTGCACTGCTCCCCTGCACGGCACATACACCTGCGAAGCCGAGGGAGCCGACTTCCGGACCTTGGGCGATGCCGCCAAGGCACTGGCCTTATGCGGTGTGGATGGCCCTACGACCATCGCCGTCAGCCCAGGCCACCATTACGGTCAAGCGTTGTTCAAGCCCATCCCCGGAGTATCTGCCACCGACACTGTAGTAATCACTTCCGCAGCAGGCGATAGTGCTTCGACTTGGTTGCATTTTATGCCGGGCGAAAGGGGATTCCGAAATGCGATCATCCTCTTCGATGATACATGTAAACACATCAGCGTTACCGACCTGACCCTTGACCACGCGGGAAGCGGCCTGGCCAGCTATGGCGTGTTCATGGCCCGATATTGCACCGACCTGGGCGTGTATCGCAACCACGTCCTCGGGAAAGCCCAAGGAAACCTGATCGGGATCACCGCCCATGGTGGCCGGGCCCCCAGCGGGGAAATCAAGGTGATCGGCAATACCGTGGAACGTGGATCCCGCGGAATCAACATCGTGGGGGCCCTTGCGATCGACGGCGGACCATATGACAAAGTCAGCATCATCAACAACAGAATGATCGACCAATCCAGCCATGGCTTATACTGTTATCAAGTCACCGATCTAACCGTGCAAGACAACCAGATCCTTGCGCAAGAGGGAACGCATGGAAACTTGTACCGGGCCGCATACATGGGCCTTGGCACGGACAAGCTCCACTTCGACGGAAACTTCATCCGCGCGGCTACCACTGCGGCCCCCAGCCAAGGCAGTGGTGTTTATGCCTTGGTCGAGATTTTTGGCAGCGTTGGGACCGGCGGTGAGCGCCGATCGGTGACCAACAACATGATCTTCAACCCCTCTGCGACTACGTTCAGTGTTATGCCAACGGTCAGATTGAGCTGCGGCGCCCTGGACATCCAGCACAACACGTTTGGTGGCCTGACATGGATCGACCTTTCCGGCACAGACCTCCGAAACAACATATTCTATAATGCGCAAGCGGCATACGCCCTGGATATCCGGGTAGGAGTTGAAACAGACCCGGGCTTCATTTCCGACCACAACGTGTTCAGCAGCGGACCCGCAGGGGACTATATCGCCCCCATACGTTACCAATGGAACAGCAACTCGCTGGCCCAATGGCGCAGCCTCACCGGCCAAGACCAGACTTCCATCCAAACGCTTCCAGTGTTCCTATCCTCGGACGATCTTCATCTAAATCCCGGTTCCAATTCATTTTGGAGCCCATCCTTGCCATTGGTCACTACCGATATTGACGGTGAGGCGCGAGGACCCGACCTCACGCGGCCCGGCGCGGACGAGGACATGTTGTACACCCGGATCGAAGATCGGCCATCAAGCGGGACGATCCGCTTGGCTCCGAACCCGAGCTTGGGGCGGACAACCTTGTATCTCCCGGAGGCATTGGCCACGGGCCACCAACTGTTGATCCTGGATGCACAAGGCCGGCTTGCCGGGCGGATACCCGTGACCGCCGGAAGCACTGCGGTTCCGATCGACCTCAGCGTGGCCCCGGGCATCTACCAGGTCTTGCTAACATCCGGCCAAGCCGTTGTGGCAAGGGCCACCTGGTCCACATTAAGGTGACCTGGAGATTGATGCGGAGGCCCTCTGATCTTCTTCCGCGCGAAGGCCATCCCGGCGACGCGGGCAACCACCCCGGCGGCAACGATAAGTGGTGCATGCCGCTGGTGATCGCGCACCGCCTCAGCACCATCCAACATTGCGATGAGATCATCGTGTTGGACCAAGGCCGCCTCATTGAGCGCGGCACGCACGCGCAGCTGTTTGCCGCCCACGGCCAGTACCGGAAGTTGTGCGACTTGCAGGCGTTTGCCTGATCCCCGATGGTGGCCACGGCACCGCGCACCAAGATCTTCGGCCTGGACCTGATGCGCGCCACGGCCGGTGTGATGGTGATGCTGAGCCACACGGGCCATCTCGTGGAACAGCATTGGCCCCGGTTTCCCAACATCCCGTACGTGGATTGGGTGGGGTTATTCTTTGTGCTCAGTGGTTTTCTCATCGGCGGCCTCCTGCTACAGGACCTCCATGCGGAAGGGCGGCCCATGCTGCGCTTCGCAAACTTCATGCAACGCCGGTGGCTGCGCACCCTGCCCAATTACTTCCTGTTCCTGGTGCTGAACATCCTGCTCGTTTTCTTCGGGCAGGCACCGGGAATGCTCAGCCATGCCACGGCGGCCTACGCGGTGTTCATGCAGAACTTCCACTTGCCCTTGGACCTGTTTTTCTGGGAATCCTGGTCGCTGGCCGTGGAGGAATGGTTCTACCTGTTGTTTCCGTTGATCGTGTTCGGTGCCATCAGCTTGCTGTCCTTCCGCGGAGAGCGTGCGTATTTGATGGCCTGCCTGCTGTTCATCACGGTGCCCATCGCTGCGCGCATGGCGGTGCTGCCGCATGTAACGGATGATGTCTCCCGCATGCTTTGGGTGCAGAAGTTGGTCCTCACCCGGCTGGATGCACCGGGCATGGGCATGCTGGCGGCATGGTTTGCATGGCGGCATCCCAAGGGCTGGCGGACGGTGCGATGGCCAGCGTTCATGGCCGGACTCTCCATCCTGCTGCTGCTTGCCCCGCTCCATTTTGCGGATGCTCCGGGCTTCATGGTGGTCGGCTATGCAAGTGTGATCGCCGCTTCGATGGCCCTGCTGCTGCCCTTGCTCTCCGTTTGGCGTTCCGCCGGTTCGTTCGACAAACCCATGCGCGGCCTGAGCTTGATCACCTATGCGCTCTATTTGGCACACCTGCCGATGTTGTACCTCTTCGGCCACTTAGTGCCGGCGCCTTCGGCCTGGCTGTGCGCGCTGCACTACGCCATGTTCATTGCAGCCACCATCGCCATAGCCGCATTGATCTACCGGTTCTGGGAGCGCCCCTTTATGCGGCTCCGCGATCCCTTGGGCTTATGGCTCCAACGGCGTTTCGGGAGCAACAGCTCCGTTTCGGGCAACCGCTGACCATCATGGCTTCTTCGGGAACAACTTCCGAAAGAAGCCGCCTTCTTTCTTTTCCTTTTTCGCCTTATCCCCCTGGTCCTGTTGCTCTTTTGCGGCGGCATCATTGCCCGGGCCGAAGAACACGTCCAATGCGCGTTCCAGCAACGTAGCCTTGCGGCGGGGATCGCAATCCATGGCCACCGAATCAACTGCTGCATCAAACGACCTGAAGTATTTCCGGCGCAGCGCATCGGAGCGTTCCACCTCCGCGAAGGCGCCGCCGATGATGGGCAAGGCCAGTTGCGAGCCTGTGCCCAAACCGCCGTGGAAATGCACCGAGGGATCGCGCGCGCCCACCCAGGTGGCCGCCACGATGCCCGGCGTGTACGCTACGAACCACGCATCGGCGTAGTCCTGCGAAGTGCCGGTCTTGCCGGCCAATGCCGCACGCACGCCAAAGCGCGAGCGCATCGCCGCCCCGGTGCCGCTGTCCACGGCGCGGCGCAGCATGGCGGTGATGGTCGCGGCCACCGTTCCATCGAAGGCACGACGTGCGGGTGCCATTTTCCCCGTGTAGATCACGCGGCCCTGTGCATCGGTGATCTTCTCAATAAGCTGCACGCCGCGCGTAAGCCCGTTGTTGGCAAAGGCGCTGTACGTCTGCACCAGCTCCTGCAACGACAAGTCGGCTGCACCCAAGGCCAACGCGGGTTTGTCCACGCCCCCAGTGGGCAGGCCAAGCGCCTTGAACGTATCGCGTATGGTGTCGGCACCGGTGCGGAAGTAGAGGTCCACCGTGGGCACGTTCATGGAATGCACAAGGGCGTACCATAAGGCCACTTGTCCGCCGATGGTGTCCTTGTCGAAATTCTGCGGGGTCCATCCATCGTATTCGGGGTAGCTCTTCACCTCGTTGTTCAGGTAGGTGCAGGGTTCCAAACCCTTGCGCAGCGCAGCGGCATAGATCAGTGGCTTGATGGTGGAGGCCACGGGCCTGCGGCCTTGCACTTGGTCGTAAGGCAAGGTGCGGAAATCGTTGCCGCCGCTGTAGGCGCGTACCTTTCCGGTGGCGGGGTCCACCATCAGGAAGGCGGCTTGCAACATGCGGTGATAGTGCCACAGGCTGTCGCGGTAGCTGATGCTGTCCGGCGGTGCGTCATCCCAAGTGAATACATCGCGTACGGCCCGCTCGTTCCGTTTCCACGCGGCACCGGCTTTCCTGCCTTCCGCCTTTTCCCAAGCTTTCCGCGTGCCGCGTGCCTTCAGCTCACGGTCCAGTTTGGGTTGCATGGCCGAAAGCTGTTTGGCGGTTGCGCGCAATGCCGCTTGCTGCAGCGCCGTGTCCAAGGTGGTGTGGATGCGCAGCCCGTCCTTTTCAATGTCGTAGGGCGAACCGTCCTTCTTCTTGAGTTTGGCCAGAACCGTCCGCGCCTGCTGCTCCACGCGCGCATTGAAATAGCCGTAAGCATCGAACGTCCCGGCACCGGCATAGCGGAGCCCCAGCGGCAACGCCTGCAGGCTGTCGCGCGCGGCGGTGGTGAGCTTCCCATTGCCCGCCATCAGCGCCAGCACCTGGTTGCGCCTGCCTTTTGAGGCTTCGGGATGCAGGCGCGGATTGTAGCCGGTGTTGGCCTTCAGCATGCCGATGAGCACCGCGCCCTCCTCCACCTTCAACTTCGACGCCGTTTTGCTGAAGAAGCGTTCCGCGGCGGATTCAATGCCGTACACGTTCTCACCAAAGGGAACGGAGTTGAGGTACAGTGTGATGATGTCTTCCTTATCGTACACCTGCTCCAGGCGCTGCGCCACTAATGCTTCCTTGATCTTGTTCACCGGCACAGTGAGCAGTCCGTGCTTTTCGCGGCCATAGAGGTTTTTGATGAGCTGCTGGGAGATGGTGCTGCCTCCGCCACCGCTGCGGTCGCGGGCCAGCAGCGTGCGGAAGAACACGCGCACATAACTGAAGGCATCCACGCCGCCGTGCTCGAAGAAGCGCTGGTCCTCGGTGGAAACGAGCGCATCCACCACATGCGGGGGCAGGTCCTTCCAGCGCACGTTGGTGCGCTCCTCGGCGAACACCTTGCCGATCACCGCGCCGTTGGCTGCGAGGATCAAGCTGGCCTCCTCGTTGCGGACCGCCGCGAGCTCCTCCGTGGAAGGCAGCTTGCCGAAGACGTCCTTGCGCACCAAGATGATCAGCGTGAAAACGCCGATGAACGCAAGCACCGCCACCAGGAACAGGGCTTTCCAGATGAACGCCGCGCCGCCGGAGGTTTTCTTGGACTTCTTCTTCGCCATGCGGGGAACTACGGGGCTACACTACGGGGCTGCGTTTGTTGTGCAATGCCTTGGCAGCGGCACCTGGCTGTCGATCGCATTGCCTTAATGGCCCAACATGGATGCACCACGCGCCTTGATGCATCGAATGCTTGGCAAGGAAGTTAGATGAAGTTCAAGTCCACCACGTCTTTGAGGCCTTGAAGTCCCTGTCCGCAGTAAGGAGTTGCATGTTCAGAGAGGTTGCGGTAGCCGCTACCAAGGCATCCGCCAATTTCATGCGGTACTCGCTTCGAAGCCAAATGCAATGTTCCTTGATCAATGGGCTGATATCCCATACGTAGCACAAGGCCAAGGTGCGTGTGATCACATCCAATGTATTGCGCTTGGTGCGTCCCATGGCCAACAGTTCGATCTCCGTTGCGATGGAAATGTGGACTTCACGGCCCAGCAACCATTCCCTGGCTTCAGGATTTCCTTCCAGAAAGTGGATCAACACGCTCGTATCGGCCACGATGGCGCGATCATTCATCGCGAAGTTCCTTCAACAGGGGGAAAGCCCACTTGCCCATTGCTGGAAGGGCGCCCCACAGTTCCTCGGCATGGAACACTTTGCGCATGGGAGCATCGGTCTTTCGCTTCCGTACCATGGCCACGCGCTTTGTAGCACGGCTGCGGCGTGCCGTCGGCTTCACCGCCGGGATGGCTTTGTTCTTTTTGGTGGCCATGGCACGAAGTTAAGGCGCAGTTATCGCTCCCGTGTCGCGAGTGCCAAACACCCCCGTATTAACTCTACCTCGCCCTCCGCGTGTTTCATGCGCTCGGTCAGTTCCGTCCGCGCCTCGTACAGCTCCCGTTCCTTCAACCCGTTTTCGTGGTAGGTGTTGTTCGAACCCATGACATGGTGCTGGATGCAATGGTTGAAGGATACCGATTTATCGTAGGAAAGCAGTTCGATCAAGGTCATCTCCAACACCGTGGCGATCCGCTCCAGCAATTCCATGTCCAGCTTGCTCTCACCGGTCTCGTAGCGGCTGTACTGTTTGGCGCTGCTCATGCCCAGAGCATCGGCCATGTTCTGCTGGGTGAGGTGCTTGCGCTCCCGGACATGCCATACGCTGCTGGCCGGTTCAGTTCGGTTCATGGCGGAAGCTTTGGTGAGGAGCGGATACGAAAGGGGGGAAACGGCCCGGCGTTCTCCTATAACCCGATCATTGGCACCGTGTATTTGCCGAACTGCTGGTCTACCGTTACCACGCTCATGCCTTCCTGCAAGGCCTGGCCGATCAACATACGGTCGAAGAGATCGCGGTGGTCCAATGGCAACGCTGAAGCCGTAACGATGTGCTCCCGTTCCAACCCCAGGATCCGGAAAGGCGCATCGGTGATGGTCGAGAAGAAGGCATCGAGGGGCATGCGCAAAGGCAGTTTGCCGATCCCATGCTTCACACCAATCTCCCATAGCGATACCATGCTCACGAACGACTCATTGGCCGCTGATCGAATAGCAGTCCGAATTGGACCGGGCAATGCCGGATCGTCCGCTTGGAACCAAAGCAGGACGTGTGTATCCAAAAGCAACTTCATTCCATGTACTCCTTGAGATCCTCCAAGGGGTCATCGAAATCATCGGGCACCGTTACCATGCCCTTGGCAAGGCCGGGCACCGGGGTTTTGCGCGGTTCCTGGGGTCCATGGCCTTGCTTCCGCCGGAGCAGCATGGCGATAAAATCCAACACCTGCTTGCGGACATCCTCCGGCAGGGAAGAGAGCTGGATGTAGTTGTCCGCACCGGCCATGGAACGAAATTAAGCCCAAACCCCTAACGCCCGCCAACAATGGGCAACTCAACCCCTCCCCAGCGTCGCCTCCAACTGCTTGCGCTAAAAGGCCATCTCTTCATCCAAATGCTTGATGCGCTCGCCCATCTCCATGGTGCACGCTTCATACTACTGGCACGTTAGGGTCTCGGCCTCGTGGTAGCTGCTGTCGCTACCGGGCACGCGCTGTTGGCCGCCGTTGCTTGGGGCCATATCCCCACAAATGCCATGCAGGCCCATCAGCGGCATCTCCAACACACCACATAAGGTTCAACGTTTCTTCCGCACGGCCGCCAACTGCTCCTGTAAGAAGTCTTTGTCCTTGCGCAGCTCCGCCACCACATCCTCCAAGGCCTTGATCCGTGCCTCGTACAACTCCCGTTCCTTCAACCCGTTCTCATGGTAGGTGTTATTGGAACCCATGACATGGTGTTGGATGCAATGGTTGAAGGATACCGATTCATCGTAAGAAAGGAGTTCGATCAAGGTCATCTCCAACACCGTGGCGATCCGCTCCAGCAATTCCATGTCCAGCTTGCTCTCCCCGGTCTCGTAGCGGCTGTATTGCTTGGCACTGCTCATGCCCAAGGCATCGGCCATGTTTTGCTGGGTGAGGTGCTTGCGCTCCCTGACGTACCGTACCTTGTCGCCTATTTCCTTCCTGTCCATAGTTGTCAACTTTTGTCGGAAAAGTGCCCAAAGATGTCGCTAAATGTACTTTGACGGACGGAAAGGGCGTTGCTCCTTTGCATTGCGCCAAGGCCAACACCCGCCCCACCAGCCTGCCCGTTGTGAAACGGCCAATAGCTGAAGAGGGCAGTTGCCGGACCAAGGCGTGAGCGGTTGCCGAAAAGCTCGGAGAGAGTAGGCGGGATGAAAAAACAACATATCACAATGCGGAAGTTTCAAAGCTTGAATAGTTCACTGTTCGCAGCCTTCGAGCGTAACGCAGTTTCTGTACATCAGGTTCAAGGCGGACAAGGGGACACAAGGACCAAAAGCACAACAATCGGCTGTGACATGGCCACTGCAACGAATGGTGGCACTGATTTAAAGGACCAGTACCCTACCTGCTGCGATGTCGATTGGCCTTGTGACAAATAATCGCGCAACCATGAAATTGGGTGGTGCCAACCTTGGGTACCACCCAATTATACCCACTCTCCCAAATGCGAGGAATACTACCTACTTTATTTGTGATGACACCCTTAACTCTAATTGGGCAATTCAACTTAGATGCCACCACCTCAGCATTCGCTGCACAACGGGAAAGGTTAAATTCGGCAGATTCGCTTTACCTCCAGGGCCAGAAGCAGTCCGCCTGCAATATCTATTACACTTTATTAATGCATTATCCAAAAAATTGGCGCTTCATTTTACGTTCTATACGCTGTATCTCAAACATTGAATCATCGAATATAGAGTTAATAAAATACCTTTATACGCATGGCATTAGCTCAGATTCTATAGCTACAGATGTCATTATTGGACCCAAGCTATCGGCTGAGTTGTCACAGACTGGTGGCACCTTGTTTCCAGAAAGTCGCTATAGTTCGATGCTAGACTCTATCGCCATAGTCGATCAACAAGTCAGGTCTGGCAGAGTATCTGAATCTGAAATGATTCGAACGGATTCATTGCATTATCAACAACTAATTCGCTGTTTTCGCGATACAGGCCAATACATTAACTCACGTGCCAGCATCCTTGTTCTGACCCATTCCCTCTCGTTACATCCGAACGATATACCTTATGTAGTGGCCCTACTGAACGAGGCGCTGCTCAATGGTAGCATTGATCCTGAAACGTACGCCTTAATTGTCGACCACACTTTCTATGGAATTTTTCGCTGTGTTCCTTTTGGCGTATTCGGATCAGATAAGGTCAAATTGCCACGCTGCGTGGAGGATCATACAACAGAGTTGTATAGAACGCGACTGCTGGGTGCACAGAGGTCTGATATGTTTGCCAAATGATTCTCATCGTCAGTGATTCATCCGATGCATCAACAAATCATGTGATGGACTGGATCAGGGCATTCAATTATCCAGTAACACGCATAAACGCAGACGCTCGGATACATATATTGGAATACAGTCCTAATGATTCTACATTTACAGCGAATATCTTAGATGGTAATCAATGTTACTCCATTGCATCGATTGAATCCGTCTGGTATCGACGTGGAAGAATCAATTTCGACTTGCCTGTTCTTTCTGAATCAGACTGTATGAACCACCTATTAAGAGATGGGATAAACGAATACTTGATGCGGGAAAATAATATTGCGACAATGGCATTATTGCATCACCTACAGAATAAAAAAAGCCTGAATAGTCCACTTGATTTATTTGTGAATAAATTAATTGTTTTAAAAATCGCTCAGGAAGTCGGTTTTAAAATACCGGATTCTATATTAACATCACAACCAGAAAGGCTACATGCATTCAAACATAGGCATGGCAGAATCATTTGCAAACCATTGAATACTGGTCCACTGAACGCGATTGCAGGATACCGCTGTGAAAGCCTCACATCCGAGGTTACTGATTCTGATATAGATTCGTATGGCCCACATAATAGGCCGTCATTTGTGCAAGAATTGATTCCAAAAATATGTGACGTTAGATTGTTTTATATCAATGAAGATATTTATGCGTCGGCAATATTTAGTCAAGGGAATGCCAAAACCGCTATTGACTTCAGAAATTATGACACAGAGAAACCAAATAAAGTGGACCCCATCGAACTTCCTAATGATTTAAAAGCAAAAATCGTAATCCTGATGAAAAGGTTAGGCTATAATAGTGGGTCCATCGATTTCGTATTATCAGTCAAGGGTGAGTTCATTTTCCTGGAAGTTAATCCTGTCGGACAATTTGCTCAGGTTTCAGTTCCATGTAATTATTACATCGAACGAAGAATCGCATTAGAACTGATAAGTGATGACTGCAGAAGATCTCAAAGCTAGTATACGAGATGTACGGACAAAGTTGCCCCTTGATGCCTTGCACTGGGTTATAGAGAATTGGGAGCATCCGATAAAGGGGGTTCGATCAAATTTGCATAATACGGACAATTATAGGGTGAACAATGGTTATAAGCCCATCCTTTTGCGAGTGATTAGCAAGACTGAAGCGAATGTGTAAAGTGGGCAATTTGGAATAAAATGCCACATGCGTTATATATATTTGAACACTGCGTGAGTACAACTGGTTATTTACGCGGCATGGTGATTGATTTGCAGCGAGGTGATATTCATCCAGTTCCAATGGAATTGCTCGAATTGATCGAGCGTCAAAGAACGAATGCTATTGACATAGTGGTTCATGACAATGAGCGCATAGGTTATGGCGTCATAAATAGGCAAGACCATATTGATTATATCCTGAAAACAGAAGTGGGTACAGTTGTTCCAATAGCATTCTTGAGATACAGAAAAGCGATGAGCTTTGAATGGGATTATCCGGGGAAGATTGTGGATGGCGTGATTGAAGTCACAGCTTCTAATATTGATTTCTTGAATGCCATGGTATCGAAACTCTGTGACTTTGGATTGAGGCATTTGCATTTTCTGATTCCAGATTGCACATGTATTATCATCGAAAAGTTGTTGAACTCAATGGATTCGACCGCGATAAATAAATATTATGCAACAATTGCTACGCACATTGAGAGGGAGCATGTAACAAAAATGTTTGAATCCGATGGAAGATTGGGCCAGGTTGAGATAGTCAGTGACTTCTGTGAGGATGGGATAGTGGGTATGAGGCGATTATTTGACCACAGTCCGAGAAGGATAAATATGATTGTTAATGTAAAACATTATTGTGAAGGGTTAAGGTTTAACTCAGCGTTCAATCGAAGGGTATGGGTGAGTGAAGTCATGCGTTATTCATGGGGGAGACCTGATGGCCCAGGGTATGAGAGCTTGGAAGAACTCATAATGAATGACACAAATGAAATAGCGCAAATTATAAAAGATAAAGTGGATATATGTAAGGACTGTGAGTTTAGGCGCGTTTGCTATGATACAAGGAAACCGATAGTACGCTCAGGGGGTGGTTGGTACCATGCTTCAGAATGCAACTACAACCCGTATATCTGCAAATGGAGCGATGAAGAAGGCTACCGCACCCTTGCTGAATGCGGCGTAGTGAGCAATGCCGAAGGCTTTTCCATCGACCACGACCGCATTGCCGCCATCAATGCGGAACTCTGGGGTGAATGAGTCCCGCCCAGTACCTGTTGGAATTAGGTGGATGCATCACCAGGCCAGCCCCTTCGCCCCATGAGCTTCCCCTTCTACCAGCAACCCGACCACATGGACTGCGGGCCCACCTGCCTGCGCATGGTGGCCAAGTACCATGGGCGGGCGGTAAGCCTGCCTAAGCTGCGGGCGTTGAGCGAGACTACCCGCACGGGGAGCAACCTGCACAACATCG
>JRYE01000524.1_pt1 | contig 27037 bp, 22 predicted proteins | sample 235321 | NCBI WGS metagenome assembly JRYE01 (sample SAMN03074214, study PRJNA261473) | activated sludge metagenome | biome: Common Effluent Treatment Plant; feature: Wastewater; material: Activated sludge; isolation source: activated biomass in a lab-scale reactor treating industrial wastewater at... | reverse complement strand
CTTCTCGCCGGTCTCGTCGAGGAACAGCTCGTAGACGTAGTGCTCGGGCGCCACCCCACCAAGGATCTGGCAGATCTTGTCGTAGAGCGGCGCGTTGGTCTGATGGTCCTTGCCGAACATCTCGAAATCGACGCCGAGCGCGGCCCACCGCATGCCGAAGTCGGGCTTCCACTGCAGCTTGACGTGCCCGCCCGTCACCGGAAGCGTGACGTCGCGGCCATCCTCGTCCGCGAACGTGATCGTGCCGTCCCTGGCATTGATCTCCTTCATCGGCACGTAGAGAACGCGCCCGCTCGAAGGCGATATGGGAAGGAACGGGCTGTAGGTCGCCTGACGCTCCGCGCCGAGCGTCGGCAGCATCACCTTCATGATGTCGTCGTAGCGCTCGACGGCGCGGAGCAGCACGGCATCGAAGCGGCCGGACTTGTAGTAGTCGGTCGCGCTCGCGAACTCGTAGTCGAAGCCGAACGTGTCGAGGAAGCGGCGCAGCATGGCGTTGTTGTGGTCGCCGAAGCTCGCGTAATCGCCGCCGAACGGATTAGGCACGGAGGTGAGCGGCATCTGCAGGTAGGGCTCGAGCGACGCCGGGTCCGGCACGGTGTCGGGAATCTTGCGCATCCCGTCCATGTCGTCGGAGAAGCAGAGGAGCCGCGTCTTGATCTTTCCCCCCGTCAGTGCCTCGAAGGCGTGACGCACCATGGTCGTGCGCGCGACCTCGCCGAAGGTGCCGATATGCGGCAATCCCGACGGGCCGTAGCCGGTCTCGAACAGCACCGTCCCCTCGCCGCCCTTCCTCTTCTCGACGCGCTTGATGAGACGGCGCGCCTCCTCGAACGGCCAGGCCTTCGCAGCGCCGAGGGCGGCGGCCATGGCGGGATCGAGGACGGCGGGATTGGTCATCGGGACGGGCGGCTTTCGAGGCTGGCGGCAAAATCGATGGGAGAGGCCGCAACCTATGGGGCGCATGGGAGGGCGTCAATCGCCGCTCTGGAGATCCCGAGGGCGTGCGGAGCGCGGCTTGAGCAAGGCTCCTACCGGAGGAGAACCTTTTGCACCTCCGGCTGCTTTCGGGCCGGGTCTCCGGGGCTCGCGTCGTCCGGACCGGCGGAGGGCGGTGATGTGCTCGCAGCGCTACGCCGTCGGCGCGGACGGAAAAGGCGCCGCAGCATGAGCAGCACGATCACGCCCGCGAAGGCGAGCCCGGCCACTGCCAGCGGATGCTTTTCCCACATCAGCACGGGAGAGATCCGGCCGTCCCACGCGGCCCTGGCGTCATCGAGCATGGTTTCGGGGCTGCCGCTGCCCTCGCGCAGCATCATGTCGACCGCGCGGGCCTGGTCGCGGCTTGCGAGCACGGCATTGCGGACCCGCGGCGCGGCGATGCGCTGCATCTTGGCCGGGGCGGCGGCGACCGCCGACAGCACGCGCTGGCGCGGCTCGGGCTCGAGGCCGTCCAGATAGCGGGAGAGCGATTCGAGCTCGGCCTCCGAGAAGGCGCGCGCGAGCCGTTTGAAATCGCCGCTCGGCAGGCCGAACAGCCGGTCTCGCGTGCCCGGCGCGAGACCGGCGAGCCGCGTGATCGCCACGTGGTCGTCAAGCGCGAGCAGGGTGGTGAGCGTCTTGCGCGTGAACCCCTCGGGCGTCGCGCGCTTGTAGATCTCGTGCTCGAGCACCTTCGGCAGGTGGTCGCCGGCGAGCGCCGTCCAGCCGAGCGCTGCATCGATCGAGCGCGTGTCGCGGGCGATCGTCATCGCCGGCTCCGGCAGGAAGCGCACGGCCTCGTTGAGCGAGCCGTCCTGGAGGCGCTTCAGCACGCCGGCTTCTCCGTCGGAGGCGAGCACCAGTGCCACGACCTCGTCGAGCCGCGCAAGCTGCTCCGGCTTCACCGTGTCGAGGAAGGACCTGAAGCCCTCGTTTCTCTCGGCGATATCCAGGGCCTTCTGGTGCGCCGCCCTGAAGCCGCGCCAGATCTCGATCACGCGGTCGGCCGTTTTGGTCGCGATCTCGTGCAGGTGCTCGTTGATCTGCTCGGCGATGGTTCTGGCGAGCTCGTCCTTGACCAGGTTCTTCGTGGCTTCGGACCTCATCTCGTCGGAGACGATCGGGAGCACGCCGTTGCGCAGTTCCCAGATGTCCTTGGCGACGAGGACGAGGCCGACGCCGCCCACCGCCACCGAGACGAGCCGGGCGAGGATGCTGCCCGCGAGGCGCTGGCCGACGCGCGCCGCGATTTTCGCGAGCTGCCGGCGCATGAGGATCATCGCCGCGCCCGCGATGCCCTGGCTCGACTGCTGGACGACGGAGCCCGGGGTGATGGTGGCGCGCCCGACGGTCGCCTCGAGGTCGAAGTCGTTCTCGACGCCGCCGGCTACGATTTGGGCGACGGTCGCACCGTAGCGCTCGCCGAGGAAGGCGCGCAGGCATTCGAGGGAGGGGCCGACCGCGTCCTGGCCCGCGAGCTCGAGCGTACGCCCGACGTCGGTGCCGACGCCCGTCGCCAGGGCCTCGATGGCCGTTTTCATGACGTCGGATTTGTAGACGCGGTCGGCAACCGCGGCGGCGATCTCCTGCGCCTTCTCGGAGCTGACCAACGACTGCGCAAGGCCCGCCCAGCTCGTCTCGCTGCGCACCTCGGCAACCGCGAGATCGATGCGTTTGGCGAGCAGGTCGTCCATGCCGAGGCGTCGCCACTGCACGTCGACGCTCGCGCGATAGTCGAAGGATTTCACGCTGGCTTCGAGCGCCTTGAGGGACAAGCCCTCGATCGCGCGGCGGAAGCCCGCCTCGTCCGCGGACTGGCAGGCTTCGTAATCCGCCCGGGTCATGGGGGGCGCACTGAACGCGGGAGCCGCCACGTGCGTTGAGAGCGACAGGACGAGCAACGCAGAAACGGCGGGGCGCAGGAAGAGGGGCAAACGCAAGCTCCGGGCGGGCACGCGAAGGAGCGTGGGTCCTGCAGGCCGGCCGCCGTTCACTATACGCAGAGGTGTCGATGTGGCCAGTGACATTTCAGACACCCCGGCTGTGGAGGGACGATGCAAACGCGCGACCCTCGTCGTTGCGCGAGCGCAACGGTACGCCGATCAGGGGCCGAAATCGGCGCCGAAACATCGGATTTGAGTTTTGATTTCGCCGTGCGTCAATCTGACCGGCGTCGCCTTGGAAAGAAGATTATGCCCGCTGATTTCAATGAGAAAGAGAATGACCCAATGATGTCGGAATTTGGCGCAAGCGGCGCGAGAGCATTTGCGCGCCTGCATCGATACGTGGGCGTCACACTTCTGCCGCACCCGCCTCCGACTAGAGCCGCCCCGGGCGCCGGTCGGCGCGACGCTGGCCGCAGGGTGGCTTGAGAGCTCACGCGAAGGTTGTTGCGCAAGTCATGACTGCCATGATCTTATTTACCTTGCGACCGATCGCCCTATAGGCAAGGGTGTGCAAGAGTTGCAGGTAGGGGCCACAAGCGGGTCCGAGAGTGGGATTGGCGGCTTGGCATCCACGTAGGGAGCGTCGTTTCGACGGCGCATCGTGGTCGCCGGTGAATGAGTCGATTAGTGAAATGTTTGCGTTTGGATGAGGTAAGGGGCCACCGGGCTGTCACGCGATCTTGAGCGTTCGAAGTTCGGGCAATGCGCCGATAAAAAACCGCAGAGGCGGAAACCGAGGAGCGACGTTCAGGGGTTTGATTAATGGGGGATGCAAACTCGAAGCTTGGCATTTATCCGTTAATCGGCTTTATTCCATTCTTAAGCAGTAACAGCGAGTTGACCTAACCGCATGAGCAAGCAAGAAAAAATCAACGCCCATCGCGGCAGCCTCGTCATTCCGGGCGGTAAGATCGGCGTGCTTCTGGTGCACAGCCTCGGGGGCAATCCTGTCGAATTACGCTTTGTTGCCCAGGGACTTGCACGCCAGGGCTACACCGTTTACTGCCCGCTTATTCCCGGCCTTGGCGGCGGCACCGACACGTCCGGACTTTCGTCCTGGCAGGATTGGTATGCGGCCCTCGAGGCGGCGCACGATGAGCTTAAGACCCATTGCGACGTGATCATCGTTGGCGGCCTTTCGGCAGGCTCGATGCTGACGTTGCGCTTGGCGCGCGAACGTCCGAGCGAGGTCGACGGCCTTTTGCTGTTCGCGCCGACCATCTGGCCCAACGGCTGGGCCATCCCGCTGCATTTCAATCTGTTCGCGCTGGTCTATCACAAGTGGTCCGCCAGGCTCTTGCACCTGCGCCAGCGCGCACCCTACGGCATCAAGGACGAGCGCATCCGCAACTTTGTCATCGACAGCTTCAAGAGCGAAGGCCGCCCGATCGAGGATATGTTCGGCCGCGGCGGCGGTCTCGTGTGGGAGTTCAAGTCCCTGACACGCGACGTCAAGCGCCGCCTGGGCGAGATCAAGCAGCACGCTGCGATCTTCCATCCGCGCGAGGACGACCAGAGCGACATCTCGAATGCGTTCAAGCTGCAGCGCGAGCTCGGCGGCGTGGTCGAGATGACCGTGCTCGACGACAGCTATCACATGGTGACGCTCGACCGGCAGCGCTCGATCGTCGTCGACCGCTCGGTGGAGTTCGTGCGGCGCCTGACGCAAAAGATCGAGGAGAAGGCCGCCGTCGCCCGCCTCGTCAAGGGCAAGGGCATCGCGGAATAGTCGAGTGCCGCGAAACCAGCTATTTTCATTGAAAAAGGCCGGGTCCACGACCCGGCCTTTTTGTTTCAGACGCGGCTGCAGCTTGATGAGATCCCGGGATCTATCAGGCCGGCGGCGGAGGCGCCCCTTCGCACCGGGGAAGGCCGGCCGGCGCGCGCGTCCAGAGAAACGATTTGCCGAGCATCTTCACGCCGAGATAGCCGGTCACCTTGAGCTTGTCGCTCTCCGCGAGCTGCAGCGCGACGCTGTAGGTCTTTCCGGTCTTGGGGTCGTAGATCTTGCCGCCGTCGAACGTGCCGTCGGACATGAGCCCGAGCCCCCACAGCATGGGGAGGCCGCAGATCGGGCGCCCTTGGCTCGCCGGATCGGGGTTGTAGCGATCGTGCTTGGGCACACCCTCGGCGTTGAGAGGGTCCTTGAGCCAGACGATGCGGCCGCAGAGGCGGCTGGCGTTTTCCTGGCAGATGTAGATTTCGACCGCGCCCTGCCCGCTGTCGTCGTACCAGATGCCGAGCTCGGGGCGGGCCGCGCTGCTTTCCGAGGAAAGGGCAAAGAGGCCGATCAGAAGAGCCGGAACGAACCGCAGGGCGGCCGTTAAGGTGAAGACTTTTTCGGTCATGGGAAACCCGATGGCTATGGGACTGCTTGCTGTCGCGGCTGCGCTGAACGGTGTCCCTTCGTCGCAGGAGCCTCAATCTGCAGCGAAAAGCGGCAAAAACACGAAAGGGGCCCCTTATCCGTCAAGACCCTAGCCATATCAAGGGCCAGGAAAACGGATGACCATCTTTCTGCCTAAGCGCTTTGATTTGAGGTCGTTGTCATGAGATGGGTGGTGATATCGTCGGACAAAACTTATATACCGGCGCTGAGGCGCACGACATGAGACCGCCCGCGACCGGCGAGCCTATGAAATCGGACGAGCTTTTTTGCGCCGATGACCAGTCCGGTCTGGTCTAGGCACGACGTGCCGGCCTCCTCAATTTTTCTCGGTTCCTGAGTAGACGATGATCCTTACTCTCGCGTTCCGCAATCTCTTCCACGATCGCATCCGGCTCGCCGTGACGCTGGTCGGCATCCTGTTCTCGATCGTGCTGGTTGCGATCCAGCTCGGCATGTACCTCGGCTCGAGCCGTATGATCACGTCCATGATCGAGCGCTCCAACAGCGACCTCTGGATCATGACCTACGGGGCCAAGAGCTTCGAGGAAGGCGGCATCCTGCTCAGCACGCGCGTGCGTCACCAGGCGCTCGCGACCCCGGGCGTCAAATCCGTCGTCCCGCTCGTCGTCGCCTTCGCCGAATGGCGCAAGCCCGAGGGCGGGTCGACGCGTGTCGTTCTCGTTGGCACCGACGCCGAGGACGGCGCGCTCGAGCCGTGGTCGCTGGTCGAGGGCACCTGGCAGGACATCAAGTCGCCCGACGCCATCTCAGCGGACGATACCTATTTCCGCGAGCTCGGCATCAACGGCATCGGCGACACCGCGCAGATCGCCATGGGGCGCGTCAAGGTCAAGGCGCTGACCCACCGCATCCGCTCCTTCACGCAGTCGCCGTACGTGTTCACGACGCTGTCGCGCGCGCGCAGTCTGCTCGGCGCCGAGAGCGACAAGGCGACCTACTATCTGGTGCAGCTCGAGCCGGGTGCCGACGTCGAGACCGTGCGCCGCGAGCTCCTGAACCGGCTCGAAGGCAACGCCGAGGTGCTGACCAAGGCCGAGTTCGAGGACCGCAGTCTGCGCCAGTGGCTGTTCCGGACGGGCGCCGGCCTCGCCCTCATCGGTGGCGCGCTGCTCGGCATTCTGGTCGGCACCGTCATCGTCGCGCAGACGCTCTATTCGAGCACCAAGGACCACCTGAACGAGTTCGCGACGCTGCGCGCGCTCGGCTCCTCGTCGGGCTATATCTATAAAGTCATTCTCGCGCAGGCGGGTCTGAGCGCCGGCATCGGCTACGTGCTCGGGATCATGATCTCCCTCGGCATCCTCTACATCAGCCGCAACACGCCGCTGCCCCTCGTCATGACGCCGGGGCTCGCGGTCGCCCTCCTGGGGCTGACGCTCTTCATGTCGGCGGTCTCTGCAATCTCGGCGATCATCAAGGTCACACGCATCGATCCAGCGACGGTGTTCAACAGATGACGCAGCCTGTCCTCGAAGCGGTCAATGTCGTCAAGGAGCTCGGCAAGGGTGCGGGCAAGGTCCTGGCCTTGAAGGGCGTGAACCTGTCGCTCGTCAGGGGCGAGCTGACGCTCCTGATGGGCCCGTCCGGCAGCGGCAAGACGACGCTGCTGTCGATCCTGGGCTGCATCCTGACGCCGACCTCCGGCACGGTGCGTGTCGAAGGCGAGGAGACGGCGGGGAAGAGCGCGGAGGAGCTGGCCGAGCTGCGCCGCCGGCACATCGGCTTCATCTTCCAGTCCTACAACCTGTTCCCGACGCTCTCGGCGCTCGAGAACGTCCGCATCGCGCTCGACGTGATCGGGCGCAAGGGCTACCAGGCCGCACAGCGCGCGGAGGAGTGCCTGCGCGACGTCGGCCTCGGCAGCCGCCTCCGGAACTTCCCGTCGAACCTGTCGGGCGGAGAGCAGCAGCGCGTCGCCGTGGCGCGCGCCATTGCGGCCTCGCCCTCGGTCGTGCTCGCCGACGAGCCGACCGCGGCGCTCGACAGCGAGAACGGCCACGCGGTCATGGCGCTCCTGGCACGCATCGCCAAGGAGCAGAACCGCAGCGTTCTCGCGGTCACGCACGACCCCCGCACGCTCGGCTATGCCGACCGCGTCGTGCGCATCGAAGATGGATTGATCGTCGGCGAGGAGCGGAGGCCGCAGGGCCTCGACGCGCCCGAGATTGCCGACCTGACAAAGAGGCGTAAAGCGAATGGCTAAATTCGATCCCACAGTCACGGCCGTGGCGGCCGCTGCCATCGCGGCGATCGTAACGAGCGTGACGCTGAACCAGCTCGCGCCGAGGCTCGGCGGCGAGGCGCAGGCGGATGGCGTCCATGCTGCCGACGGGCTCGGCACGCGCCCGGTCTGGGCGGCCTCGGCCACCGGCCGTGTCGAGCCGAGGAACGGCGAGGTTCGCGTGTCGTCGGAAATTCCCGGGCGCATCGTTGATGTGACCGTCGCGACCAACGATCAGGTGATGGCGGGCGATCCGCTCGTCCTGCTCGACGACGGCGACCTCGGTCCGAAGCTTGACGCGGCCCTGTCCGAGGCGGAGGTCCGCGTCCGCGAGCGCGACGAGGAGCCCGCGACGGGCCTGGCCGAGGAACGGCGCGTTGCCGAGGATGCGCTGAACGACGCCGAGCGTGAGCTGTTCCGCGTCCAGCGGCAATTCGATACCGCTTACCTTCAGGCCAAGCGCGAGGGGGGCGACGCCGACGCCCTCAAGGACGCCCGCGAGAAGCTCGCAGACGCACAGAAGAAGGCGAGTGACGCCCGCGCCAGCCTGGATGCCGTTCTGGCAAAACCCGACGTGCCGCTGCCGACGCGGCTCGAATCCGCGCTCTGGGTCGCGCGCACCGATGTCGCCCAGGTGGAGAACGCCATGGACAAGACGCGCGTGCGCGCGCCGGCGGACGGCTCCATCCTCAACGTCTGGGCGCGGGTCGGCGAGATGGCCCAGCCGTCGCCGGATGCGGCGCTGCTCTTGTTCGGCGACCTGTCGAGCCTGCGCGTGCGCGCCGAGGTCGAGGAGCGTGACGTGACCAAGATCCGCGTCGGCCAGCGCGTCGTCGTGCGCGCGGACGCCTTCCCGGACAAGGATTTCGAGGGTGTGGTCACGCAGGTCGCGCCCGCGCTCGGTACGCCGCGCATCACGTCGCGCGGTCCGCGCCGGCCCAACGATGTCGAGGTGCTCGAGGTGCTCGCCGCCATCGACGGCAACACGCCGCTGCTGACCGGCATGCGCGTCGACGTCTTCTTCCGTCGCGAGGCCTCCGCCTCCGCCACCCCGGCGCGGTAGGCGTCGACTTACCCTCCCCATGGCCGCCGTCATCGCGAAGCGATGCTATACATCGACAGGCGGCCATCCAGGAGCCGCGTGTTCCACGTTGGCATGTTGGCCCGGGATAGCCGGGTCACGCCCCGGTTTTTCGCAGCGGCCCGGACTCCAGGCCGCGGCGCTTATTTTGTCACGAAAGTCAGGAATTGTGCGACTGAGAGACCACCTTTTTTGCCCTCTCAAAGGCTTTGGTCCACATTTCATCGGACAGGACGCAGTAGCGAGCAAGGAACAGTAGGGAGCGAGCCTCGGCCAGTTTTATAAAAAGGGGAAGTGCATCCAGCTCAGGCACGGATAGTGGACGCACTTTATCATAGCCAGCGATTAGGGCATCCAACACGGCGTCGTTTTCTGAACTTTCATCATGTGCGAAGTGCCATGCGGCGGTGCTCAGATCGAGGACGAGAGGGCCATGTCCGAAGTCATCAAAATCGAAAAAAACGGTCTTTCCGTTCTGGAAACGTGCGTTCCCCGTCCAAGGATCGCCATGGCAAATACCTGAGGCCAAGGCCCGCAGATCAAGGCGGAGCAAAGAAGGAAGATATTCGTTCTCGATAGCCTCCGCGACCTCTCCGCTCTGGGGCACTTCACGCAGTGCGCGCAATGCGTCGTGGACGATTGCAACTGGGTTCAATTCCCTGACCTCGCCGTCAATGACGGCAGGCATGGCGAGATGTAAGTTAGCGATTGAAGCCCCAAACTGCTCAATATGCGTAGCATTGTTAAGTTCGATCTGGTCGCCTTCAGCACTTTGGAAAAGGCAAGCGTGGCGCTGTTCACCGTTCCAAGACAATTCGATGATGGGGGCTCCGTCAGCCGTGGTGACAAGCCGGCTAACCCCCACATGGGCGTTCTCAGGAAAGCGCGCCAGCAGGCTTGCTTCGGCCCTAATTTGTTCAAGTGGTCGCCCAAATGAGCGATAGAGTCGTAAGTAGAAAACTTCTGCTCCTTCGCGGACCCGGTAAGTCCGGTTCACTCCGCCAACGACTACATCAACGTCGGTAAAATACCGTCCATATCGCGAAGAAAGCTGTTCTTTGTCGATGTCGCTCATGCTGAAATTACACCAGTGGCATTTTCGCAAGAATCCCAAAACATGCGACACATTCAAAGACGCGCCTCCCCACGAATGTGTGCAACAATCTCGGCCAGCTCCTCGGTCGCATCTATCGGAACGCCGAAATGCAGGTCGCGGTGAGCTTCAACGCAGTCGTACGAACGTCGAAGCTCGAACGCCGTAATATCCCCGCCCCTCATTGTTCGCCCGCTCTGTGAGGCGCGCGCACAATCTCAAGAGGCGCAACGAGGCATAGCCGATGCACCAGGTCCGCCGTGCTGAGAGCCTGCGCGAAACCGTCGAGATTAAGTGGGATTGGTGAACGCCATCGGCACGATCACCACGGGGTCAAAACGAGCGCAGCCATGGAGTATTGGATATTACTCCGCCTTCGAGCGGACGGCGCCGACGAGGCGGGCGATGAGCCAGATGGGCACGACGACCAGGGCGCCGAGCAGCATGTACTCGATGACCCATTCGATGGCACCGAACCCGAGGTCGTAAAGGTTGCGCAGGAGTTCGTTGATGCGCTGGAAGAAGTTCTTGAGGTCGATGCCGAGCGCCTTCATCACGACCCCGACCACGATCGAGATGAGTGCGAGGCGGAGGATCACCCCGAACGGGTTCCCGCCGAAAATCGTGTTACGGTCCATGCTGCAATCCTTGAACAAGCCGCCCACCCTCTAGCACAGAGGTCGGCAGGCGCGAAGGACGTCTCTCCGGTGAACGGCGTGTCCGAGAAAGCGAGAAGACCCCGCGCGGCTCGCCCCCGGAGACCGGTCGAGCAGGTGGCGGACGCGTCCGCCACCCTTCCGGCGCCGTTCGCGGATTGGTTCCGCCGCCGCGGCTGGCAGCCCCGCGCGCATCAGCTCGCGCTCCTCGCCAAGTCCCGCGCGCGTCGCTCGACGCTGCTGATCGCGCCCACCGGCGCCGGTAAGACGCTCGCAGGCTTCCTGCCGAGCCTGATCGCGCTTTCCGAAGCCCTGAAGCCCAAGCAGGGCGCCGGCCTGCGCACGCTCTACGTCTCGCCCCTCAAGGCGCTGGCCGAGGACATCCAGCGCAACCTCGTCGTGCCGATTTCCGAGATGGGGCTCAAGGTCTCGGTCGAGACGCGGAGCGGCGACACCTCCCTCGCCCGCCGCGCCCGCCAGCGCGTGAAGCCGCCACAGATCCTGCTCACCACGCCCGAGCAGGTGGCGTTGATGCTGTCGGGGTCGGACGCGGGCTATGTGTTCGCCGATCTCGACACCGTCATCCTCGACGAGCTGCACGCGCTCGCGCCCTCGAAGCGCGGCGACCTCCTTTCGCTCGGCCTCGCGCGGTTGAACGCCATCGCGCCCGGCCTCATGACGCTCGGCCTCTCCGCGACCGTCGCGCGGCCTTCGGAGCTTTTGAGCTACCTCGTGCCGCAACGCGCACCCGATGCCATGCGTGCGCTTGCCGATCTCGTGATCGCCCCGGGCGGCGCCGCGCCCGAGATCCGCATCCTCGAGATCGAGGAGCCGGTGCCGTGGAGCGGCCATTCCGCCCGTTACGCCATGCACGAGATCTACCGCGCAATTCGCGCGCACAAGACGACGCTCGTGTTCGTCAACACGCGCATGCAGGCGGAGCTGGTGTTCCAGGAGCTGTGGCGCATCAACGATCGGGGCCTGCCCATTGCGCTCCACCACGGCTCGCTCGACAAGGCGCGCCGCCTCAAGGTGGAGGCGGCGATGGCGGAGGGCAGGCTGAGGGCGGTCGTCGCCACGTCCACGCTCGACCTCGGCATCGACTGGGGCGACGTCGATCTCGTCGTCAACGTCGGCGCGCCGAAGGGGGCCTCCCGCCTCGCGCAGCGCATCGGCCGCGCCAACCATCGCCTCGACGAGCCCTCGACGGCGCTCCTGGTGCCCGCCAACCGCTTCGAGGTTCTCGAGTGCCGCGCCGCGCTCGAGGCCGCGCGCGCCGGCGAGCAGGACGCCGTCATCTCCCGCTCGGGTGCGCTGGATGTCCTCGCCCAGCATGTGCTCGGCATGGCCTGTCACGGCCCCTTCGCGCCGGATGCGCTGTTCGAGGAGGTGCGCACGGCGTCGCCCTACGCCGGCCTGACGCGCGCCCGCTTCGACCGCGTCGTCGACTTCGTCGCCACCGGCGGCTACGCGCTCAAGTCCTACGAGCGCTTCGCGCGCCTACGCCCGACGGAGGATGGCCGCCTGCGCCTCGCGCATCCAAGCCTCATCCGCCAGTACCGCATGAACGCCGGCACCATCGTCGAGGCGCCGATGATCCGGATCCGCCTCATCGGCCAGCGCCGCAGCCTGAGGCGCAGGCGCGGAGCGGCGGGCGAGACGGGACCGCTCGCGGGTGGGCGCGTGCTCGGCGAGGTCGAGGAATCCTTCGTCGGGCAGTTGGCGCCAGGCAACACGTTCGTCTTCGCCGGCGAGATCCTGCGCTTCGAGGGCATGGCCGAAACCGAGGCGTTCGTCACGCGCGCGCCGGGCGCCGACGCCATGATCCCGAGCTATGCCGGCGGCAAGTTTCCGCTCTCGACGCATCTCGCGAGGCGCGTACGCGCCATGCTGGCCGATCCCGAGCGATGGAGCGATCTGCCGACGCCCGTCGCCGAGTGGTTGGGTTTCCAGCACGACTATTCGCAACTCCCCGGCGCCGACGATGTGCTGGTCGAGACCTTCCCGCGCCGGTCGCGTCACTTCATGGTCGCCTACCCGTTCGAGGGACGGCTCGCCCACCAGACGCTCGGCATGCTGTTGACGCGCCGCCTCGAGCGCGAAGGCGCGCGCCCGCTCGGCTTCGTCGCCAACGATTACGGCTTGGCCCTGTGGGGCCTCGGCGATCTTTCGGAGCGCATCGCGGACGGCAGCCTGAGCCTCGCCCGCCTGTTCGACGAGGACATGCTGGGCGACGACCTCGAAGCGTGGCTCGCCGAGAGCAGTCTCATGCGCCGCACGTTCCGCGCCGTGGCGGTCATCTCGGGCCTGATCGAGCGTCGTCATCCGGGGCGCGAAAAGAGCGGCCGCCAGGTGACGGTGTCGACCGATCTCATCTACAACGTTCTGCGGCGCCACGATCCGGGCCATATTCTGCTCGAAGCCGCCTGGGAGGATGCGGCCACGGGCCTGTTGGATATCGCCCGTCTCGGCCGATTCCTGGCCCGCGCGCGGGGACGAATCAGGCATCAAGCTCTGGACCGGGTCTCGCCGCTCGCGGTTCCGATCCTGCTTGAGATCGGCGTCGAGCCCGTCGGCAGGCTCACGCGCGAGGATCTGCTGCGCGAAGCGGCCGAGGAGCTGATCGCGGAAGCGATTGAGGCGAGGGACGGACGTGAGACGCACGACGCAAATGCTGGAGCTCAAGCCCGAGCGTCTCGACGTCGGTGAGTTCAGCCGGCAGCCGGTCTCGATCTCGGGCCGCTCGTTCGTGGCCGATGTCTCGGGTGCGCTCTACTGGCCGGCCGAGGACATCCTGATCGTCGCCGACCTGCATCTGGAGAAGGGCTCCTCCTTCGCCGCGCGCGGGCTCATGCTGCCCCCCTACGACACGGCGGCGACGCTCGAGCGCCTCGCCGCAACCCTCGATGCGTATCCGGCCGCGACCGTGCTCTGCCTTGGCGACAGCTTCCATGATTGCGGCGCGGCCGACCGCATGAGCCCCGTCGACCGCGGGACGCTCGCCATCCTGCAGGAGGATCGCGAATGGCTCTGGCTGGCCGGCAACCACGACCCCGTGATCGACATGGGCCTCGGCGGTACGGTTCTCGGTGAGATCACGGTCGGCGGGCTCACCTTCCGGCATGAGCCGACGGCCGGCCCCGTCACGCACGAGATCGCGGGCCATCTGCATCCCGCCGCGCGCGTCTCCTTCCATGGCCACGTGATCCGCCGCCCCTGCTTCGTCGGCAACGGCCTGCGCCTCGTGCTACCCGCCTTCGGCACTTATGCCGGCGGTCTCAACGTGCTCGACGATGCGTTCTCGCCATTGTTCGGCAACGACGGCCTGTCGGTCCTGGTCCTGGGCCAGGAGGGCCTCTACCCCATCGCCTCGCGCCTCCTCAAAGAGGACTGAGCAAGCGCCTACGCCGGGGGCCTGCGGCGGAACGGCAGCGAGGCGAGCCAGCCCGCCAGCGTCGCGACCAGGACGGCNNCGGAACAGATAGACGCGCGCCGTCATCGGTCCCACGGGAACGTTTGCGGGGAGCGCGATGGAGGCGCGGAACAGGCTCTTGCCGATGAAGATGACCGCGTAGTCCTCCTTGAGGTAGAGCCCGTCTCCCTGCTTGATCCTGACGACCGCCTCCTTGTAGTCCCTGATCTCGCCGGGCTTCGCGGCGATGACGGAGCGTGCTGCGGGCGCGATGCGCGCATACCCGTGGCCGATCGCGTTGCGCTCGAGGAACGTCGGATCCGCGATCTCCTCGATCGGCCGCGTCGAGGCGATCGCGTAGTAGCTCGGCACGCTCTCGAAATCGACCGCGTCCGTGTTGATCCAAAGGCCCGCGACGTTGGTCTTGCGCCGCACGGTGAGCGGAATGGGCATCCCCTCGAGCACGACGATGATATCGTAGGTGCCCGCCTCCGCGCTCGGCTGGCGGCTGTTCACGACCGATCCGAAGACGATGATCTCCGTGCCTGCGAAAGCCGACGTGACGGCGATCGTTCGCGTCGAAACGTCCGCTTCGACCGTCTCTCTGGCGGGACGCGGGGCCAGCGTGGCGTCCTTGTCCGCGCCCTGATCGTCGGAACGGCGCGCCGCGGCCACGGCAGGCGCGTTCGGGTCGGCCTTGCGGTTGCGCGCCGCCGGCTTGCGGGACGACTGGCCGTCGTCGGCACGCGGTGCGCCGAGCCGCTCTCTTCCGTCCTGCGCCGGAACCGGACCCGCGGAAGCCCACCACGTCGCCGCGGCCGCCAGCAGCGCCGAAACCCATGCGCGCCGTCCGCCCCGCATCCTCATCGCAAGCCTCCGAGCGATGTGATGGAGAACAGCTCCGGCGGCGTAACGATGAGGTCCCAGCCGATGCGGGCGCAGACGAGCAGCACGAGGGCCGCGAGCAGGAAGCGGAGATGCTCGCCCTTGAGGCGCGCCCCTGCGGCCGCGCCGTACTGCGCACCGACGACGCCGCTGACGATCAGGATGAGCGCGAGCACGATGTCGACGCTGTAGTTCTCCGTCGACTGCATGACCGTCGTCACCGCGGCCACGAACACGATCTGGAACAGCGACGTGCCGATCGCGATATTGGTCGGCATGCGCAAAAGGTAGATCAAGGCGGGGACCATGATGAAGCCGCCGCCGACGCCCATGATGGCGCCGAGGAACCCGACGAACGCGCCGATCATCATCGGCGGGAAGGCGCTGATGTAGAGCTTCGAGCGGTGGAACCGCATCTTGAACGGCAGCTTGTGGATCCAGTTGTGCTGGCCCGACCGGCGCCGCGCGATGGGCGCGCCGCTGCGGGCGGCCTGGATCGCGTGGAGGCTCTCGATCAGCATCAACGTGCCGATCACGCCGAGGAAGGTGACGTAGGCGAGGGCGACGAACAGGTCGAACTGGCCCGCGAGCCGCAGGATACGGACCATCTTGACGCCGATCACCGACCCCAGGACGCCGCCTGCGAGCAGCACCAGGCCCATCTTGATGTCGACGGTGTTGCGCCGGTATTGGGCGATCGCGCCCGACGCGGAGGAGGCGACGATCTGCGCCGCCCCGGTTCCGACCGCCACCGCCGCGGGGATGCCCGAGAAGATGAGGAGCGGCGTCATCAGGAAGCCGCCGCCGACGCCGAACATACCCGACAGAAAGCCGACCGCGCAGCCCATCCCGAGGAAGAGCAGCACGTTGGCGCTCATCTCGGCGATCGGCAGATAGATGTGCATTGCGGGGGCGTGTGACGCGGGTACGGGGGCGGAGCTTCAAAAAACCGCCGCACAAAGAGCCCGGGCCCTCGGCGGGCCCGGCCCTCTCGGGCGGGCGTGAGGGACGGCGGTGCGCCCCTCGCCCGGCATCGTATTGGACCTTTGCCGGGAGTGCCAGCGCTGCGTTGCGGGAACCGGGACCGCGTGTTCGGAAAACAACGCCGCCACGGCCGTTTGCGACCGCGGGCGGCGAACGCGCTAGGTGTTCGTGTCGTTATTGACGCGCCTCTTCCAGTCCTCTCCGGCGGCACGGGCGTCGTTGGCCAGCGGCGAGGCGGGCCGGGCCCGGTATCCGGCGATCCTCTCGTCGGCGTCGGTCAGTTCCTCGGCGGTGAGGGTGGAGATGAGGGCATCGCGCCGCTCGATCGCTTCCCCATCGCCGCTCTTCGCCGCGAGCGCATACCATTTGTAGGCTTCGACGCGGTCGGCCGCGATGCCGAGCCCGTTCTCGACGAGAACGCCGAGATTGTATTGGCTGTCGGGGAGCCCATGCTCGGCGGCCTTGAGGAACCACGGCAGGGCGGCGGCGTAGTTGGGCCGCGCGCCGCCGGCGGTCAGCACGGCGAGATTGTGCATCGACTTGACGTTGCCGCCCTCTGCCGCGCGCTGATACCAGATCTTGGCCCGCTCGAGATCCTTGGCCACGCCGAGCCCGCGCTCATAGAGCGTGCCGACCCGGTATTGCGCCTGCGCGAAGCCCTTGGCGGCGGACCGCTGATACCAGCGCAGCGCCTCTGCGTAGTCCTGGCCGGTGCCTCGACCTTCCGCGAGCCGCGCGGCGACCTCGAACTCGGCCGACGGATCGCCGTTGGCGGCGGCGACGCGGAGTGACATCGGCCCGACCGTGGCCGGAGGCAGATCGCGCGCAAGGGGGCTCGCCTCTGCCTCGCCGGCAGGGTCGAGGTCCGTGGCCGGATAGGCGGCGGAGATGCGCCCGTTCACGTCCGGAAGGAGCGCGTTTGCCGATTGTCCGGCTGCGATCATCCCGAGCTGGCCCGAGAGGCTCGCGAACATCTGCTGCTCGTAGACGCCGGCGGCGGCCGCGCCGGACAGCGTTGCGCCGGGGTGTGTGATCGTCATGCCCTGCGGAGCGTCCGACGTCGATCCTCCGTCGACGGGCGCAACCTCGGGCGGCGTCAGGACGTCGTCGTGGAATCCGTAGGGGATGGGTGCGGCTTCGCCCGTGCGGTCGTGGCCGGGGGTGGAGCGCGGCTCGGAGCCGGGCGTCTCGTCGGGGGGGAATGCGGCGCCACCGTCCGGCTCTGTCGCCGCCGGGTATGAGATCTGAGGCACCACCGGCCGCGGCGCGGACTTGCGGTTGAGAAGCAGAAGGCTGCCGTTGATGGCGATGATGAGCACCAGCACGGTCGCCAGCAGTTTCGTGGACATGCCGAACAGACGGCCGCTGCCCATCTCCGACGCCTTGGGCTGGAAGAGCGAGTCCCGCATGTCGGCGATGGATGTCTGCGCAGGCGCATCCGCCGGCTCGTCCAACGCCTCGGCGCGGTTCGCGGCCGCTTTCAGCTTCGCGCGGCGGGCTTCGGCGATGAAGTCGCGCCGCAGTCGGTCGAGCGGCGACTCGGGCTCGTCGGCGACGGCCGGCTCGACGGGCCCCGCCGCGTCCGCGACGGTCGCCGGAACCTCCACCGGGGTCGGGGCCACGGGCTCCGGCGCGCCAATGCCGTCGAAGTGCGTGTCGCGGAACGTGTACGGCGCATTGCCCGGCATGGCGGGCTCGGGGGCTGCGACCGGCGCCTCGAGGCTCGGCGCGTCCGGAGGCGGCGGCCCGAGGATCGGCTCCTGGGCGGCCGGGACAGGGACCGGCGCCGCGACCGGGGCCGGCGCGGGCTCGGACGCGGCAGCCTGTTCAGGCTGTTGCGGCGGCTGCTGCCGCTCCATGGCATCCATGCGGTCGAGGACCGCGGCCAGCGCCTGCTGCAGCGTCTCCAGCATGGCGAAGGCGGTCTGCTCGTTCTGGCGCTGCTCGGCGATCGCCTGCTCGAGCAGGGCCCGGATCTCGTCGTAGCGGTCCGCTTGCGCGTTGACGCGGCCCGAGAGCGTGGTCACCAGCGAGACGGCGTGGGCTTCGGCTTCGCGTCTGTCGGCGATCGAGGCTTCGACGAGCTGGCGCAGGGCGTCGTGACGGTCGACGAGGTGCGCGGTCTCGCCGCCGAGGCGGACATGCACGTCTTCGGCGGCGCGCCGGGCGACGGCTTCGAGATCGACCGCGAAGCGGCTGTCGGCGGTGAAGAGCTTGGCGAGGCGATCGTCGGAGACCTGCGCCATGACGGCGCGCACATCGCTCTCGATGCCGTCGATGCGCACGACATGGCGTTCGAGCTCGGAGAGCTTGTCGCCGAGGTCGTTGACGTGCACCTCGATGAGGCGCATCCCCTCGACGTCCGAGCGCCGCGCTACGTCCTGCAGCGTGTCACCGAGATGGGCCTGGAAGGCGTCGATACGCTCTTCGAGCGCGGCCACGGCGGGGCCGGGCCTCAGGTCGGAGAGGGCCTGCGTGATGCGCTGGGTGACGTCGTTGAAGCGCTCCCCGATCCATGCCTGCTGCGTGTAGGACATGGCTGCCGGGGGCGCCCGGGGATCGGGCTCGGTCAGCGCCGCTTCGTGCCCCTGCATCAGCGCTTCCGCAGCTTCGATGTCCCAGGGCTCGTCGCCCGCCTCGTCGAGAAGCATGTATTTGCGGGGGCGTGGGTGGGCGCGGGAGCGTGCCGGCGCGGGCCGGGCGGTCTCCGCCACCTTGAGCCGCTCCACGATGTTGGCCATGGTCTCCGTCTGCTCGCGCTGCGCCATCTCGATCTCGCGCGCGATTTCACCCAGGCTGCGGCCGGGTGTGCCGGTGGGTCCGGAAAGGCCGTAGCCGCTCCGGAGCGGCCGTCCGCTCTCCTGGTCGAATGTCAGCATGGGGGTCCCCAGGGGTGCAGTGCTGCTCAAACCTCGGACCCCGAGGGGGAAAGGCGGCGGACTGCCTCGTGCGAAGCTGAAATGCGTGAAGGGCCGGACGCAGCACGAAACCAGAAACCCGAACCTGGAAACGGTCGCATTCGGCAGTAAACGAACTGTTAAATGCTCTGAAAGACCTGGAAGATAAGGGATTGTCGAATTGCGGATCGGCAGGCCGGTCGATGCCCCGGGGAGGTGATTCGCGCCGCCGCGGCGGGAAGGGGGCGAACCGGGTCGCAATCGATCGATTAAGTCTCGGAGCGACCATATCTCCGAAAGCAGCGCATGGGGCACACGCGCGCGAGCGCATGAGGGCCCGGCGCGGCGCCTTCGCCCTGCCGCGAACGTCGCCCGCCGCGTCGGCGCTAGAAGAAGAGACGATAGCGGACGAAATCGTCGGCTTTGGTGAAGCGGTCGTAAACGCTGCGTGCCGCCGTGTTGCCGGCCTGCGTGTGCCAGTAGAGCCGCGACCAGCCCTGGCTCTTGGCCATCCCGGCGAGATCGCGGATCAGCGCTTCGCCGATTCCCCTGCCCCGGTGATCGGGCGAGACGAACAGATCCTCCAGGTAGCAGACGGGCGCCGTCGTCCAGGTGCCGGCGTGAAGCACGGAGAGACTGAAGCCGCAGACCTCGCCGCCGGTTTCTGCAACCCGGCAGAACAGGCCGTCCTGCTTGCGGATGAGCCGCTCCCAGGTCTTCAGGGTCACGTCCTCCGGCACCTCCGCCTGGTAGAACGCGAGGTATCCGTTCCAGAGCTTGCGCCAGGACGGTTCGTCGTTTGGAAGCGCGTCGCGGATGAGCATGCCGAAAGTCCCCGAGAGTGTCGCGGCCGAGTATGCCGGATCACGGCGGCCCGATCAGCAGCCCTATCAGAATATCGTCTACGGGATACGAAGGCATCGTCCGGCCCCTACGTCCGAGGCCGGACAAAAGAAAAGCGCGACGACCGTAGAAGGGGCCGCCGCGCCAAAGACCGAAAGGAGATCCCGGGTTAGACGAGATCGATCTCGGCCGGGAGATAGGACGTGACCTCGAGGCCGACTTCCTGCTCGCGAACCGAAGGTTTCATCCAGGTCTTCATGAGTAGTTCCTCCTTTGAAAGGCGCATGACGGAGCACGTCTGCGCGCAAACACCATGAGGGACCAGATCCTCCGGCGACCAATCGTATTTTCAGACCCGTTCTATTAGGCGAGCTGATGCTACTGTGTACCAGAAAGCATCAGAAGCCTTATTTCAAGCCGTTTCGCGGCGTTTTGCGCCCGCCGGATAAGCCGCGGCTCGAGGCTTCACGCGATTTGAATTTTTCGTGTTGGGGGCGGCGATGGAGGCGAGGAGCGCGTGCCGTTAACGGAGAGGCGGGCGAAAACGAGACGCAAAAGCGCAAGAAAACGCATGCCGAACTTATCGAAACTTGGCCGAAGGACGCGTCGCGGGCGTTTTGAAAGCCGTCGGTGCCGACAACGAAAACCGATCTCAAAAAAAAGCGGCGACCGCTTCCGCGATCGCCGCTTGGGATTCGAGAAAACCGACCGTCTTTAGACGAGGTCGATCTCAGCCGGCAGATACGAGGTCACCTCGAGGCCGACTTCCTGCTCGCGAACCGAGGGCTTCATCCAGGTCTTCATGACAGTTCCTCCTTAATGTTCCAACGACCAGAGGGCCGCCAGCCCAACTGATGCTGGTGTGTATATAGGCAAATGCTCCGATAACAGCAAATCGCAAGTTCGTGATCTGTTTATCAGGGAATCTTATTGAGCATGAAAGCTGCCCTTATGAGGCGGAAGCGCAAAAGGTCGTTCGCGATAAAGGCTTAAAGCGAGGTCGGATCAAGATCGGTCGGGTCGGGTGCGTCCCCGGCACAAGCCCGGCACAGGCGCTCAGCTCGCGCCCTTGCGCGCGCCCTCGAACTCGCTCGAGAGCGCAGCCTCGAGATTGCGGAGGTCCTCCGGGATCGGCAGGCCATACGCCCTGAGCTCGTTGAGCTTCTCCATGAGCTGCAGATAGAGCTCGTGGGCATCCTCCGGCCCGTTCTGCATCCGCGCGAGCAGAATGCCGATCTCCGCTTTCACATCCTCGAAGGCCATGGCGATGTCTCCCGATACATGAAGAGCACATAGGAACGCGGACGCCCGCTCCCAAGGCCCGCCCCTTCGGTCACCGCCAGCTTTGTCATAGAGGAGGCGCATTTCTGCGCACTCTCGGCCTCGGCGTCATCGGAGAGACCGTTGAGGGAGACGATGGGGGATCCTGTCATGAGCCGCCAGATCATGGATCGCCGCGCCATGAACCGTTGCGCCCGCGTGGTCCGGTCGGCGGCCCTCTTGGCCGCCGCGTTTGTTGCCGGCCCGGCATCGGCCCAGGAGCCGCCGAGGTTCTTCGCGGTGACGGGCGTGCCCGCCAATGACGTCCTCAACCTGCGCGATGTCCCCCATGGTGACAGCCGCAAGCTCGGCGCCATCCCGCCCGGCGCGCGCGGTCTCAAGAATTTCGGCTGCCTGAAGCCCGAGCCCAGCCTCGACCGCTGGATGGGGATGACCGATGAGGAAAAAAGGAACGCGCGGCTCGAATGGTGCCGCGTCGAATATCACGGGCGGCAGGGCTGGGTCGCCGCGCGCTTCCTGAAGCCCGATCCAGGCGCGGAGCGCCTGAAGTCCAAACAAGGCGCGGAGCGTTGAGCGTCTCGCACCAACTCGGATTGAGCATAAGAAGCGGCCATGCGGTTCTCTCGCCGGCTACAGGCTCGCGTGCCCCGCCGTGCCATCGGGCGCCGGATGTGCTAGAGTTTTTAAGTGCGGAACGCGGGGGATGGCGCATCGTGCGTCGCGAAGCCTGAGCAGAGGCGGCGCATGCGATGGGGTAGGGATATGCGTTTGCTTTTCGAGTCGCTCCGCGAGCGTGTGGCCGAGCATCTGGCTCGGCTTCCCGCGATCAATCCTGCAACGCTGTTCGCGGGCGGCGGTGTCGTGCTGGCCGCCGTGGTCGTGGTCTACGGTGCGCTGCTCGGCGCCGATCGGGTCCCTGAGGACGCCGTCGCCGTGAGCGGCCCGGTCTTCACGCCTGTCGCAACGACAGCGCCCGCGCCGGCGCGCGCCGCCAGGCCCGCAAGCGCGTCGGCGGAAGCTATCCCGCGGTTCGAGGACGAGACGTCCGTCACGCGCGCCGTGCAGGCTGAGCTGAAGCGCGCCGGCTGCTACAGCGGTCCCGTCAACGGCGTCTGGAACGCGTCGACGCAGGCCGGCATGGGCGAGTTCGCCACCCGCGTGAACGCGCGCCTGCCGGTTGACCGTCCGGATCCGGTGCTGCTCGCGCTGCTCGAGACGCACAACAAGATCTCCTGCACGGGCGGCTGCAGCATGGGCGGCGAGGAGGGATGCGTCCCGCGCACCGTGCTGCCGGCGGCGCAACGCGCCGAGGCGCGCGAGGAGCCGCTTGCCGCGCCGCCTCCCGCCAGCCCGAATGCCGGCACCATGCGGACCGCCTCTGCGGGACGCGAGGACGACACCGAGCTCGAGGAGGCCGTCGCGACGGCGGCCGTCGGGGCTGCCGCGGGCGCGGCGACGCAAAAGGCCGCAAAGCCCCGGCCGCAGCGCGCAGCGCGCACGGATCGCAAACAGCCTTCGCTCTCGCGCCAGGTGTCGAAAGGCTTCCAGCAGATCCAGCGCAGCCTCGACAAGCTGTTCTGAACGGCGCGTGTTCATGCGCCCTTCATTTGACCGGCACGTCGCGGCGGAGCCGCGCTTCTCCACATCTCAGCCAAGCCGCGCTTCGCTGGATGGCCGTCGCGTGTCGCATCCAGGCTCCCCCGAACGGATCAGCCAATGCCTCTCGCCACCGTCCAGATCTCCTCCTCGACGGCGATGTCCGCGAGGATGCGGTCGAGCAGCAGGCACGTCCGCTTGAAGAGGTCGGAGCCGCGCCGGTAGTCGGCGGCCGCGAAGAAATCGACGCGGCCTGCGCGGAAGAGCTCGACGCACGTCGCATGGCCCTTGCCGCGGCCTTGCGGATGCACGGCGACCGCGTGTCCGCCGCTCTTGCGCATCAGCGCCATGGACGGCACGTCCGTCTCGCCGTCTCCGAAGTAGATCATGTTGCGGAACGGGATCGGGCGCAGGTCTTCGGCCATGTGCGCATTGATGCTCTCACCGAGATCCTCGATGCCCTTGTTGATGCGGAACAGGTACTGCGTCTTGCCGGTATCGGTGATCACCCGCTTCGGGAACGGCAGCTCGTAGGCGTCGAACCAGTATTCCGACGCGAACACGTTGTGAAAATGGCGGCGGATCGCCGTGCCCTCGATGATCTCGGTAAGCCCTGACGACACGAGGTAATGGCGAAGCTCGACGCCGTGGCTCTCGGCGCGGATCCGGATGTAGGCCGCGATCTCGTCGAACCACTCGGCAACGCCGGGGAACAGCTCCACCGACGCGCCTTGCTTCACCAGATCGTCGCGGTCGATGCGCAGGCCCTTGTCGCGCGCAAGCTTGTACATGAGGTGCATGTAGGTGATGAGCGGGTCGGCCCGCTCTGCGCGCGCGACGCGCCCGCACTCGGCCCAGAATGCTGCCGGATCGATGCCGAGCTGCGGCAGGAACGAATACTCCTGCATCGGGCGCGGCGAGAGCGTGCCGTCGAAATCGTAGACGAGCGCGATGGTCTTCTTGTCGAAGGCCGCGGCGGTCTTCGCCTCTTTCCGGGCCTTTGTCCTGGCCTTGGCCGGCGCAACGTCGACCTGCGGGGTCGCCTCGTCCGCGCCCCGCTCCTTGCTCCGCCCTGTCGCACGTTCGCTCATCGCCGGCTCCTGTCCATCGAACGGCTTGACGGACAGTCCGCCGATTCGGGTGGCGCCCTGAAGGCGCCGGCGAGGCCATGCACAATAACTGCGCTCGTCTCCGCAGGGAGAGAGCGCACGGCCGCCTCAGTGATCGTGGCCGCACCCGCAGCCGCCCTTGTTGCCCCCATGATGATGATCATGATCGTGATGATGGCCGTGGCCGCCGCAACAGCCGCCGTCGCCGTGATGATGGTGCTCATGGTCGTGATCGTGACCATGGTCATGCGCATGGTCGTGTCCACAGCCGCAGCCGTGATGATGGTGCTCGCTGGGATCGGTCAGCACGGCCGCGAGCCGCCGCTCGAGCGCGATCGACTGCTCCCGCGGCGCATCTCGCGCCTCGATGGCGAGCGCCATCACCTCGGCGCCGATGCGCAGGTCGTCCACCTGTCCAAGGTAATGCCGCCGGAGCCGGCCCTGCCGGTCGAAGATGAGAACCGTCGGCGTACCCTGGATCTCGAAGGCTTCCATCGTTCTCGGCAGGCTCTTGCCGTTGGCCGCGTCGAGCGCCACCGGAAACGTGAGCCCATGCTCGGCGACGAAGGTTTCGAGCGCCGTCTTGCTCTGCGCGTCGGTCTCTTCGAACGGGGTGTTGAGGCCGATCACCGCCACCGCGTCGTCGTCGAACGCCTGCGCGAGACGGGCTGCCTGCGGCAGGCCGTGCTTGAGGCTGCCCGGGCAATGCTGCTGGAACGCCGCCAGCACCACGACCTTGCCCTTGAGGTCCTTGAGCGTCGGCGCCGGATCGGCGTTGAGCCAGCAGGCGGTCTCGAGCTCCGGCGGGTTTTCGGGGTCGAACATCGAAGAAGATCCTTTCATGGCCTGGGCGGCACGGCGTCGCTCGAGGCACCCTATCCGGAATCGGGCCCCGGCGTCAGGGGGTGGGCAGAGCCGCCGCAAGGGGTCGCGGGCTGCACGGTAAGATTGCGTTCAGCACGCTGCCGAATAGGTCCCCCTCGGGAAAGACGTTAACCCGGGTTTAGCGTCGCCGGCGGACACTTCCCCGTCGCGCCGATCGCGGCGCGGTGGCCAGGGTGAAGACGCCCATGCGCGAGTTCGATGTTGCCATTGTCGGCGCGGGCCTGTGCGGCTCGATCGCCGCGACCATGCTGGGCCGGTCCGGTCGCGCGGTCGCGCTCGTCGATCCGAGCCGGATCTATCCCGACGACTTCCGCGTCGAGAAATTCGACGACGATCAGATGCGCGTGCTCCGCAACACCGGCCTCGGCGAGGCGGTTCTGGCGGCGTCAACCCACGACCGGTCGGTCTCGGTGTCGATGCTCGGCCGCATGGCCGAGAAGCGCATAAGCGACCAGCGCGGGTTCGACTATGGCGCACTCGTCAACCTGCTGCGCCGGGAAATCCCGCCGTCCGTCGCGCAAATTCACGCCAAGGTCACGACCATCGCCAATGGCGCCGACCGCCAGCGCGTGACGCTGTCCACGGGCGAGACCGTCGAAGCTCGCCTCGTCGTCCTGGCCAGCGGCTTGAACAACGGCCTGCGCGAAGCGCTCGGCATCGAGCGGGCGGACCTCGCGCGATGCCATTCGATCACCTTCGGCTTCGACATGGAGCCTGCGGCAGGCGCGAGCTTTCCGTTCCGCGCCTTGACCTGCTACGGCGAGCACCCGCGCCAGCGGATCGCCTACATCACGCTGTTTCCCATCGGCACGCGCATGCGCGCAAACCTCTTCGTCTATCGCGATCTCGGCGATCCCTGGCTCTCAGCCTTCCGCGCCGCGCCCGAGGCGACGCTCGCACACGCCATGCCGCGCCTTGCGCGGTGGACGGGCCCGTTCCGCATCGTCGGTCCCGTGAAGATGCGCCCGGTCGATCTCTACGAGACGAGGGGCTACCTCAAGCCCGGCGTCGTCCTCGTGGGCGATGCGTTCGCGACTGCCTGCCCCGCGGCAGGGACAGGCGCGCGCAAGGCTCTGGTCGATGTCGAGCGCCTCTGCAACGGCCATGTCGCGCGATGGCTCGCCACCCCCGGCATGGGCGTCGAGAAGATCGCCACGTTTTACGCCGACCCCGAGAAAACGGCCTCCGATCGGCGGTCCTTCGCCCTTGCGCGCGATCTGAAGCGCCGGACCCTGGACGAGAGCCTGGTCTCCTGGGCGCGGCGTTGGGCGAAGCTCGCGCTTTTGCGCCTGCGCTGGGCCAAAACCGCAGCCGCCGACGCCTCGTCCCGGCTCGTCGCGGGCGCGGAGCAACCGCTCGAGGCGCCTGCCGGATCTCCCGGACCGCGCCCTTAAACCGGCTCAGAGCATTTGCGCCGGCCAGATCTGGAAGATGCCCCGCGCCGTGCTGCTCATCGCCTCGACCACGGCCATGTTGTCGAAGCCGGCAAGGCGCGCTTGCATGGCCTTGAGCAGCGCGTGCTCTCCCTCCGCATCCATGGGGATCGTGAGCGCGCTGCGCCGGTCGCGATCGGAGAGGATCCAGAAGAGGTCCATCTGCAAGGGCCCCGCCTCGGTGGTCAGGATCGCGACATTGGCGAGGTTCGACCAGAGCAGCGTCGCCACGCTGCCCGCGCCGCTGTCGACCGTGATGATCCTGTCGTCGTGCGAGACCCGCACGGCCGATGCGGTGCGCCCTTGAGGCAGGGCCTCGCGGTGTCGGCGGAACAGCTTGGAAAGCCAGCTCAGCATCGCAACAGTCCCGCTCCGGTCCCGCGTGCACCGGGCTCCGCACGACGGCAGCGTGCGCGCCAGGGCATACCATGCCTTGCCCCTTGTAGATCACGATTCATGCGTGAGATCGAGCCGCCGGCGAAGGCCGGGAGCGGCGTCGAAAGACAAGACCCCCGGAGCTTGCGCCCCGGGGGTCCTCGGTGTTGCGTGACGGATTGAAGCGCCCTCAGCCGAGCCGCTGCTCGAGCGCCGAGAGCTCGTCGTTGAGAGCCTGCGGCAGCTTTGCGCCGAACATCGCGAAATGCTCGCGGATGGACGGCAGCTCGGCCTTCCAGCCCTCGGTGTCGACGCGCAGGAGCTCGCCCATGGCCTCCGGCGAGACGTTGAGTCCGTCGAGGTCGAGCGCGCCTTGCGCCGGCAGCTTGCCGATCGGCGTATCGACCGCACCCGCCGTCCCCTCGCAGCGCTCGAAGATCCACTTGAGCACGCGGCTGTTGTCGGCATAGCCGGGCCACAGGAACTTGCCCTCGGGGCTCTTCCGGAACCAGTTGACGTAGAAGATCTTCGGCATGTTGCCGCCGCCCTTCTCGCCCATGTTGATCCAGTGCTGGAAGTAGTCGCCCATGTTGTAGCCGCAGAACGGCAGCATCGCCATCGGGTCGCGGCGCAGGTCGCCGACCTTGCCGGCGGCGGCGGCGGTTTTCTCCGAGGCCATGATCGAGCCGAGGAATGTGCCGTGCCGCCAGGAGAGCGCTTCCGAGACGAGCGGCACGACCGATGCGCGCCGGCCGCCGAACAGGATGGCGTCGATCGGCACGCCGGCCGGATCGTCCCATTCCTTTGCGATCACCGGGCACTGCGCGGCCGGCGCCGTGAAGCGCGCATTGGGGTGCGCGGCAGGGCGCCCCGAGGACGGCGTCCAGGAGCGGCGCAGCCAGTCGACCGCGTGGGCGGGCGGCTCGCTCATGCCTTCCCACCAGACATC
>JRYE01006286.1_pt1 | contig 27342 bp, 23 predicted proteins | sample 235321 | NCBI WGS metagenome assembly JRYE01 (sample SAMN03074214, study PRJNA261473) | activated sludge metagenome | biome: Common Effluent Treatment Plant; feature: Wastewater; material: Activated sludge; isolation source: activated biomass in a lab-scale reactor treating industrial wastewater at... | reverse complement strand
CGGGTGAATGCGTTGCTCAATTAGCCGGGATGGCGGGTCGAGCCCGCCATGACGTGAAAATTGCGGCGCCATCAAGATTTGTACGTCACTGCGGGCTTGACCCGCAGTCCCGGTTGGCTTTATGGATGCAAAGACGTGGACCAATAGTCCCTTAACTTAATGACATTGCGGGAGACCTTGAGGGAGCAACATATCCTTCTGCAAGGTCCCCTTCGGGAGACCTTGAGGGAGCAACAAATTGGGCAGAGATGGGCAGTCCCGGCGGAACGGCAGCAGGCATGGACCAGGTTGCATGGCACCGTCCAGGCCCGGGCGCCGCGGTCGGCCCAGCATGCCGGGTGCCTTTCCCGCTTACATTCGGCACATGATCCGTTGGCGCCACCTGCTGCTTGTTGCCACAGCCCTGCCGGGCGGGAGTATGCACCTGCATGCCCAGGAGCCCGGCAAGCAGACCAAGGTGCTGCTGTACAAGGAACGGTTGGCGGCGCAATGGGATACGGTGAAGTGCGTGAAGAACGTCTTCAAGCTGAATCCGTTGGCCTACTTCCGCGGTGAATTGCCGCTGTACTACGAGCGTGCACTTTCACCCCGGCTGAGCGCCGAGGTGGCCGTGGGGGTCACCACGCGCAGTTTCATCGGCAACGATTTCGCAGGCGACGTGCCCGACGATTTCAGCGCTGGCACCCGCATCATCGCCAAACCTTCCGCCCACGTGGGCTTCCGCTGGTACCTCACGGACGATATCGAGCCACAAGGGGCCTATTTGCAGGGTGAATTCGTGTACCTGGACCACAGCAAGGACATCTTCAAGAAGGACAGCACCGGGCACCTGACGGATGCGGCACTGCGCGACAGCAGGGTGTACAACGACATCCGCGCTTATGCCGGCTATCAGCGCCTTTCCTCCACCAGCAACTGGCTGTTCGACGTGTACGGCGGCATTGGCCTGCGGAACCGCTCGGTGGCCCGGGTGCAGGAACGGCTGGACTTGGCGGAGCGCCAATGGAGCTACGCCGTGCTGGAGGAACACGACCAGGTGCCCGCGTTCTTCCTGGGGATCAAGATCGGCTACGGCTTCTGAGCGGACACGGGCTTGAGCTTGCGTTCACCTCCTTTGGCCGCAGGCTCGTTCTTGTTGGCCAGTTGGCCGCATGCCGCGTCAATGTCGCGCCCCCGGCTGTGGCGGATGCGCGCAGTGATGCCGCGGTCCTGCAAGTATTGTTGGAAGCGTATGGCTTGCTGTGGGTCGCTGCGCTGGAAGGACAGGCCGTCCACGGCATTGTATTCGATCAAATTCACCTTGGCGTCCAACTGGCTGCACAGGCGCACCAGCTCGCGGGCGTCCTCCAAGGTGTCGTTCACGTCGCGGAACAGGATGTACTCGAAGGTGACGCCCCGGCCCGTGGTGCGATGGTAGTAGCGCAATGCGTCCATCAGCTCCGCTATGCTGTTGGTGTCGTTGATCGGCATCAACCGGCTGCGCTTTTCATCGGTGGGCGCATGCAGCGAAAGGGCCAGGTTGAACTGGGCATCGTCATCGGCGAGGTGCCTGATCTGCTTGGCGATCCCGGCGGTGCTCACGGTGATGCGCCGGTAGCTCATGCCCAAGCCGTCGGCCGCGTTGATGCGTTCGGTGCTGCGCATCAGGTTGGTGTAGTTGAGCAGGGGCTCGCCCATGCCCATGTACACGATGTTGGTGAGCGGTTTGCCGAAGTGCTCCATGCCCATTCGCGCCACCTGCACCACTTGGTCCACGATCTCCCCTGCGCTGAGGTTGCGGATACGCCGCAGTTGGCCCGTGGCGCAGAACTCGCACGCCAAGCTGCACCCGATCTGGCAGCTGACGCAGGCCGTCATCCGCTTTTCAGTGGGTATCAGCACGCCCTCCACCACATGGCCGTCCCAGGTGCGGAAGGCGCACTTGATGGTGCCATCGGTGCTCTTCTGCTCCTCGGCGATGGTCAGGGGCCGCAGCACGGCAGCTTCCGCCAAGCGGGTCCGGAACTCCTTGGGCAGGTTGCTCATCGCATCGATGGAAGGGGCGTGCTTCTTCCACAACCATTCCCACACCTGTTTGGCACGGTAAGGCTTCTCGCCCAACTCCCCCACCAAGGCCGTGATCTCCTCCTTGGAAAGCTCACGCAGGTCCACGGGCTTTGCGTTCATGGTGCAAAGTTCGTGCTTGCGGGCCGGACGGCCCGGCTGCCCGGTTCCGACGGCCTTGCGTTCCAGCCAACGTATGGATGACCAGGGCCAGCAGCAGGAGGTAGGCGGCCATGCCCACATGCGGGTACACCTGCAGGTCGGATGCCGCCCCGTCGCTGTTGCAGATCACGCCGTCCACGTATAGTTTCATCCAAAGGGGAAACAGCAGCAGCATCACCAATTGCACCCATGCGAGCCCGTGCCTACCCCTGTTGACCCCGTACGCCAACCCGATGAAACCAAGGCCCATCGCCAACTGGAACCAAACGGCGAATGCAATGCCCGAAAAACTCCTGTCCTTGCCCAAGATCGTAGCGCCCAGGATGTAAATGTCCGGCACTTCAGGCCCGTAATAGGCATAGCCGTTGGGTCCGATCTTGATCCAAATGAACGGCAGCACCAAGCAGGCCATGGCCAGCCAAAGCGTGAGCCGGGTGGATCGTTCGACCGTCATTCGGGGCCAATGCGGATGTGGTGTGCATAAAACGCGGCTTCGCGCCCGGAAGTATTCCTCGCCGAGCGGTCCGGGGTTATTCCGGGATACTGAGCAATGCTTCGGCCACGACCATGTCCACGGAAGTGGTGATCTTGATGTTCGCTTCCTCCCCTTCCACCAAGTGAACCGAAGCACCGGTACGTTCCACGAGGGTGGCCTCATCGGTGAACGCAGGGTCGTAAGGAAGCTCGAAAGCCTTGCGCAGCAGCGGCAACGCGAAGCACTGCGGGGTTTGCACCATGCGCAATATGGAACGGTCCACGGCACGGGACCGCAGGCCTTCCACTTCGCGCACCGAGGCGTGCACCGGCACCACCGGAATGGCCGCACCGTGCGTTGCCCCGGCCTCGAAGCAACGCCCGATCAGCTCCGTGGAGACCAGTGGCCGTACGCCATCATGCACGGCCACTAAGCCATCATGCCGCACCTGGCGCAGGCCCTCGCGCACGGAATGGAACCGTTCGGGGCCGCCGGGCACCACCGTGTGCGCGAGCGTGAAACCATGCTTGGAACAGAGTTCCCGCCAAGGTTCGATCTGCTCCGTGGGCAGCACCACTACCAGCTGCATTGCGCCATCAAAGCGCCTAAAGGCTTCGATGGTGCGGCACAGCACCGGCTTTCCGCCCAGCAGCAGGAACTGCTTGGGCACGGGTGCGCCCATTCGCTTTCCGCTGCCACCCGCCACAATGATCGCCGACCGCTCCATGTTCACCTGTACAATTGCCTGCAAAGAAAAGCGGCGCGGGACCGTGGTGCCCGCGCCGCTCTGCAAGTGCGTCGATCCACGATCAAACGATCAGCATCGCGTCGCCGTAGCTGAAGAAGCGGTATTTCTCCTTGATGGCGACCTTGTAGGCGTTCCACACATGGTCGTAGCCTCCGAAGGCCGCCGTCATCATCAGCAAGGTGCTTTCGGGCATGTGGAAATTGGTGAGCATGCGGTCCGCCACGCTGAACTCGTAGGGAGGGAAGATGAACTTGTTGGTCCAGCCGTTGAACGGCTTGATGTGCTCGTCGGTGCTCACGCTGCTCTCGATGGCGCGCATGGTGGTGGTGCCCACGCTGCACACGTGGCGTTTGGCATCGATGCTGCGGTTGATCACATCGCAGGCGCGCTGGTTGATGATCACCTGCTCGCTGTCCATCTTGTGCTTGGTCAGGTCTTCCACCTCCACCGGGCGGAAGGTGCCCAAGCCCACGTGCAGGGTGACGTAGGCGAAGTCGATGCCCTTGAGCTCGGCGCGCTTCATCAACTCGCGGCTGAAATGGATGCCCGCAGTGGGTGCGGCCACGGCTCCTTCATGCTGCGCGAAGATGGTCTGGTAGCGCTCGGCATCGCTGGCCTCCAGGTCGCGCTTGATGTAGTGCGGCAGCGGTGTTTCGCCCATTTCGGTGATGGTGCGCTTGAAATCCTCGTAGCTGCCGTCGAACAGGAAGCGCAGGGTGCGGCCGCGGCTGGTGGTGTTGTCGATCACCTCGGCCACCAGCTCGTCGTCTTTGCCGAAGTAGAGTTTGTTGCCGATGCGAATCTTGCGGGCGGGGTCCACCACCACGTCCCACAACAGGCTATCGCGGTTGAGCTCGCGCAGCAGGAACACCTCGATCTTGGCGCCTGTTTTCTCCTTGTTGCCCCACATGCGCGCGGGGAAGACCTTGGTGTCGTTCACCACGAAGGTGTCGCCCTCGTCGAAATAGTTCAGGATGTTCTTGAACTTGTCGTGTTTGATCTTGCCGGTCTTGCGGTCCATCACCATCAGCTTGGCACCGTCGCGGTCCTTGGTGGGATAGAGGGCGATGAGTTCCTTGGGCACGTCGAACTTGAATGCGGCTAACTTCATGGGTATGCTGGGCTTACGGGCCCAAGTTTGGTTTTAAGGGCCGCGAAGATAGTGGATCCCTGGGGCGTTGGGGCACGGCGTTGTGCAATCCGGCACGGATCCTCGGAGGGCCAAGGCCGTGCAGCCGGTGTCAGGCCCCTTGGCCTTGTTGCCGCCGGGCGGCCCACCGGTCCAGCCACTGGGACCACATTTCCGGAGTGCGCGCATCGCGCACATGGAAGTGGCCGCTTGCCGTGCGCCGCAAGGCGGTCAGGTAGGCCCCGCAGCCCAGTTCACGGCCGATGTCGTCCGCCAATGTGCGGATGTAGGTGCCTTTGCTGCACGTGATGTCAAGGTGAAGGTCCGCCCCTTGCCTTCCCACCTGTTGCAGCCGGTGGATGATGATGGGCACGGGCGGGATGGCCACCTCCTCGCCGGCGCGGGCCAGGCGGTAGGCCCGTTCCCCCTGGAAGCGCTTGGCGGAGAAGCTGGGCGGGGTTTGCATCTGCGGCCCTGTAAAGCGGTGCAACGCCATCCGGACCGCCTCGTCGTCCACGTGCTGCCAAGGGCGCTCCTGCTCCACCGGTGTTTCCGCATCATAACTGGCGGTGGTTTGGCCCAAGCGCAGGGTGGCCGTGTAGCACTTGTCCTCTTCGGTGAGGTGCGGCAATTGCTTGGTGCACCCACCGGTGCCGATCACCAACAGCCCGCTGGCCAGCGGATCCAGGGTGCCGGCATGGCCCACCTTCACCCTTCGGCCGGTAAGGGCCCGTAGCGCGGCCCTGATCTTGGCCACTACATTGAAGCTCGTCCAGGTCACCGGCTTGTCCACCAACAAGATCGCACCGGTCTCGGGGTCCAGCTCGGCGCTCATGCCATGTTGAGGTTGGTGCCCATGGCGATCAATGCCAACAACAGCAGGCCCACCACGATCCGGTACCAGCCGAACGCACGGAAGCCGTGGCGGGCCAGGAAGTCGACAAACCCGCGGATGGCGAGCAGTGCCACCACGAAGGCCACGGCATTGCCCAACAGCAGCAGGCCGAGGTGGTTGCCCGTAAAAAGGTCCGGGTCCGCCTGCCAGCCCTGCATGAGCTTGTAGCCCGAGGCTGCGGCCATGGTGGGCACGGCCAGGAAAAAGGAGAACTCGGCGGCGTGTTTGCGCGTGAGGCCCAAGGCCATGCCGGTGATGATGGTGGCTGCCGAGCGCGACACGCCAGGGACCATGGCCACGCACTGGCCCAGGCCGATGCCAAAGGCCCGGCCGTAGCTGACATCCTCCACCCCCTTGGGCTTGAACCACTTGTCCACGAACAACAGCACCACACCGCCCGCGAGCAGGGCCCCGGCCACCACCGCCACGTTTTCCAACAACAGATCGATGGCCGCGCCGAATAGCACGCCAATGATGGCCGCCGGAATGAACGCGACAAGCAATTTCCAATAGAAATCCAACGAACGGAAAAAGCGCCTCCAATACAGTACCACCACCGAAAGGATGGCCCCGAACTGGATGTTCACCATGTACGCCTTGGTGAATTCGGTGGGCTCCAGGCCCAACAGGGCCTGCACGATCACCATGTGCCCCGTGCTGCTGATGGGCAGGAACTCGGTGAGCCCCTCCACAACCGCGATAAGAACGGCTTCAAAAACGGTCATGCCCGAACCTGCGGCCTCATGTACAACGCCCCGCGCCTGCCGGAACGGGGGATCATGCTTCGGCCCGGGGTTTGCGCATGATGGCGTAGATCACCAGGCCATACCCGGCCAGGCACACGATCGGGGCCACGGTGATGCGTCGTGCGCTGAACAGGGCATCGGCGTCAAAAACTGCCGGGTCGCCGGTACCCCCTCCGGCCATGAGGATGAAGCCCACCACCACCACGGCCAAGCCGAGGAGCAACAGCTTGTAATTGAGCGGTTCAAATGCCAGTTCGTCCTCGGGTTTAGCCATCGTCAGGTCAAATTGATCTCGTCGGTGTTCATGCGAAGGTAACGCCTCACCGCCACGGCGGTGGACAACAGGGAGATCAGCAGGCCCAGCACCACGATGCCGGCCAGCAGAACCGCCAAGGTGAGCGGATGCACCAGCGAGGCCAGGTCGGGCTGCCATTGCAGCAGCAGGCGGATGCTGCCCACCAGCAGGCCGATGGCCAGGACGGAGGCCACCATGCCCTGCCAGAGGCTGGTGCCTAAGAACGGCCGCTTGATGAACCAGCCCGTGGCGCCCACCAGGTGCATGGTGCGGATCAGGAAGCGCTTGCTGTAAATGGCCAACCGGATGGTGTTGTTGATCAGCGCCACGGCGATCACCAGCAGCAGCACGCTGAACCCGAGCATGATCCACCGCAGCCTGCCCATGTTCGCATCGATGTTCGCCACCACCACGGGGTTGTACTTCACCTCGTGCACGCTGGCGTCCTGCCGCAAGTGCTCGGCCACCCACTTCAAACTGTCCGGTGACGCATAAGCCTCCCGCATCCACAGCTCGATGGAGGGCAGCAGCGGGTTGTCGCCCAGCACGCCCAGGAAATCCTCGCCCATGTCCTCCTTGAGCTGCTCCGCGGCCTCATCCGCCGTCACGTACCGGGTCTCCCTTGCAAAGGGTTCGGCCTCCAGTTGCTTGCGGAACTTCATCACGTCCACTTCCTTCAGGTCGCGCTTCAGGTAGATGTCCACCTTCACGTTCTCCTTGAAATGGCGCTCCAGCTCGCGCGCGTTCAGCAGCATGAAGCCCAACAGGCCCAGCATGTACAGCACCAGCGTGATGCCAATGATGGTGCCCGCGTTGCTGCTGCGCGTATACCGCTTGAAAGGCTTCCTTGCGCTCATCCACGTCAACGGCCTCAACGGCCCGGCTTGGGCGGCGAAGTTATTCGCACACGCCTCATCCCCCTGCCCTTTCTTTCCGCTGCCACCGGCCCGGGAAGGTTAAATTCGCCGTCCATCCAAGGGAACCATGGCGTACGACCACAAGCGGATCGAGGAGGAATGGCAGCGCCGATGGCGGGAACAAGGAACGTTCCGCGCGGACAACAATTCCGCAAAGCCGAAGTACTACGTGCTGGACATGTTCCCCTACCCCAGCGGCGCCGGCCTGCACGTGGGGCACCCGTTAGGCTACATCGCCAGCGACATCGTGGCGCGCTACAAGCGGCACTGCGGCTTCAACGTGCTGCACCCCATGGGTTACGACAGCTTTGGCCTTCCCGCCGAGCAGTACGCCATCCAAACCGGCCAGCACCCGGCCAAAACCACGGAGGAGAACGCCGCCCGCTACCGTGAACAGCTGGACCACATCGGCTTCAGTTTCGATTGGGGCCGCGAGGTGCGCACCAGCAACCCGGATTTCTACAAGTGGACGCAGTGGATCTTCCTGCAGCTCTTCAACAGCTGGTACGATCCCCGCGCCAACCAGGCCCGGCCGGTCAGCGAGCTCATCGCGCGCTTCGAAGGCCAAGGCTGCCAAGGCCAGGATGCCAGCGTGCTCACCGGCGATTCCGAGGAATTCATCGGCGCGTTCACCGCCCAGGAATGGAACGGCTTTGATGAACGCACCCGCCAGATGGTGCTGCAGCGCTTTCGCCTGGCCTACCTCAGCGATGCCTGGGTGAACTGGTGCCCCGCACTGGGCACCGTGCTGGCCAACGACGAGGTGAAGGACGGCGTGAGCGAGCGCGGAGGCCACCCCGTGGAGCGCAAGCGCATGCCGCAATGGAGCCTGCGCATCACCGCCTACGCCCAGCGCCTGCTGGACGGGCTGGCCCCGCTGGAGTGGCCCGAAAGCCTGAAGGAAACACAGCGGAATTGGATCGGACGCAGTGAGGGGGCCACGGTGCGTTTCCCTGTCGGGGACGACTTCATCGAGGTGTTCACCACCCGGCCCGATACCCTCTTCGGCGTCAGCTTCCTTACCCTGGCCCCGGAGCATCCGTTGGTGGCCCGGTCCACCACCCCCGACCGCCGTGCCGAGGTGGAAGCCTACGTGCACACCGCCAAGAACCGCAGTGAACGCGAGCGCCAGGCCGAAGTGGACAAGGTGAGCGGCGTGTTCACCGGCAGCTACGCCAAGCACCCCTTCACCGGTGCCGACATCCCCGTGTGGGTGGGCGACTACGTGCTGGGCGGCTACGGCACTGGCGCGGTGATGGCCGTGCCCGGCGGCGACCAGCGCGACTGGCGCTTCGCCAAGCACTTCAACCTGCCGATCATCGCTGTTACCGAAGGTGCCAACATTGGGAAGGAAGCTGACGAACGCAAGGATGCCACCATTTGCAGCGAAGGATTCTTGAAGGGCCTGAAAGTTCCGGATGCCATCCGCCGCGCCGTCAAGGAACTGGAAAAAATCGGGGCCGGGCAAGGCAAGGTGAACTTCCGCCTGCGCGATGCCGCCTTCGGCCGCCAGCGGTATTGGGGAGAGCCTATCCCCATCTACTACAAGGACGACATTCCCTACCCGCTGCCGGAAAGTGAACTGCCTTTGGTACTGCCTGAGGTGGACAAATTCCTGCCCACCGAAAGCGGCGAGCCGCCCTTGGCCCGAGCGAAGAATTGGACCTATGAAGGCCACCCGCTGGAGACCACCACCATGCCTGGCTGGGCCGGCAGCAGCTGGTACTTCCTGCGCTACATGGACCCGCACAATGCGGAGCGCTTCGCCTCAGCAGCATCCATCAACTACTGGGGCCAGGTGGACCTGTACATCGGCGGCAGCGAGCACAGCACCGGCCACCTGCTCTACTTCCGCTTCTGGACGAAGTTTTTGTTTGACCTGGACCTGATCCCCTTTGATGAACCGGCGAAGAAGTTGGTGAACCAAGGGATGATACAGGGGGTGTCGGCTTTGCTGCCTTTCGTCGCAAAAATCAGTGTACCTGTTGGGTTGGAGTACTTAACTGGAAATTCTTTCGATTCTGAAACAACCCCTCTTCTTTATGTCAGCGGATCATTAGCTGCCCAAAGTGAGGATAAGGTCACTCAGCAGATCCTTGAACGGCTTAGGAAGTACTGGCCGGAATTCCGCGAGAAGGAGGCTCAAATCCGCATTGAACCCAAGCTTTCCCGCGTCAACGTTGACATCAACTTGGTGGATAGCCATAACGTGCTAAACACGGAGGGATTTGTTGATGTCAAGAAAAGCCAATTCACCGAACCAAGAGAAATCGACTTTTTGGCCGATCAGGATGGGCGAGTGACGACCATAAGGGAAGTCGAAAAGATGTCCAAGTCGAAGTTCAACGTGGTGAACCCCGACGACATCATTGAGAAGTACGGCGCCGACACCTTGCGGCTGTATGAGATGTTCCTTGGGCCGCTGGAGCAGAGCAAGCCCTGGGACACCAACGGCATCGAAGGCACCTTCCGCTTCCTGAAGAAATTCTGGAATTTATTCCACAGCGAAGCTGCACCGGCCACTGCACCGGCCACTGCACCAGCCACTGTACCGTCGACCCACCGGGTCGACCCCATACACATCACCGAGGAAGCCCCCACGAAAGCCGAATTGAAAACCCTCCACGCCACCCTGAAAAAGGTGACGGAGGACATTGCCCACATGAGCTTCAACACCAGCGTGGCGCAATTCATGATCGCCGTGAACGAGCTGCAAGCACTGAAGTGCCGCAAGCGCGCCATCCTGGAGCCGCTCACCATTGCCTTGGCCCCCTTCGCGCCGCACATTGCCGAGGAGCTATGGGCCAAGCTGGGCCACACCGAAAGCATCAGCACCGCGCCCTGGCCGCTGTGGGAAGCAAAGTTCCTGGAAGAGGACAGCTTCAGCTACCCGATCAGCTTCAACGGCAAAACGCGCCTGCAACTGGAATTTCCGCTCACCTTGGGCAAGGAAGAACTGGAAGCCGCCGTGCTGGCCAACCCCGAGGTGCAAGCCAAGCTGGAGGGTAAGGCGCCGAAGAAAGTGATCGTGGTGCCCAAGCGCATCGTGAACATCGTGGTGTGATGACCGGGCGGGCAGTTTGGTACGGGGCTTGCAAATGGGTGGGCATGGCACAGCGACCCCTGATAGCAACCGCCGCCGCATGCGTGTTCTCGTTCGGCTTCGCCCAAAGCGGAAGCGCACCGGCACCTGTTGCGGCGCCCAAAATGAACACCTTGCGCACGGTTGAGCACCACGCGTTCACGCCGGGCGAAAAGCTCAGCTACGTGCTGCACTACGGCTGGCTCAACGCCGGGGTAGCCACCTTGGAGCTGAAGGAATACCCCCGTGAGATCGGTGGGCGCAACGTGCTGCACGCCGTGGGGGTAGGCCAAAGCACCGGGGCCTTCAAGACCTTCTACAAGGTGGACGACCGCTACGAGACCTACTTCGACGAAGGCGGCGTGTTCCCCTACATCTTCGTTCGCCGGGTGGACGAAGGGGGCTACAAGTTCAGCCAGGACTACACCTTCATGCAGCGCAAAGGCCAGGTAACCACCCAGGAGAAGAAGACCTTCGACGTGCCTGCCCACGTGCAGGACATGCTCAGCGCGTTCTATTTCGCCCGAACCATCGACTTCGGAAATGCCAAGGTCGGCGACGTGTTCACCATTGAAACCTTCCTGGACAATGAGCTGTGGCCCCTGCGCATGCGGTACGTCGGCAAGGAAACGATCAAGCTGCGCAATGGGAAATACCGCTGCCTCAAATTCCAACCCGTGGTACAGGAAGGCCGCATCTTCAAGGGCAATGACGACCTCAACGTGTGGATCACTGACGATGCCAACCGCATTCCCGTGCTGGCGCAGGCCAAGGTGCTGGTGGGTTCCATCAAAATGGAGCTGAGCGGCTACGAGGGCCTGGCCAATCCCATTGCAAAGGAGTAGCTCTATCCGGCATCGCCATTCGGATGTTCCTGCCCACCTGTTGAAAAACGGGCAGCTGCACAACCTTTATCGCGGCCCTTCGTTCCTTCATTCGTGCCATGCGGAAAAAGACCTTGCTGGGTGTAGGAGGAACGATGCTGGTCGCGGTGGTCGGCGCCTATTTCTATCTGGGGGTGGACCTGTCGCCCCATCAGGAATATGTGGAGGAGCCTGCGATCGCAGCGGAAGACAGCCTTCCTGCGCGCCCCAGTGCCTACGGGATCCCACTGGACGGCTTCCGGGTGGACCGCGAAAAACTGAAGTCCGGCGATACGTTCAGCGCCCTGCTTGCCCCCAAAGGCATCAGTGCCGCACGGATCGACAGCCTGGTGCGCCTGGCCGATCCCGTTTTCAACGTGAACCGGATGCGCGCAGGGCACCCCATCGCCTACATCATGCCGGACGACACCGACAGCACACCGGCCTACTTTGTGTACGAGGCCGACCAAGTGGACCACGTGGTCTTCAAACTGGATCCGCCCTGCTCGGTGCACGTGGAAAAACGGCCGGTACACACCGAGGAGAAAAGCATGAGCGTGGAGGTGACCGGGGCCTTGTGGAATGACCTCATCGGCGCCGGTGCCGATCCCTCGCTGGCGGCCGAGCTCAGCCGGGTGTTCGCTTGGACGGTGGATTTCTACCGCATCCAAAAGGGCGACCGCTTCACCATGGTGTACAAGCAGCAAACCGTGGACGGCGAGCCCTACGGCCAGCCCGTACTGCTCGGGGTACGCTATGAGGGGGCTTCAACGCAGGAAGCTTTCCTGTTCGAAAAGGACAACGACAAGGGCGGCTATTACGATGCCGAAGGCAAGAGCCTGAAGAAGGATTTCCTGCAAGCGCCGTTGAAGTACAGCCGCATTTCGTCCGGCTTCAGCCTGCGCCGCTTCCATCCCGTGCAGAAGCGCATGAAGGCCCACTTGGGAACCGACTACGCCGCTCCTTACGGAACGCCGATCCTCAGCGTGGGCGATGGCACGGTGACCAAGGCCGGGTACACCGCCGGCAATGGCAACTACGTGAAGATCCGCCACAACCACACCTACGAAACGCAATACCTGCACATGCGCAAGATCCTGGTGAAGCAGGGCCAAGCGGTGAAGCAGGGGCAGGTGATCGGCGAGGTGGGCAGTACCGGCCTGGCTACCGGTCCGCACGTGTGCTACCGCTTCTGGAAGAACGGCAAGCAGGTGGATCCCCGCCGGGAGGTGCTGCCCAGCGCGGAGCCATTGGCCCAGCGCGAGATGCCCGCCTTCGCCCAGGTGCGTGACGGCATGCTTGCCCGTTTGGACGAGGCCGAGGACAAAGCCAGGCACACGAGCGTGGCCACCTTTTAGCGCGCAAGGCACAGGATATCCCGGTAGCGGTACCGATGGATTCCTTCCGCCGGCACCAAGGCACACGCGACCAATGCCTTGGCCAAGGCGTCGCAAGGCATCACCCCGTAATGGGCTAGCTGGCCTGAGTACCATGGTCTCCTGCCGCCATGCCGCTGCTTTGTCGGTCGCCCATCACCGATCGGCCTCCACATAGCTATTCCTTGCCATGCTCTCACAAGAGCCTGGGGAGCGGTTCCCCTAACGCGGGCATCCAGGAATTCACTCAGGGAAAGGCGAATGCAGCAGGAGCCCGCCAAAGGCGGGTCAAGGGCCTGGCACTCGGCGGGTCGTGGGAAATACGGGCAGAGCCATGCGCTTCGACCCGCTACGACAGCGCGCAATGAGCCAAGCGTTGGGGGGGGAAGGAACCAGCGCAACTTTTTCCTGATCCGTAATTCACGACGGCATTACTTGCGCCCACATGTCACGCTCCGCTAGTATCGGCTTCCTTCTGCTGCTTCTTGTCACCGGGTGCAACCAACGGTCAACGGTGGTGGTGCCAGCGGTTTTCCATTGGCGGAACAGTGATCCGTTGAACTACAGCGAACGTGAGGCCATTGCGGCCAACGGCGTGCAGCGCGTTTACTTTAAGCTGATGGACATTGGCTGGAATCCCGCCAATGGTGCTTACCCGGTTTCCGCTGTGACCGTGCCGTACGCATGGCGCAATTATTCCGGTAAGGCCGGTGCGTGGACCGACTCCGTGGAGTTCGTGCCCAGCATCTACATCACCAACAGTACCTTCGAGAAGATCAGCGATGCCGGGGTGGACCAGCTCGCTGCCAACCTGCTGCGGAAGCTGCGGCAGGAATGTCCGCAAAAAATCCACAGCGTGCTGCTGGATTGCGACTGGACAGCCACCACCAAGGGCCGCTTCTTCCGCCTGACGCAGACCTTGAACGACAGCCTTGCCGTGCCGCTAATCGCCACCATCCGCTTGCACCAGTTCGCCCATCCGGGCAAGACCGGCGTGCCACCCGCCGACCGCGGTATGCTGATGGTGTACAACGTGGGCCAGGTGAACGCGCCCGGTGCCGCGAACTCCATTTTCAACAATGAGGAAGCCGAACCCTACTTCCGAAGGAGCAAGCCCTATCCGCTGCCGCTGGACATCGCGCTGCCCGCATTTTCCTGGGGAGCACACTTCCGCAAGGGTCATTTCATGGGCATTTTGCAAGAAGCACAGATCAATGAGGCGGGCAGCCTTGGCCTGCTTTCCGGTTCCTGGGCCGGCACCATGCAAGTGACCAACGAAGACAACGACCGTCTGCCGGAATTGCACCTGGGCGATGTGGTCCGGATGGAACGGATGACGCCGGATGTGATCAGCGAAGTGGCCCAACTCGCCCGTGGAGCGGTGAACAACGATACCACGGCGGTGGCTTTTTTCGAGGTGGGAACGCGGGCTTTCCGCAGCCTCGAGCCAAGCTTTGTCGACAGCGTGTGCCGCGCCTTCGGCCCTCGCGCGGTGCGGAAAGACGCGCTGCCATTCCCTACTTTCACCCCATCTTCGGAACCATGAAGCGCTCCCTGATCCTCTTGGTGCTCGGCATTTGCTCCTTCGTGCAGGAGCAGGCCAACGGCTGCGGCTGGGACCTTGGAGCCGAGGAGTTCCGCTTCTGGCTGCTGCAACCCGAGCTTGCCGACACCCGCGACCTGCATCCGTTCTATTTCACCACCGATATCTTCAACGGGCCGGATGTGCAGGAACTGAACGATGTGGCCTACCGGATGAACCTGGCTGAGTGGCGTGGCGTGGTGGGCAGCGCGGTTCCCGAGGAGGCCATCGCCCAGATCCTGTACGGCACCGATCCTGCAGCATTTTGGAGCAACGAAAAGCAGCTTTTCGCGGAGAATGCCTTTCTCCAGCGGCTTACGGCCATGGGCGGCGGTTGGCCGGAGTTCATCCGCTTTGCGAAGACCGGCGAGCAATTGGTGAACCGCAGCGATCCCTGGGGTTTTGGGGGGAAAGATGTACAGGGCATGCGTAGCGCATGGAGCGTGGGCAAGAAGCTGCTGAAGAAGTCGAAAGACCCAGTGCTGAGCGCGCGGATCGCCTACCAGATGGTGCGCTTGGCCTCGTATGCGCCGGAACTGAAGTTGGATGCGCAAGCGGTGTACCAGGAAAACCTTGCCCCGCTGCGCGGCATGAGCTGGCTGGAACCTTCCGCCGCCTTCTATGTGGCCAGCATGAAGCCGGTCCCGGAGCGTGATCTGGCCTTCTCGGAACTGTTCGACCGTGCGCGGGACAAGCGGTTTCGCATGGTGCAACTTTTCGACAACAGCGCCACGGAGGACTACATCACCCGGGCCAAGAGCGACCAGCAACGCGCAACCCTGCTGGTAATGCGCGACCTCCAACATCCGGGGCGTGCACTGAAGGACCTGGAGCGCATTGCCGCATGGGAGCCCGGCAATGCCCACCTGCCGCTGTTGCTCTGCCGGGAAGTGAACAAGCTGGAGGATTGGCTGTTGACACCACCGTTGACGGGCTATGGTGCCGCAATCCGGCAATGGGGCAGCCCGGAGGAAGGACTTACAGAGGCCGATGTCGCCCGCGCCGATCTGGCCTATTTGCAGGAGGTGAAATCCTTTATCAAACGCGTGCTGCCCGATGTTGCCGCCGATCAACACCCGTTGCTGATGCTGCTGGACGGCCACCTCAGCTTCATTGCCGGGGACATGCCCGCCGTGCGCGTGGCCATGGAGCGCGTGGAACAGGAGCAGCTGGCCAGCACGGCCGTTCGTCTGCAAGCAAAGGTGGACCTGGTGCTCAGCGGCATCATGGCCTCCAAAAAGCTCACCGATGCCACCCGGCAAGATCTGTTGGACCTGGTGGAGGTCGCCAACCATGCCTCCGACCTCACGCCGGACAGTGGCACGTTGCTGGACCAATTGCACCTCTACCTCGGCAAAAAGCTCATCGCCCGCGGTGAAATGGCCGAAGGCGCTTTCCTCTTGGCCCGTTCAGGCCGCGCTTATTCCTCCCCGGTATCGCTGTGGGGAGCCAATGCCCGGCACGTGGTGTTCGAGCAAGCCGTGCCCGCCGATTACGACCGCATGATCGCCCTGCTGGACAAGCCCGATAAAACACCCTTCGAGCGTTACCTCGCCGGCACGGACGAGCAGGAGGATGCGCACTACACCCGCCAGCGGATCGGCGATGCGGGACTCACGCGGGAGAAATTGCTGGACTACAAGGCCACCCTGTTCGTTCGGGAGGGCATGTTGGAAGAGGCCGCCGCAGTGTTCCTCCAGATCCCCGATGCATTCTGGGAGGGTTACCCCTACGCGATGTTTGCCGATGACGACCCCTTCGTGGTGAACATCGAAGACCCGCACAATTACAACAAGACCGATCGCGTACGCTACAACAAACGCACGATCGTAGAGCGGATGATCCGCTTGCAGCGGGAGGCCGATCGCGATCCAAGCAAGCGGGCGTTGAACCATTATTTGCTCGGGAATGCGTACTACAACATGAGCTGGCATGGGAAATACTGGATCATGTCGCACATCGGTTGGAGCATATGGGAGATGAGTGCCGTGCGCGATCGCGGGGTGGGCCGCCCCGATGATGGGGATTACTACGGCTGCTACCGTGCGCGCCACCATTACCAAGTGGCGCTGAAAGAAGCTAACGACCCCGTGCTACAAGCCATGGCCTGCCGCATGGCCGAGGAATGCGAGCGCAACTGGAGGGCCTTCACTGGCGAGGGCGGCAAGGACGAAACCGAAAACCCCTTCTTGGCTCAACTGACAAGCCGCAAGAGCCAAGAGGCGTATCGTGCCATCGAGGATTGTTCGGGCTACGCGGATTTTGTGGCGCGTTTCCGCTGAGCCATTAGCCCAGCGCGAGATGCCCACCTTCGCCCAGGTGCGTGACGGCATGCTTGCCCGTTTGGACGAGGCCGAGGACCAAGCCAGGCACACGAGCGTGGCCACCTTTTAGCGCGCCAGGCACAGGATATCCCGGTAGCGGTACCGATGGATTCCTTCCACTGGCACCAAGGCCCCCGCGACCAGGGCCTTGGCGAGCCTGTCGTGCGGCATCACGCGGTAGTTTGCCCAGGTACCCGCGAGCAGCGGGCCCACCAACTTCAATACCGCACTGCCGATGCCCTCGCCCGCGCGCCGCTCCTTGCGCGGGCCCGTGAGCACCGATGGCTGGAACAGGGCCAAACTACCGAACCCCATGCCCGCCAACTCCTGCTCCACTTCCCCCTTCACCCGGCTGTAGAAAATGCGCGAACCGGCATCGGCCCCGATGGCGCTGATGATGCAGAAGGCCGGTACACCTTGCGCCCTGGCCCAGCGCGCAATACCCAAAGGCAGCGCCTTGTCCACCGCAATGAACGCCGCTTGGCTGCCCGCCGCCTTGATCGTGGTGCCCAAGCAGCAGACCACCGCGTCCACGGCCACTGGCCTCAAGGCATCCAGCAGGTCCTCATCCACCCATTGCTCCAGCTTCAAGTGTTCCATGGCCAATGGCCGCCGCACCAAGGCGACCACTTTGCCCACGTGGGCATCGGCCAACAGCAGCGGCAGCACAGCACCGCCCACAAGGCCAGTGGCCCCGGCAAGGAGAATGGTCTTGGACATGGAACAAAATTGCAATTGATTATTGTTTATATGATAAACTTGTTTATACTTGCACCTCGCTTCACCGCAAACAACATCCCCATGGAACGCGAACTCACTCCCTCTGAAAGCCTGAAACTCATTGAAACGATGATCGATCAGGCCAAGCGCAGCTTCTCACGGATCAGCTTCTTCTTCCTCCTTTGGGGCGTACTGCTTATCGGGGCCATGTTGGCCACCTATATGCTGCGCAACTCGGGTGAGGCCTGGGGCCATGGCGCCGCATTCGGCATTGCTGGGGCTTTGGGCGGCCTGATCAGTGGCATTGCCGGGGCGCGCATGGGCGCCTCAGTGCATGTGGCCAACCCCATGGACCGTGTAGTGGGCTGGATCTGGCTGGCCTTCATCATCACCTTGGTCCTGCTGATCATCGCAACGGCAGGCTACGGAGGCGGCGACCCCAGCGTGGCCATCACCCTGCTCACCGGCCTGCCCACCTTTATCACCGGCCGCATCATGCGCTTCAAGCCCTTGGTACTGGGCGGCATCCTGTTTTGGGTGGCCGGCCTGGTCATGGCCTTCAGCAACAGCTACCTGGTAAGCACATGGGCCTATTGCACCGCCATGCTCTTCGGCTACCTCATCCCCGGATACCTCCTCAAGCGCCAGGAAGATGGCCTTCGCACCGCTTGATCCCGTGCTCCACAACCAGCTTCGCCTAGCCATAGTAAGCTTGCTGGTGGGCGTGGAGAGCGCGGACTTCAATTTCCTGCTGGAGAAGACCGGCGCCACGCGCGGCAACCTCAGCGTGCAGATCACCAAGTTGAAGGAGGTGGGCTACCTCACGGTGAAGAAGACCTTCAAGGACAACTACCCGAACACGCGCTGCTCGCTTTCCGCCAAGGGCCTCAAAGCGTTCGAGAGCTATGTGAAGGCCATCAAGGAATACTTCGGCGGCGTGCAATGAAGCGGTCCCGTCACTTGATCGGCTTCAGCTCGGTCCGGACCGTTACGTCCATCTGCACCACGTTCGACCGGAACCGGATCACCTCCACGGAACTGGCGGGCCATGTGGTGCGCTTGTTGAACCGGTCCACCCGTTCCTCATCCACGAACAAGCCTTCGCGCCGGAGGTTGCCGAAGCTTTTCACCAGCGCGGCATGCAAGGCATCCGGGTTGTAGGTGGTGATCGTACGGCCCACCAGCTCCGTTGCATCGTTCTTGTCCAACCCCACTTCCACCATGGCGGGAAGATCGGGCAGGTCGGGTCGTAGCGGCACTTGGATGTCTTGTACCATAGCCGGTTGGCGCAGGGATCCCTTGGGGGGGAACTCCGTTGTGTACATCCCGAGGATGGAGCGGAGCCGGTTCGGCTGCGTTTCCACAAAGGTGTCATAAAGGGAATCAACAAAAAAGTAGATCCGGGCATCGGGGATCGAAGGTGCATCCCCCATCATGCTCAGCGCATCATTCACACTGCGTTGCATGGCAGCGGTCAGCTCCGCCTTTTCATCCTTCTTTTCCACCCGGCCCAACAACTTGCCCGAACGGTCCAGTTCGTAGAGCACACCCCACTCGGACAGTGGCTTGTACGCGGCACGGGCCAGGGTGATGGCCACGGTCCCCGTCTGGTCCAGTACCGCCGGGCCCTTTCCTTCATGCCCGGCATCCACAAGCATTTCCGGTACACCGACCACGGTATTGTGGACCAGGAGTTCATACCGGTCCTTCCGCGCAACGTACACCTTAAGCACATAGGTCGAGTTCATCCGGGTGTTCACGGTGGTGCTGTCCACGGTGATCTTCATCTCGGTGTTCACTTGAACTTCACGCTTGTCGCCGATCCGCCAATCGGGCGCGGGTTTGATGGCGGAGGATTGCGCCCACAACAACGGTGCGGCCGCCCATGCCGCAGGGATCAGAATGGCCCGGTAATGCATTGCCAACGGATTTGGTGCAAGATGCACATTCCCGCCGATCTTTTGCGGCCGACCTGCCGACCTTTGCCCGGCCATGAAGAACAAAACCGTGATCGTCACCGGTGCCGGCTCGGGTATCGGCCGTGCCGTTGCCCTGAAATTCGCCAGGGGCGCCGCCAACGTGGTGGTGGCCGACGTGCATGAAGCCGAAGGTAAGCGGACCGTGCAGCAGGTGGTGGAACAGGGCGGAAACGCCTGCTTCGTAATGGCCGACACCTCCCGGCCCGCCGATTGTGCGAACACCGTGCAACAGGCCCTGGAGCGGTTCGGTGCATTGCACTGCGCGGTGAACAACGCGGGGATCGGCGGGGCCGGCGTAAAGACCGCCGACTACCCGCTGGAACGCTGGGAGCGTGAGATCGCGGTAAACCTCAGCGGCGTCTTCTACGGCATGCGGTACCAGATCGCAGCCATGCTGGAAGGGGGCGGCGGGGCCATCGTCAACATCGCCAGTGTGCTGGGCGTAACGGCCATTCCGCTGTCGGCGGCCTATATCGCCGCCAAACACGGGGTGGTTGGCCTTACCAAGGCGGCCGCGCTGGAATACGCGCAGCAGGGCATACGCGTGAACGCAGTGGGGCCCGGCTACACCGAGACCCCGCTGCTGGCCAAATACGATGAGGCCCGCCTTGCGGGCGTGCTGGCGCGCCACCCCATGGGCCGCTTGGCCCGTCCGGAGGAAATCGCCAACATGGTGCATTGGCTTTGCACCGATGAGGCGAGCTATGTTACTGGGGCTTATCTGCCTGCCGACGGTGGTTACACCGCACAATGAGCACTGCACCAGCATTACCTTGACCCCACTAGCCAACTTCACAGCAAACCCCTCCATGTTGCCCGGAACCTTCAAAACCGTTCAAGAATCCGAAGTGGCGCTGTCCGTGCTGATGCTTCCCTCGCACTCCAACTTCGGCGGCAAGATCCACGGCGGCTACCTGCTTTCGCTGCTTGACCAGGTGGCCTTCGCCTGTGCCAGCAAGCACAGCGGCCATTACTGTGTTACCGCCAGCGTGGACGTGGTGAACTTCCTGCGGCCCATCGAGGTGGGGGAATTGGTGACGCTGAAGGCGTCGATCAACTTCGTGGGGCACAGCTCCATGATCGTGGGCATCCGCGTGGAGGCGGAGAACATCCGCACCGGCGCGCTGAAGCATTGCACCTCCGCGTATTTCTCCATGGTGGCCAAGGACGATGATGAGCGGAGCGTGGAGGTGCCCGGCCTCATCGTGCGGAACAAACGCGAGGTCTGCCGTTTCCTGAACGGCGCAAAAAGCATTGTGCACCGTGAGGAACAACATCGCGCCTCCTGTGACGTGGACCTTGCCGACGATGCCTACAGGAAAGACCTGCAGGGATACCGCGTGCAGGTGCACCTCGGACCTAAGGAGTGATCCCCGGAAAAAACCGCCCTGCGCGAACGCTTGCCACATGGGGTTTGTTTCCCTGGCGCAGGTGCCACTCCATGTCGCCACGGCGTGATGGCTGGCCAGCGCAACGACGCCGATCGCACCGGGCGATCGATCAGATGACGCAAACGATGAACGGCAGTGCCATGGCAAGGATCAAGGAAGTAACCACAGCGGAAGTAAATGCGGCGATCGGCAGGGCGGATACACAGCTCGTGGACGTTCGAGACGTAAACGCATACAACGGATGGCGCATGCGCGATGAGCACGTGGGCGGGCACATCCGCGGTGCGCGGTCACTGTGGGCGAAGTGGGCCGGCTACATGGACTGGATCGAGATTGTACGGTCGAAGGGAATTCGCCCGGAACAGCAGGTCATCCTGTACGGTTACGACGGGCACGAGGTGGAAGCCGTTGCAGCGCGGTTCCTGAAGTCCGGGTACAACAACATCGCATACTACCCGCATTTCCTTGCGGAATGGCAGCAACAGCATCCGGAGCTGATCGATCGCATGGCACGTTGGGACCGGTTGGTGCCCGCCCAATGGGTGAAGGCGTTCGTGGACGGCAAACCACCAAAGGGGTGTGCGGGCCAGCGCACGGTGATCGTGCATGCGCACTACCGCAACCGCGACGCCTACCTCAGCGGGCACATTCCCGGCGCCATCGATATGGACACGCTGGCCTTGGAGGCGCCCGAAACATGGAACCGGCGCAGCCCGGCGGAACTGAAGCAAGCATTGGAGGCACACGGCATCACGGCGGACACGCGGGTGGTCTTGTACGGCAAGTACATGTCGCCGAACAACGCCGATGAATTCCCGGGCAGTGCCGCTGGGCATTTGGGGGCCATCCGCTGCAACCTGATCATGCTCTATGCCGGTGTAAGGGATGTGCACGTGCTGAACGGAGGTTTCCAGTCATGGAGGGATGCGGGCTACGCGGCGGGCACCGACGATGTACCGAAGAAACCTGTGCCCGAGTTCGGTGCCAACATCCCGGTGCACCCGGAATACATCGTGGACATAGGCGAGGCGAAGCGGATGATCGCAGCACCCGATGCAGCGATCGTTTCCGTGCGCAGTTGGCCGGAATACATCGGGGAGGTGAGCGGCTACAACTACATCAAGCCCAAGGGGCGCATACCAGGCGCAGTTTTCGGAAATTGCGGTTCGGACGCCTACCACATGGAAAATTACCGCAACCTGGACCACACGGTGCGCGAGCCGGACGAGGTAGTGGACAGCTGGCGTGCGGCAGGCATCGTGCCCGATAAGAAGCTGGCCTTTTTCTGCGGCACCGGTTGGAGGGGCAGTGAAGCCTTCTACAACGCTTGGTTGCTGGGCTGGCCCCGCGTAGCCGTGTATGACGGTGGTTGGTTCGAGTGGAGCGCCGACCCCAACAACCCGGTGGAGACCGGCGTACCCGCAACGGCCTGATCATGGTCCGTTGCACGGGGCGGCCGCGATCATGCACACCTTGCAACCCATGAGCGTTGTGGTCGGATCACGCCGACATTTGCGCCCTTAACCCATTGGCAACCCTTGTCGCAGAAGATCAAGAACCGGGCGTTGATCATCACCGTGCTCGGACTGCTCACCACCGTCGGGCCGTTCTCCATCGACATGTACCTGCCGGGCCTAGGCGCCATTGCGGCGTCGCTCGGGTCCACCATCGACCGGGTGCAGCTCTCGCTCACCTCCTTCTTTTTCGGCATTGCGGTGGGGCAGTTGATCTACGGTCCGCTGCTGGACCGCTTCGGGCGAAAGCCCCCGTTGGTGACCGGACTTCTCGTGTATATCGCCACCTCCGTGGTTCTTGCCATGGCGGCCTCCGTGGAAGCCTTGGTGGCTTGGCGCTTTGTACAGGCGCTGGGCAGCTGTGCCGGCATGGTGGCCGCGCGCGCGTTGGTGCGCGACTATTTCCCGCCCCATGAAACCGCCCGCGTCTTCTCGCTGCTGATGCTGATCCTGGGGGTTTCGCCCGTGCTGGCACCGACCATCGGCGGCTACCTCATCCACTTCCTCGGCTGGCCGTCCGTGTTCATCACCTTGGCGCTCATTGTTGCGGCGGTATTGTTGGCGGTGGTGGTGCTGTTGCCGGAAAAGAAGGGACCTGACGCCAGCATCTCCCTGCGGCCCGGCCGTGTTTTGGCCACCTTCGGCCAGGTGGCGCACCTGCCCCAGTTCGCCGTGTTTGCCACGGCCAGCGCCCTCACTTCCGCAGGGCTCTACGCCTGGCTCAGCGGATCGGCGTTCGTGATGATGGAGCTCTACGGCATCAACGAGCGTGAGTTTGGCTGGATCTTCGCCTTCCTGGCCTCGGGCATCATTCTGGCCAGCCAGGCCAACAACCTGCTGTTGAAGCGCTACGACAGCGTTTCCATCTCGCGGGTGGCCGGGGTGTGGCAGGCGCTATGGGGCGTGGCGCTCCTGGGCACGTCGCTCCTGCCTTCCGTTAGCCTGCCGATGTTCGTGGCCCTGCTCTTCCTCTACCTGCTTTGCGAAGGCTTTGTCTTTCCCAACACTTCGGCCTTGGCGCTGAATCCCTTTTCCCGCCTGGCGGGCAATGCTTCGGCCCTGATGGGCGCGCTGCAGATGGCGGTGGGCGCGCTTGCCTCCTACCTCACCAGCGCATTGTTCAACGGCACCACGCTGCCCATGACCGCAGTGATGGCGGCATGCTCCGTCGCTTGCTGTTGGTTGATCCTTGCACGCGGAACCCGCATGCAGTTGGTGGAAGAAGTCATGTGAGGCCCGGTCACGCCCGATCCACCAATTCGCTTTGGATCTTCACGCCGCCCACCAGCGTGCGGTGCACCGGGCAACGGTCGGCGATCTCCAAAATGCGTTGGCGCTGTTCGGGCGTAAGGTCTCCTTCCATGCGCACCCTGCACCGGAACCGGTCGATGCGTGCCGTGGGCCCGCCCGGTTGCGCACAGTCGCCGATGTGCGCTTTATCATGGTCCACCTCCACCGTGATGTGCTGCAGGTCCCACTGCTTGCGCCGGGCGTAAAGCCGGGCGGTGATCGCCTTGCACGCGGCCAGTCCGCCTGCCACATAGTCGTACGGGGAGGGCCCGAGGCCGCCCCCTCCCATGGCTTCCGGCTCGTCAGCCGTCAAGTGATGCCCGTCCAGCCACATGCTGGTGGTGTACTTGTCCTCCGCAGAGAGGCTGGCCACCGCCCCGGCACCGCCTTCGGGCTCTTCCGTTGCGGGCAGGTCCACATAGCGCAAGGCCCACTGGCCGATGATGCGGCCTGCGTACAAGGCATCGGCATGGCGGGTGAGCAGGTGGTCCGCCCCGTCCAGGGAGATGAAGCTCTTGGGGTGGCGGGCCGCTTTGTAGATGGCCTCTGCGTTGGTGATGTCCACCGTAGCGTCCTGCGGGGAGTGCAGAATGAGCAGGGCTTTTCCGAAGTCTTTCACCACGCTATCCGTGCGCTTGTTGCGCAAGTCGTCCAGAAACTGCTTCTTGATGATGAAGCCGCGCCCTTCCAAGTGCACCGTGGCCGAACCCGTTCGTTCAATCTCCTCCTCACTGCTTTGCAACAGGCGCGACACATGCTCGGGATCACTGGGTGCACCGATCACGGCCACCGCCTTCACCGAAGGCAGGCGTGCGGCGGCGAACAACACGGCCGCTCCACCCAAGGAATGGCCCACCAGCAGCGCCGGGGCGCCATATTCAGCTTCCAGGAACTTCGCCGCCTCCACCAGGTCCTCCACGTTGCCGGAGAAGTTGGTGTCCGAAAATTCACCCTCACTGGCGCCCAGACCGGTGAAATCAAAACGCAGCACGCCAAAGCCCGACCTGGCCAGTTCGCGGCTGATGTCCACTGCGGCACGCAGGTTCTTGGAGCAGGTAAAGCAGTGGGCGAAGATCGCGTAGCTGTGCGGTTGGCTGGCCGCCGACAGTTCCATCCGGCCCGACAGCAACTGCCCGGCAGCGTTCTTGAAGGATACTTTCCTGGTCTTCATCTGCTCCAAGGAAACCGCCATGGGCAGCCATTTGTTTGCACGGCGGCAGTTGTGCGTCGCCTCCAGGGTCACGCAACCTTCACCCGCATTCGCCACTTCACCACCTCGTACCACAGCACACTGAGCAAGCCGGAGGCAACGGCCACGGCCAGCAGCGGCAAGGCGGGGGAGCTCAATTGGAAAAAGTCGCGCAACGGTGGGAAGTACAGCAGCAGGGCGAGCAACAGCACCGTGGCCAACAGGATGCCACGAAGCAGCGGGTTTCGGTAGCGCAGTGTTTGGATGAACGAATGGTCGAAGGAACGGTTCACCAGGGTGAGCGCGATGTTGGCCACCACCAGGGTGGTGAACGTGAGGGTGCGCGTCAGTTCCACGCCTAGATCGAGATGTACCGCGTACCGGTAGCTGAACAACGTTCCCGCGGTGATCACCAACCCTTGCAGCAGGCTGGTGCGCAGTTCGGCCCAGGAGAGGAAGGTGCGCTCGATCCGCCTTGGCGGGCGCTGCATGGTGCCCGGTTCCATGGGTTCGCTCTCGTAGGCGATGCTGCAGGTGGGGCCCATCAACAGCTCCAGGAAGATCACGTGCACCGGCGTGAAGATGTTGGGATACACCCAGCCCAACAGCAGCGGCAACGAGACGGTGAGGATGATGGGCAAGTGGATGCTGATGACGTACTGGATGGCCTTCTTCAGGTTGGCATAGATCCGCCGCCCTTGGGCAATGGCCTGCACCATGTGGCCCAGATCATCGTCCAACAGCACCAGGTCCGCTGCTTCCTTGGCCAGCTCGCTGCCGCGCTTGCCCATGGCGATGCCGATGTCCGCCGCCTTCAGCGCGGGCCCGTCGTTCACGCCGTCGCCGGTCATGGCTGCCACATGCCCCTGGGCCTGCAGGGCCTTCACCACGCGCAGCTTGGCCTCGGGGAACATGCGCGTGAAACAGTTGCTGCGCCGCACGGCTTCCGCCAATTCCCGCTCGCCCATGCGCTGCACCGCTTCACCGTCCACCACCGGGCCGTTGTGGCGGAAGCCCACCGACTGCGCCACCGCCAGCGTAGTGGGGGCATTGTCGCCGGTGATGATCACCGTGCGGATCCCGGCCTGGTCGAATCCCTCCAGCACGGCCCGCATGTTGGCCTTGGGCGGGTCGTGGAAAGCCACCAAGCCCCGATAGGTGAAGCCGATCTCCTGCTGGGTGGCCGGCCAGGGTTCCGTTGCTTCGGGAGCCTCGGCCACGGCAAGGACGCGCATGCCCTGCATCGCCATGGCTTCCACTTGGGCCATCACCGCGCTCCGGTGCCCGGCGTCCATGGCGCACACGGCCAAGATCGCCTCCGGGGCACCCTTGGCGGCCACAATGCGCCGCCCCGTGCCGTTCGCGAAAAGGTGCGTCATCATCGGAGGACGGCCGCTCAGCGGGTACTCGTGCACCATGCGGAAAGCCGGCCGCTCATCGGTGGCGGCATGTTCGGCATAAGCTCCGTGCAAGGCGGTTTCCATGGGATTGAACGGTACCGGTTCACTGGCCCACATGGCGGTGGCCAGCAAGTGCTGCACGGCATCGCCGCTCCAATCCTCCCGTTTGCGCGGCGCCTCTTCGCCGTCCAGTTGCACCATGGCCAGCTCCATCCGGTTCTCGGTGATGGTGCCGGTCTTGTCCGTGCAGATCACGGTGGCCGCGCCAAGCGTTTCCACGGTGCGGGCCTGCTTCACCAGCACGTTCATGCGCATCATGCGCCAGGCGCCCAGGGCCATGAAGGTGGTGAACGCCACGGGGATCTCCTCGGGCAGGATGCTCATGGCCAGGGTGAGCCCTTTGAGCAGGCTGTCGGGCAGGTCCCGGCTTTGCAGGAAGTTGAGGCCCCAGACCACGAGGAAGAACAGGCCGCCGATGATGGCCATGCCCTTCACAAAACGCTGTACCTGCCCTTCCAGTGGCGATTGCTTGCGCGCGGCGCCGGCCATCAGGCCGCCGATGCCGCCCAAGCGGGTGGCCACCCCCACGGCAGTGACCCGGATCACCGCAAGGCCGTCCACGGCCTGGGTGCCCCGGTATACCTCGGCCTCCTTGCCGACGCCCGATGCCTTCTGCACGGCGAAGGCCTCGCCGGTGAGGATGGATTCGTTCACGGCAAAGTCGTTGGCATGCACCACCTGCCCATCGGCAGGCACCAGCTCGCCTTCGCTGACCACGGCATGGTCGCCCACCACCAGCTCATCGGCATGCAGTTCCACCACCTGGTTGTTGCGGATGGCGCGGGCCTTGGCCGCAGTAAACTCTTCCAGTGCCGCCAAGGCGCGGCGGCTGCGCTGGTCTTGGTACAGGGAAATGGCGCTCACCAGCACGATGGCGCCGGTCATGAACCAGGCTTCGCTCCATTCGCCCAAGGCGAAATAGATGCTGGCGGCAGCCACCAACAGCAGGAACATCGGCTCCAGAACGGCATGGCGCAGGGCATCCCAAAAGCCGCCGTGGCCCGCCTTTTCCAGCGCGTTGCCGCCGTGCACGGCCCGTGAGCGTGTTACTTCAGCATCGCTGAGGCCCGGGAAGGGAAAGGGGTTTTCCGCCATCGGCGCGGAAAGGTAGCCGGATGCGTGCGTGGAATGATCGTAAATGACGGAGTAATGGACAAAAAGA
>JRYE01002412.1_pt1 | contig 27458 bp, 40 predicted proteins | sample 235321 | NCBI WGS metagenome assembly JRYE01 (sample SAMN03074214, study PRJNA261473) | activated sludge metagenome | biome: Common Effluent Treatment Plant; feature: Wastewater; material: Activated sludge; isolation source: activated biomass in a lab-scale reactor treating industrial wastewater at... | reverse complement strand
ACAATAATGCCAGCGCCTTTTGTGTTTTCCGTGCAAATCTCTAGAAGTTTTTTACGCGCTTCCTCTACTTTTTCCTCAGCTAATTTCTGCTCTGCAATTGCGTTTTGATACGCTGCCGCTGCGAAAACGAATAAATCATCATCACGCTCTACATATTCTTTTTTATTGCTCGCCAGCATATTGGCGTACAGTTTTTCGTCTGCAATCGTGGCTTGGTACAAATCCCAAAACTCTCTTATTTTTGGCATGTTTTTTTCCAGCCAATCGGCCTCGCGTTCAACTCGCACAAAATCAATTCCCATTGTTGTCCACACGACAAAAAAGCAAGCGGGCTTATCTGCACAAATCATCTGCCACTGCATTTGAGCATAGTATTCGGGGTGAGGCTCTAAAAAATCAGCGGCAATCACTGACTGCTCGCGCAGCGAGTAAGGGCATTTTATCTCGATCAGTTCACCCGATTCCGTGATGCCGTCAGGCGATGCGCCGCACAACACTCCATCAATTTCGCATGATACAAAATCGTGGGTGGTGATTTTCCCGCAAAACTGCTCCGCATCTGCAATAGCCTGCGGCTCGTTATCGTGTCCCCAGCGTGTCGCGATGTTTCCAGAAAACTCTGGCTCTGCGCTAAAATGCTCACGCACCATGCGGCGCAAAACATCATCAGGCGTTGCGAACTTAGACAGCCCAAGTATTGCGCCCACTGCACTCGCAGTTATTCTCCCTTTTCGCTCCGCGCTCAATTCAGGCGCGGTTTGCGGGTGGTATTGCCTGTTTTTAATTTCCATTTTTATTCACCTTTTTTTTCAGCATCGCCACTGCCGCTGCATATTTTTGCATCGGCAACGCTGCTACAGAATCAATGCCAAAATACTGGCAGAACGCCGCTTTGTCGCTTTCTGTGTCGTCCATCAGGCGGTTCAATTCGGCAAACTCCTCCTCTCCGATTGTTAGATTGCTCGGCATCACACGCTGCGCGGCTGGCTTACTATTGTGCATTGCGCTTTGCCCGTCATCGTCCTCTTGAGCTATCCCGCACATTGCGGCAACGCTGTAGCGGCGTAGGTATGTCGTAGCAGCACCAATTCCCTGAGCGTCTGTTTTGGCTGGCACGCAGGTAGACTCACTACTAATCATGCCTCCCGTCTTATGCGTGATGATCGTTGTCACCGTGACCATTGCGCCGTCAAAATGTCCTGCGCTCTGTATCACAGCCAGCCCATGCGCGGAAAACACTGGGCGGATAGTGTTCAGGCATTCTGCCAAATCCGCGTAGTTATTTTTAAAGTGCGGGTTTTTCGCGTTTTTCGTCGCGTTTTCGATTTCACCCTGTGCAGCAGCGAGGGCTGCAAGTAAATCTGGCGTTGCTTTTTCTGTGTTCATCTTTTCACCTCAAAAATTTATTTCTGGCGCGCCTTTTCGCTCTAACAATAGAGCGTGCAGCGCATCGTATAACTCGTTCAGCTCTTTTGTATCGCTGTGCTCATACAGCGCCAGCTTGAAAAAAACGGAACCGTCAGAGTCGAAAATAGATACACTAGCGGTGCTGTATCCTTTAAGATTCGTTGATGCGCTGAATGTGGAATCGAGACCAACAGACCAAAACTCCTGTGATAGCGCGAAAATATCACTCACAATGCGCTCTGGTGGATAATCACTCATCGCCTTCTTCCTCATCAGCATCATCATCCAAATAGTCAGGGTCACGCGGGTCTAGCATGGTTCGCCACTCGAAACGGTTTCTGTGTCTGCGCTCTGTGAACGGGTCTGGTCCGTCATAGCCACGGTCGCAGGCTTCCTCATAGCTAATCATCATGGCGCCACCGCCTTGGCGCGTTTCGCATCCAGAATGCGGCAGTAAGTGGCCAGCGCATCGGCGAATGTCTTGCCAGCCGTTTCGATTCGACCCCATTTGCTTCCGTGAGTGATAACCCACAAGCCCGTTGATTCTTCTTTGTATGCTTTCATGGTGCTCTCCTGTGTGTGTCGGTGCGTTTGCATCCGATGTGGTTATATTACCAGAACTATAAGACCGCGCAACAATTATTTTCTAAGATATTTGTCTTATGTATATCTATACAGTAGTTGACAAAGCAAGCCTGTTAAGATAAGTGCAAAGGTCTATCAGCAACTCGGGTCGCTCTGGCGATCCGGTGAGACTGGCATCACAGATTATTAAGTCATCGCACTGCACTGATACATTAACCCGCACCGCGTCAACATCCAGCCATTCGACATCGAAAGCGCAATCAATACCGCTTTCCTCGATCCTGCACACTGCTTCCATGATGTCTAGCACTATTCTTTTTATGCTTTGGGTTTTTTGTACTTCTGACATATCTCTTTTAACTCCTCGATTGTCCAGCGTTTTTTATCGTAATTAGTTTCTAGTTTTTCCACAGCATCAATGCCTATTTTTTTTACTAATCCTTTTCGGTACTCAATTAAGTTTCCGCTTAGTGATGTATTACACCGTTCGCATTGCCCAGAAACATTTTTTTCATCAAAACGCAATGCTGTATGCAATCCGGCAGGTCGATAGTGACCGGCATTTCTTTTACCCTTTCCGTCAGGGATTCCGCAACTAATACACGGTAAACCTTTGTCGCGCTCTCTTATCCACGCATTAAAAACCATCTGAGCTTTCTTTACCCAGTACGCCCGATCAGTTTCTTTTAATAACCTCTTTTTTTCTTTCGTGATTGCGCGTTCTTTTTTCTCGCGTTTGACCTTTGCTAATTCAGACGCGCACTTAACCCCGCACACTTTCTGCAATGTTTGGAACGGCTGGAATGCTTCCTTGCACACCGCGCATTTTTTTGGCTTTAAGTTATACAATTTCATGCACCAAACATAGCGAGCTGGGCTGTAGCCTGATCAAATCGCTGTTTTGCTGCGTTAAAGTAATCTGTATCCAGCTCGCACCCTACAAAGTCAAAGCCTCCGTAGTGCGCTGCAATCGCGCTAGAACCGCTACCAAGGTGAGTGTCGAGTATCCGGTCACCCTGCTTGGCGTAGTTAGCTAGTATCCATTCGTATAGTTTTACTGGCTTTTGGGTTGGGTGAAATCTATCTGGCTGGTTTGGGTTTAGCTTAAATATTCTAGTGCCGCCGCCGCTCACCCAAGCATACTCGCACTCAGCAAAGTCGCGCCCGTACATTGTCTCGCCCTTGTCCCAGATTGCAAAATACTGACTGCAAGGCAAACAAAAGTAATTCCCCCCCCATATAACCTGAGCTTTTGATATTCTAAAAAGCTCTAAAAAATACGCGCCATCTGGCACACAGGAGTCCCAGCTTTTTGTTAAATCTTTTTTAGCTGTCTTTCGCCCGCCCATGTTCATTTTTGTAACGCCAATTCCATACGGCGGGTCAACGCAAGCCAGATCAAACGCTTTGTCAGGCAATCCGCGCATGTATTCCATGCAGTCAATGTTCAGTAATTCCACTGCCACACACTAATCCTCTTCTTGTTTCACCTCTTAGTTAATCGCCAATATTACTCCACTCTCAGTTATACGCCCGCCGCCTGGCAGTGCGTACAGTTGCTCGCCATGTCGCACATCGCGCTGAGACTGCATTTGTGCTTGATTCACTCTGGTGTATTTAATCGCAGCAGGAGCAGTGATTAGCATTCCACCAATCGAAAAAACCTTGTGCTCGTGAAATAGGTTCCCGTCAAAAAACCCGTTTTTTTCTTTGTCATTGCGTTTTTTTGCTGCCATTTTATTGCTCCAATTTACGATCCAAAAAATAATTAAGCGCCGTATGCTTTTCGCTCTGCCCGCATGTTCGCCTGCTCAGTGCGCCACAATTCAATTTTAGCGTGACATCCCGCAATCATCAGCTTCAAGTATTCCTCTTTTTCAACCGCAACCTGCAAGGCTGTGAGCAGCGCAATATAGTCATCATGTGCATAAGCGTAGCTCTCGCGTTCCTGGCCTGTCTTGATTCCGTTCTTTTCCGCTTCAAGCATCAACAGTGCTTTTTTTGACTTGCGGAATTGCTCAAAATACACGCGCTCACCTTTAGCCTCGGCATATTTTTTCGCATTGTCTCGGATGAATGTTAGTGTTTTTTCAACATCAATTTCTTGCATTTACCACCTCGAATCAGTGCCAGTTGAGCGGTAGGGACTGGCGGCTCCGCACACGCTTATCGCGTCCTGCACCCTCGCTCTTGAGTTAAAATATACCGCGCTCGGAGTTATACCCCACTTGGGGTCTATTAGTAGTTATAGATCAGTTGAAATACTCCGGCCATAGTTCGGCCAGCTTTGCATTGTCACCGCCCGCATACCCGTAGATTGAAGCCAGTCGCTCAAAGACGGTTTCGTATTTTGTGAGCCATACCGTATCAGTGGCGTTTTCGCACAGGTCTTTCATCGCCAGCAATATATGTTCGCGTGTAGCAATCAGACTAGCGCCAGCGTTAGACCACGGCATGTCCTCCGTATTGGTTTTCTCTGTCTGCCCTATAACAAGTCGTTCAAGCCGACTCACTTCGCTTCGCTCGTTCACGGCTTACCTCCGCTGTTATGTGTCACTGCGATATACCCACTTCGTAACCGCCTTTGTTTTGAATACAACGCTCAGTGCGTTTGAAAACTGCCAGTCTGAAAAATCTCTAAGCTGCTGCCCCATCAACATAAGAGCGGAACCCGAGACGCTCAAGAGAATCTGGATAATTGCAAATGGGGCGGCTATCGGACACCAAACCAGCATCATTACCCACCAGCGCCAATTTTTAATGGTCTTCTTTATGTCCATACCTACCTCAACTTAATCGTGACACATAACAATGTGGTCAAGCACGCCTGCGGCTGGACGCCCCTAACGGTGCGCCGCTTACCTCCGCTGTTAGCCACCTTTAGTAGCACATCGGCGTGGCAAGGCTCGTCGAGCTTGCACCAGCAAGCCAAGTCCAGCCCGCGCAAATCATTCTGCACCGCCCGCATGTTCGCATCGCTCAACAAAAACGAGTCCATGCTACCGCCGTGCCGGTACGGCAAAAGATGCGCTTCAAACTTGCGCACACACTCGGCCGCATCGCCGTGCACGCCAACACGAAACGGGTTGCCCCACCTTGTCGGCCGAGCAACGCTTGCCGTATTCGGCGGCATCTTCCAGCCCTTTCGCCTGCTAAGCTGTACTCGTTTCGGTTCGCTCATGTCTCAGTTTCCTGTCACCGCGGTGGCTAACTATTCGCTCAAGGTCGACGGTTGCTTCGCAACCGCGCCTTAGCTCAAGCGTTAGGTTGCATCGGGCTCCCTCGCCCTATCAACCGCCTTTGCAAGCCACGCCGCCCCCAAGCGCCGCAGCTTGTCCCGCCGCGCCGGAGTGAGCCGCACCGTTACTACCACGGTGCGCTCGCCATCCGGCAGTGGCTTTCTGCCTTGGCTCCTTCCGGGGCCGCCGCGCTTCTCAGCCACAAATTTCCCTCCACAGCGCCAGGGGCGTCTTCACCTGCACAACGCCTTGCGTGCAGCACAGCAGCACGTCATCCGCCGGGTAAATCTCCGGCACCGATTCTGCGGCTTCGCGGGCTGCGTCTTCGTAGATTTCGCTCTCGCCGTAACCGACTTCGGCATCCTCGTACATCGCGGTAACTTGGTAGGTCATTTTGCGGCTCCCATCTGTGTTTAACATGGCTCTACTGTAATACGCAAATCAAACCATGTCAAGATATTTTTTGTGTTACCGCAAACAACCTAACAAATCATTCAACCCGGACTGGCCGAGAAGCCGGTCAGCCGGTTAATTCAGACGTTATGCCTTGCCACTGCGGCTCGGCAGCCCGGCGGCAAAGGCTGCGCCAAGCGCAACCCATGTCGCTATGTTTGTTTGGTGGCGGCGGACCTCGCGCACCAGGCGCTCGCGCTGTTCCGGCGGCATTTCAGCAAGCCGCTGGCGTTCGGCCTCCTTTGCCTCGGCTTCCTTACGTTCTCGCTCGGCGCGCTCCTCGGCGGCTCGCTGTTGTGCTTGCGCGGCTCGCTGCTCAAAGGTGCCTCGGAGTTTTGCTTGTCCCATGTGTATCTCCTTTGCGCTTCGGCATAACAACTCGGTGCAGCCGAAACCGCTTCGCGGTTCGGCTGACCTCAGGCGTTATACGGTCACTCCGCTGGAACTGGGGCGTCTTTAGTTTCCCCGTTCAAATATGCGGCCCAAGCCAAGCGTCTAAAATAAGTAAGTCGTGCGAACTCCTGGCAAACCATATCTCTATCTTCCTCTGTTTTGCATTTATCCAGCTTTTCTCGTTGCGCATCACTTAATGATTCATCCATCATCGCGTCACGCTGCTTGTCTGTGAGCAATGTAACTCTGCGCTCAAATTGCAGGCGGTGAATTGCATCGTCAATACATTCAACTCGTTTTTCTTTTTCAAGTGCATCTAACGCATCAATATCAACTTTCAAAATGTTTCCAAATTCCATAAATCTCACTCCGGTTATTTTCGTATAACAAGTCGTTGCAGCGGATGCCCGCTGAACTCGGCGTTATGCGTCATAGCGCCATTCCAAAGTCCCACCGAAAATCTCGCGGTAGTTATCTGCATCGCCGTGGCTCATGTAATGCGTTCGTTTGCCGTCTGGATATAAAACGCGCCAGTCGCCATGTTGTATCAAGCCGCCAGTGCAGTTATCAATAGCTCGGTTTAGCCTATCAAGCTCTGCATTCTGAGACTCTATAAAATTAGCAGCAGCATCTAGTATTCCGTAGTCGTATTTTGCATTTTTCGCAATGTCTCGTAACAGTTGAGAATAATAAGAAGCCTTGTCTTTATTCATAATAAAAACTCTTAATATAATTCAATACTCGCTCTTTCTGCTCTGGCGTTAGCCACAGTCGCAGTTCCACCAGACCTTTAGCCTTGCGCTCCTTGCGGAGCGTCGCCATTAGCTCGGCTTTTGGCTTCATGCCAGCCTAACCACGCCGTCAGCAATAACAACTTCTTTCCTTTTTTCCCAGCGAGCTACAACACCAAACAGTGCTTTAGATAATGAATCAACAGCAACCGCGCCTTTATCCAGTGCCAATGCCAATTCTCTTGCGCTTTTAATTTTCATGTCTGCATCTCCGTGGTTGATGTGTTCATTATACATGGTAACGCGTTACCCGCAAGCACTATTCAAATTATTTTTACTGTTAATTCATACAGTATCGTTGTGTGATTTATTTTCTACGATATTTGTCGTATTGACTTTTGCGCTAGAAATAATCGCTTCAAGTCATTGCTGACGGCAAAAAGTCCTAGTGCGCGTATGCGTAGCTCTCCAGCCAAGGAAAGATTGCATCATTGCGTTGAACTCTCCAACCGTTTTCTGTTTGCGCGGCTGCGGCTTACCGCGTTTCGCGCCACGAGTTGGCTTTACCAGATTTTGAGTGCGGCGGTAGTTGCGGATTGACGACCATGGCCTACCCAACATTTCCCCTATTTCCTTGTCTGTATGAGTCATCCAATGCTCGCGAATCGCTGCAATCTCATAATCTGACATTGCGCCAATTAGAATATATCCCTTCCTATCCGCGCCGCTCATAACCAATACTCCTTGACGCGGGTTTTCTCCCCCCAGCGGTTTGTTACTGTTACAGTCTTCCGCTGAATTACATTGCCAGATGCTTCCAGCGATTTGATGCGTGCAGACAGCTCGAAGATTCCTAGCTCTGTCAGTGCAGCAAGGCGCGTTATATGTGCGCCGGTCTGCAAGTGCGCGATCAGGCGCGCTTCCTGTGAAGGTGGCTTCATAGTGTTCCCCTTTGTTGATTCGGTAATCATACAATAACAATGCGACAAGTCAACACGCCAAAGAAACTTTTTCACTGTTAATTCATACAGTGTTGCACTTGCACTCTATCTGTAGTATTCTCGGAATAGGCATATTGTGCCAGCACCCGCCCCGCCGATTTGGTAGCTCCTTTTCGGTAGACGCCCTCTCAGGTCTAGGGGCGTGGTGTATCTATTATCTGAGAGGACAACTGAGAGAGGCAATAATGGCATTATTTTCTTTTTTCCCTGTTGAGCTGCTAAAGCTTGATTTAACCGCGCTTGAGCTTCGCGTTTTGCTGGCTCTGTATTCTTTCAGAGATAAAAACGCTAACACAGTTTGGCCGTCACTTGAGAGCATCGCAGAGCGTGCAGGCATAGCAGACAAAACCCAAGTATCGAAGGTCACAGGCAAGCTTGAATTGCGCGGGCTGATAACGAAACGCAAACGAGGATTTACAGGTGGCAATGTATACGGCTTCGCCAATTTGGACGAATCATCCAACTTGGAAGAAAGTTCCAAAATGGATAAATCGAACAATTTGGACGGAAAGCACAAACCCAATTTGGACGAATCATCCAACTCCAATTTGGATAAATCATCCAAGTGCAAAGAACTAACCAAAGAACTAACCATAGAACTAACCAATAAAAACACTACGCCGCGCAAGCGCGACGAATCTGTATCTGTTGATTATTTGATTTCTGTCGGTTGTGATGCGCAAGTCGCCAAGGATTGGCTTGCAATCCGAAAAAGTAAAAAACTACCCTTAACAACAACCGCATTAAAAGCAATCCAGAGCGAAGCGGACAAGGCGGGCGTCACATTAGCCAACGCCATTGAAATTGCAGCTAGAAATTCGTGGGCGGGATTCAAGGCGAGCTGGCTACAGAATCAAGCGGCGCATGAAGCGAAACATCATGAAAGTTTTATCGCGATGCACACAGACAGATCATGGGCTGACGGCATGACATCGTCGTTCATGAGCGGTCAGCGAATTGACGCGCAACGGCTGCTAGCGCATGACTAACAGCGCAGTAGATATTCATTGCAATGCGTAATGTTGTTATTGTAGTATTACGCGAATAATTATTTTTTAGGTTCGCTCATGAATGTAAAATGCCCCATACACATCATGCTCACGCCGGAAGAGTTCGCCATGCTTCCTGACCCGCTAACAAAAAAACGGCAAGCGGGCGGCGGTCGTTCAGGATTTATCAGGCAGGCTATCCGCGAGAAATTCGAGCGGGAAAAAAAACAGGCGCGTGAGAAAATTGAGGTTCAGGAATGACGCGGCATGAAAAGTTCACGATTGCGGTTGCTGCGCTGTCTGCAGTTGTCAGCCTAGCAATTATCGGCAGCCTGGCTGTGATGGTGTTGTGAGTTATGAGTGACGATGTATGGTTCCTAGTAACTAAATGTACAGCTTGTGTCTAAAAACACCGCTTGCACAACGATTAGGTTTTTGTTATAGTCTGAATTCAGGAATATAACGAGAGTTAATCAGCATGACAGAGCAAAACAAAACCAAAACCGTGGCAATCACGCTGCGTAGCGATCAGATTGCCAAGCTGCCGCCACCCGACAAATCCTTTCAAGCGCGCCTTGAAAAACGCACTCTGTCTGCGTGGTTCCAGAGAGCAGTCGATTATTACATCGCTGCGGGCTGCCCAAAGTGACTAAACATGCCGCGCAGTCGAACAGGCTGCAAGCGATGTTTTCGGGCGATTCCGTCTATATCGGCAGGGATTGCAAGCACGGCCATGGAGGAGCGCGCTACACAGCGTGCAAGCATTGCGTGCAGTGCAATATAGATCTCCAGAGGGTTAAGCGGCGTGAATCTCTGGATAGGTAGCAGAGCAACACACTGGACAGACGACGAGATCGTGCATGTGTACTGCGTGATGGATGGTGTGTTTATCGTAAGCGACTGGTACGACACCAAAGCAGAGGCGCAGTCTGCGCTGGCTGAGATTGTCGGCTGGCTGGAGTTTGCGGCATGAACGACAATAGAATGCTGTATTCGATAATCTTGGCTGCTATGATTGCTATAATAATTTTAGGCTTCGGTTATATGATTGGGTGGTATGCGTGAGCGATACAAAAGAAAAAAATGTTGGTGGTAGACCGCCTATCGTTATTGATGATGCGATGCTGGAGAAATGTAATGAATACCTAGTGGGTGGATATGAAACACAAGGTGAAGTGTGTCCGACATTGTGCGGATTGGCATGTTACATAGGGATTTCAGAGAGGTCGATATATAACCTTGGCGAGAGGGATAGCAGGTTTTTGCAGTCCTTAGAAGCCGTAAATACAAAACAGCATACAATGCTTATCTCAAAAGGTCTGATCGGTGACTTTAATCCTCAAATAACCAAGCTGCTGCTGAGTAACCACGGACATTCTGAGTCGGTTAAGACTGAAATGACGGCGACGGTCAAAACAGAGGCATTGGATGCCAAATCACTATCCACCCAAACACTGACAGAGTTGCTAGAAGCCCGTGAGCGCTCAACTACAACTGACTGATGCAGAGTGGCTTGCTATAGAGCGTGAAGCCTGTAGTCGTTCTTTGTCCGCATTTGTGAGACTCGCATGGCATGTTGTAGAGCCGTCACAAAAGTATGTGCATGGCTGGCATATTGATTTTATATGTGAACACCTTGAGGCGGTAACTCGTGGCGAGATAAATCGTCTGCTTATCAATGTACCACCTGGAACAATGAAGTCTCTGTTAGTATCGGTTTTCTGGCCTGCGTGGGAATGGGGTGCTTGCGGCAAGCCTTCTACTCGATATGTGTCGGCATCCCACTCACAGGATTTCGCAATCCGCGACACGCTGAAAATGCGCCGGTTGGTCAGCAGCGACTGGTATCAGGAACGATGGAAAGTTCCGATGACGAAAGATCAGAACGAAAAAACGAAGTTTGAAAATGAAGCCACAGGATTTCGTCAGGCCATGGCTATGTCAAGCCTAACTGGTACGCGTGGAGATCGCGTCATTATTGACGACCCGCACAGCATCGAGGGTGCTATCAGTAACGCGGAACGGGTTAGGACGCTCAGGGTTATGCGAGAGACTGTTCCGAGTCGTTTAACCAATCCAGACAAGTCGGCTATCGTTGTGGTAATGCAGCGCATACATGACGAGGATGTTTCTGGCATGCTTATGAGTGAAGATCATGGCTATACGCATGTCATGCTTCCAATGGAATTTGAGCCAGCGAGGCGATGTGTGACGGCATTCGGTAGCGATCCTCGAGCTGATGACGGTGATCTGCTTTTTCCTTCACGATTTCCGCAAGAAGTTATAGATCGTGATAAAAAAATGATGGGGAGTTATGCGGTTGCTGGTCAGTTTCAACAGCGTCCAAGCCCTCGAGGTGGCGGGATAATTCGCGGTGAGTGGTTTGGCAGGTTTGACCCGCCAACAATCACGGCAGGCAGTTCGATTATTTTTGCTGACACCGCACAGAAAACCGGTGAGCGCAACGATTACTCTGTATTTCAGTGCTGGCATAAGTTGGATGGCAGGATATATTTACTTGATCAGATACGCGGTAAGTGGGAAGCGCCCGAGTTGTTGCGCCGTGCGCGTGATTTCTGGCAGAAATGCTCTGAGGATTTCGGGGCAAAAAAAATGATGGTTGAGGATAAGGCGAGCGGCACGGGCTTAATTCAGCAACTCAAAACAGAGTACAGAATCCCCGTTTTCGGTATCCAGCGCGCTACTGACAAACTTACACGGGTGCAGGATGCGCTGCCACATATCGAGGCGGGTAATGTTATACTACCGAATGGGGCGGCATGGGTGCCTGATTTCATTGCAGAGTGCGAGGCGTTCACGGCTGACAATTCGCACCCGCACGATGACCAGATTGACCCTACGTGTGACGCTGTAAAGGAATTACTGCAAGCAAACCGAAATATACCGCCAAAAAAAGCGGCAATCGTTCCTGTTGTATCAAGATGGCGTTAATGTTATAAGGCAAAATACTTGAGGGTAGGCGATGGCGAGAAAGACAAAAGAAGTGCTGCACAGTGAAGTTTTCGAGCGCGCTCGCAAGCAGTTCGGTGCAATCATGGGCGCTCAACGCGCAGAGCGCGAGTTGTGCCTATCTGATCGTCGCTTTTACTCGATTGCCGGCGCGCAGTGGGAAGGTGCGCTGTCTGAGCAGTTCGAGAATCGTCCGCAATTTGAGTTCAATAAGATCCATTTGGCTGTAATTCGGATTATCAACGAATATCGCAACAACCGAATGAGCGTTGTTTTTGTTCCGAAGGACGGTGCGCAAGAAAAAAGCAATGATGAAATTACCGGCATTTATCGTGCAGACATGAATATGTCATGCGGTGAGGAAGCAAAGGATAATGCTTTTGAGGAGGCTGTAGGTGGAGGATTTGGCGCGTACAGATTGCGGAATGTTGAAGAAGATGAGTACGACAGCGCAAACGAAAAACAAAAAATAATTGCAGAACCGATCTATGATGCGGATAGTTGCGTGTTCTTTGACTTGTCGTCAAAACGACAAGACAAGTCTGACGCCAATCATGCGTATGTGCTTCGCGGCGTTCCATACGATGAATATATTGCAGAATATAACGACAACCCTGCATCATGGCCTAAAGATGTAAGCATGGTCGAATTCGACTGGCTGATTGGTAAAGACACAGTTTACATTGCAGAGTATTACGAGAAAGAGTTTACAAAAGAAACTCTGCGCGTTTTCCGTGGTGTGGATGGCACAGAACAGACTTATAGTGATGATGAACTTGATGATGAACTTGATGAAATTCTTGAGGTAACTGGATTTCGTGAAGTTCGACAGCGCAAGATAAAAAAATGCCGCGTTCATAAATATATTTTGTCCGGCGGCGGGATTATTGAGGATTGCGGTTACATTGCTGGCAGAGATATTCCTATCGTTCCTGTGTACGGCAAGCGTTGGATGGTTGATGGCGTAGAGCGTTGCATGGGTCATGTTCGACTAGCAAAAGACGCGCAAAGATTAAAAAATCTACAGCTCTCAAAACTTGGTGAAATATCTGCGCTGTCGAGTGTTGAAAAGCCGATCTTAACGCCAGAACAGGTTAGCGGTCACGAGGTGATGTGGGCAGAGGATAATGTTAAACAGTACCCTTATTTGCTAATAAATCCGATCACAGACGGAAACGGCAATCCAACAGCAGTGCCGCCAACTGGATACACAAGACCGCCTGCAGTGCCGCCAGCGCTTGCCGCGCTACTGCAAACAACAGAGCAGGATATTCGTGACATTCTTGGCAACCCTGAGCGCGCTGAGATTGTGTCACCTAATGCGTCAGGTGTTGCTATCGAATTGGCGCAGTCTAAAGTAGACATGCAGACCTTTATTTATTTATCCAACTTTGCAAAGGCTGAAAAACGCTGTGCAGAAATTTGGTTGGGTATGGCGAAAGAAGTTTATGTAGAAGAAAACAGAAAGCTTCGGACGGTTAACGATGATGGTGAACTTGGCGCTGTGGCGATCAATTCTCCTATGCTTAGTCCTGAAACTGGGGCGGTGGAATACAGCAATGATTTAAGTTCGCAGTCATTTGATGTTGTTGTCGATGTTGTGCCTTCAAGCGTTTCTCGACGCGCCGCCACTGTTCGCGCACTTACACAGATGATTGGAATGACGCAGGATCCAGAAACGCAACAAGTGTTGTCAGCCACTGCCATGATGAACATGGATGCAGAGGGCATTTCCGATATTCGCAAGTATTTCAGGAACAAACTGCTACAGATTGGCGCGGTCGAGCCAACGAAAGAAGAAGCGGCGCAATTAGCGGCAGCGCAGCAAGCACAAGGCGCGCAGCCTGATGTACAAGCAGCGTTCTTTTTGGCTGAGGCAGAAAAGGCACAGGCGAACGCGGCGAAGGCAAGAGCTGAGACAGTGCTTACGATGGCGAAAGTTGACCAGACTAGAGCGGACACTGTTTCCACGATGGCAGATATTGAGAAAACAAAACAAGAAACTCGGTCGAGCATTAAAAAAGACTACGCAGAAACGCTAGACCGATTGAAAGAAAACGGCAATGATTTATTGGTGACCGCTGGGCCACAAGTCAGCGAGCAAAAACCGGCACCCGCCCAGCCGGAAAGTTTGGGTGAGTTAGGAGTGATCCAATGAGTGACGAAGAAAAGCTGTTGATTGATGATGTCGAGCATGATCCCGAGGTCGAACTGGAAACAGAAGAGACGGAAGATGAGGGCGAGATTGTTGTTAGTATTGACGGCGAAGAAGCAAGCGAGAAAGAGGAAGCGGAGCCTGCGCCTGAATGGGTGAAGGATCTTCGGAAGAAACACCGTGAGCTTGAGCGAGAAAACCGTGATCTGAAAGCCAAGGTGTCGGCGGCGAATGGCATGGAGAATGCTCCTGCTATTTTGCCAAAGAAGCCAAAGCTTGATGATGATGGCATTGATTATGACCAAGACAAGTACGAAGCGGAATTAGACTCTTGGTATGCCAAAAAGAAAGACTTTGATGACAAGCAGCGCGAGAACGAGAAAGCGGAAGCAGAGAGGCAAAACAGCTTTAATGCCAAGTTGGAATCGTACAATCAAGCGCGAGAGAAAATCAGGGTTCCAGACTTCGAGGATGCTGAGGGTAATCTAATCAATGCGCTTGATAGAACCCAACAAGGTATTATCATTGATGCGTGCGAAAATCCTGCTTTGTTGGTGTATGCTCTCGGTCGAAATCAAGGCAAACTCAATGAGTTGGCGGCGATTAAAAATCCTGTGCAGTTTGCTTATGCAGTCTCGAAATTGGAGAACACCATGAAAGTCACCAAAAAAACAGCAGCCGCAGAAGTGGAAAAAATGCCGCCATCGTTTGGTGGTAAATCCGTTGCTTCGGCTGATAAAAACCTAGACCGCCTTCGCGCTGAGGCTGAAAAGACCGGCGATTATTCAAAGGTTATGCAGTATAAAAAACAGCTCAAGGCTAAAAAATAATTTAGGAGAAATACCATGAGTAATGCATTTTCAAAAGAAGAACGCGTAGCGTTTGAAACACTGTTAGAAGGCTTCAACGATGCGGAAGTAATGAGCCGCAATGTTGATAAATATGTCACTGACGGCATGACGATGGCGCGAGCAAACGACACCATGTGGCTTCCTCAGCCATATATCATGCAGTCGTTTTCCGGCATGGATCAGACATCCAACTTCAAAGATGTGACGCAGCTTTCTGTGCCTGCAACCTTGGGTTACAGCAAGTCCGTTCCATGGACAATGGACGCGAAAGAGCTGCGCGATGCGCTGCAAGAACAGCGTCTCGGCGATTCTGCGCGTCAAAAGCTGGCTTCTGATATCAATGTCGCCGTCTTGGCTGCGGCTGCCACTTACGGCGGCTTGGTCGTTAAGAAAGGAACCCCGACCGGCTTCGACGACATCGCAACTTGTGATGCGCTGATGAACGAAGTGGGCGTAGAGCAGTTTGATCGTAAACTCGCATTGTCTAGCCGCGACTACAATCGCATTGCAGGCAATTTGGCTGGCCGTCAAAATCTGGAAAACCGCACCGAGACAGCGTATGACTACGCTCGCATCGGCATGGTGTCTGGGTTTGAGTCGTTCAAGCTGGATTATCCTAAGCGCTTGCAGGCGGCGGCTGGTGGTGGCTCTATCACTATCGACACCCGAGCGGCTGCAAACAACTTCTACACGCCCCGTGCAACTAGCACTGCTGTAACGGGTGAAGTTGGCAATGTGGACAACCGTTTCCAGACCATCACCGTTAGCGCAACTGCTGGCGTTGTAGCTGGGGACTCGTTCACTATCAACGGCGTAACGCAATGCCACTTGATCAGCAAAGAAGATACGGCGCAGCCGAAAACCTTCCGCGTTGTTTCTGTCCCTGACGGCACTCACTTGGTTATCACTCCTCCGCTGATTTCAGCGCAGGGCGCGACCGATGCAGAGAAGCAGTATCAGAACGCGAAAGTGGCTGGCACTGGTCTTGCAACCGCTGCGATTACTTGGCTGAACACCGTTGCTTGTGCTATGAACCCGTTCTGGCACAAGGGCGCGATCAAGTTGTTGCCTGGCAGCTATGCGGTGGACAACAACACGGGCGCTTCTATCCTGCGCGGTAAAACCGATTCGGGTATTGAGGTTGTGTTGCAGAAGCAGTATGACATTGCGACAATGAAGACGCGCTTCCGCGTGGATACATTGTTCGGTGTTGTGAATGCTGCGCCTGAACAGTCTGGCATTTTGTTGTTCGATCAGACCTAAGTTTGCGGCGGGGGAAACCCCGCCCATTCTTTTTTGGAGTTTGTATGGGTTGGTCAAAGCGTCAATTTTGTGAAGCGGCTTATGAAGAGATTGGTCTTGCTGGCTATGTTTTTAATTTGCAGCCGGAGCAATTGCAGATTGCCGTAAAGCGGCTTGATTCGATGATGGCGAGCTGGAATGCGCGCGGTATTCGTCTTGGTTATCCAATTCCAGAAAATCCAAAGTTCACGGATTTAACGGCAGATACTAATGTGCCGGATTATGCTAACGAAGCTGTGTATAAAAACCTTGCGCTTAAAATTGCGCCGGTTCACGGCAAACAGATTGCAGGTGATCTTAGAGTTGATGCGAAGGTTGCCTATAACGCGATGCTGACCAAGTCGGTTGGTGTGCGTGAGATGGCGATAGGGAGATTGCCTGCGGGTGCGGGCGCAAAATGTCCTACTAGCCCGTTTATCGAGCGAGCTATTGATGATCTGCAATCAGGGCTTGATGGCTACATTGAATATGCAGGAAATGAAAACGCAAGCGGCGAGGATTTCAGCTAATGCCACAAATCAACCAACTACCTACGAGAAAATTACAGGCGGGCGATTTACTGCCGTTTTTTAGTTCCGCGAATGGCGATGCCGCAAAAACTTCCATGACGGCGATTGCTGCGCTTGTTGCTGAATTGAACGCGCAGAGCCCAGAGTCGTCACAAACGCGGTTTGGGTTGGCGGTTCAGCCTGCCAATGAGCTTGATTATTCAGAAGCGGAAACGGGCTTCTGGTTGGTTCTTGCGATTGCTGGCAGTGGTACGCTTGAACTGCGTTTGCCTNNGCACAGAGATTCGCGTAGCTGTGATTGGGACAGGTATTACACAAACAACATGGCTATCGACAGATGCTACATTTGATTCAGCGATACCTGTTGAATTGCAGAACGATCACAGGTTCACGATTAAATATACTGCGGTTGAGCAGAAGTGGTATTTGGTTGGCGCTGCTGCTGAAATGTTCATGCCAGAAAATCCATTCACTCCGTGACCAGAGCAGGAGTGAGTGAATGAAGATACCTATCCTGTCAGGTATTTACGCGGACAAGACTGGCAATGTCAGGGCCAGTTATCCGGTGAATATGCGCCCAGTGCCTATGCCTACAGGTGTGAATGACAGCTATTTGCAGCAGTGGTATGGGATAGACAAGATAACCGACACGCTTGGGTTTGATCGCGGTGGAATCAATTGGAACGACACGCTTTATCGAGTGTTCGGGACAAAGTTGGTTAAAGTATCTGCCATTGGCAGCTTTGATGTATTGGGCGATGTAGGCTCGGGCGGCAATGTGAAAATGACATACTCATTTGATCGTCTCGCAATCAATTCCGGCGATCGTCTGTACTATTGGGATGGCTCAACATTCGAGCAGGTAACCGATCCAGATTTAGGGAAGGTGAACGATGTTGAGTGGGTCGATGGTTACTTCATGACTACCGATGGCGAGTTCATCGTGGTCACTGAATTAAATGACCCCATGAGTGTTAACCCGCTGAAATATGGCAGTGCTGAAAGCGATCCTGATCCTATTCAGCGAGTGATCAGGCTGAACGGACAAATGTATGCAATAGGTCGGTATTCGACTGAGGTTTTTCGTAATGTTGGCGGCTCAAACTTTCCTTTTCAAGTTGTCCGAGGCGCAACTTCTGCGCGTGGATGCGTTGGCAATCGTGCTGCTTGTGTGTACAACAATGTTATCTTCATGGTTGGCAGTGGTCGCAATGAGGATATAGGCGTATATGCTGTTGGCGATGGCGGCAATCAAAAAATCAGCTCACAAGATATTGACAGAGAGCTAAACGCATACCCGCCTACTGTTTTGAAAAATGTGCTAGTTGAATCGTTCCAGAAAGATGGCGAATTGTTTTTCCTGATCCATTTGCCGGATAAAACTTTCTGCTATGACATTGCGGCAACACAAATACTTGGCTATCCGGCGTGGTTTGTGCTTTCTAGCGGTGTCAATGGTGCGGGGATTTATCGCGCAAGAAACCATGTGCGGTGCTATGGAAGGTGGTGGGTTGGCGACCCAAAAGATTCCAAGCTAGGCGTTCTTACTGATAAAGCTACTCAATGGGGTGAAGTTTTTGGGTGGTCATTCTCTACGCAGATGCTATACCTTGACGCGCACAACGGGCTGATCCATAAACTGGAATTGATTGCACAAAACGGCGCAGGAAATTATCAAAAAGACAACACCATCTATACGCAGTATTCAGATGATGGGATAAGCTGGAGCCAGCCAGCGTATGCGAACGCTGGAAGGTTTGGATCTACGCGCAAACGGATCATGTGGCTTCTGCAGGGCATGATTCGACAGGTACGCATTCAGCGATTCTATGGTAGCAGTGATGCGAATCTGACCGTGCATTGTTTAGATGTTGAGGTGGAGGCTCTGTATGTCTAATGCTTCTTTATCGCTTAATCGTGAAACGCTGGCAAAATTCCTTCCAACAATGGAAGCGATTATTGCGTTTGAAGAATTATTTGATACGGTAAACATCGCGCAAGTTGATACAAATGAGGCATTAGAATCTGAGATTCTGGCTCTGTATTCTAGGGCTGCAGGACAGGCGAGAGATGTAAAAAACTCGCTTGATCTTCTGCTTTCTGAGCTAACGACAAGGCGGCAGAGTATTGATAAACTGCGGGCAGATATTGATTTGATAAAACATTATTTGGGGATATAAATGGCGATCACTTTCCTACAATTATTCGCTCCAAATGTAGTTGATGACGCAGCGGCAGAAGTGTTGTACACGGTTCCACCTGTACCGAACAGTACAATTCTAAGAAATGGTCGCGTGCGTTTCTCTAATACGACCGCCGGAGCCGTTACAATAAAAGCATGGGCTGTGCCGCCGTCTGGTTCTGCTTCTGACAGCAATATATGCTTGCCGGTTACCAGCATATCTGCGAATGAGTATCTTGATGTTGATGTTCCTACTATGTCAGCAGGGTATACTTTACGGGCGCAGGCTGGTGCAGCTTCAAGCATCACGGCAAGCAACCTAGACGGCTTTTTGCAGAGTTAAATATGGATTTATCTAATCTGACAGAAAAAGAAGTTGCCACGCTTAGGGTTGAGGCGTTTCGAGAGCAAGTTTTTGACTTGCAGCAAGCATTAACAGCGGCAGTTGCTGATAATGTTTTGCAGCGCGATTCGTCAGAGTTGTTTAACCATTACGCTAAGGGCGTGTATACGCGCACGCTGGCGATGCCTGCTGGCAGTTTGATTGTTGGGAAGATACACAAGTTTTCGCACCTGAATATCATTCATAAAGGTCGCATTCGAGTCCAAACTGAGGACGGCTATTGCATTTATGATGCGACAGAGTTCCCTGTGTTTTTTGTCTCAAAGGCCGGCACAAAGCGCGTGGTGTTTCCTGAGACCGACACGATCTGGACAACAATCCACCCGACAGGATGCGATGAAGTGATAGACGACTTGGAGTATTTGGAGCGTAAGCTGTACGCGGACAGCTACGATGATATGCCGAAATTAGAGAGTGTTGGAGGCTGATATGTCGGTTTGGGCAGCAGGGGGAACAGTATTAGCGGCAGGGATTGGCTACGCATCAACACAAAGCGCGCAAGGCGCGGCGCAAGGCGCACAAGAAGATGCGTTAGTGCAGCAACAGATGGCAATGCAGCAAATGATGAATATGCTTAAGCCGTACAGAAAAGCTGGTGTTGCTGGATTGAATGCACAGCTTGATTTGCTTGGTCTTAATGGCACAAAACCGCAGCAGACCGCTATTGATGCGTTGGAAGCCTCGCCATATTTCACTTCGCAAGTTAAAGCAGGTGAGGAAGCGTTGTTACAGAATGCGTCAGCTACTGGAGGGCTGAGGGGCGGGAATACAGCGGCGGCTCTGGCTCAGTTCAGACCTCAAATGCTAACTCAGACGATCGAGAACCAGTATGGGAAGCTGGCTGGATTATCGGCAGCGGGTCAGAATGCGGCTGTAAATACAGGGGTTGGAACGCAGGGCTATCAGAGCAACATTGCCAACATCATGGGTAACATAGGCAACATTGCCGCGCAGGGCGCGATTGCACAGGGTACGAATCTAACCAATTTAATTGGCGGTCTTGCTGGCGCGATTGGGCAGTACAAGGGTGGCAGCAGCACAGAGGGGTTGCTTGGTGGTGGCACAAAGACAGGTGTTACAGACCATTATGCGCCGAGAACAAATGTTGACGGCAGTTATACTAACCTTGGTGCGGGGATTCCGTGATGGCAAGTAATCCTTTTTTAATTGACGCGCCGGATGTGGCGATGCGCTACAACCAAGGTTTTGATATTGGTCGCCAGCGCGCAATGCAGGATCAGGCAATCAAGGATCAATTGGCGGCGCAGCAAGCGCAAGCGGCGATGATGCGGGACATTAATTCTGTGTCGCAAAATCCAGCGGCAACCGCAAAGGATTATGTCGGTCTTATGATGCGTTATCCGTCGATGGCGGGGAACATTAAGGATTCGCTATCGACGCTGAATACAGCGCAGCAGCAGTCGATGATGTCCGATATGTCTCAGATTTACGCAGCCGCACAAAACGGGCGCGCTGACATTGCCACTACGCTTACGCAGCGACTCTATGATGTTGCTCAAAGCTCTGGTGATGAGCAGGGGGTGATGCGATATGGCGCGATGCTAGCAGGGCAGCAGGCAGACCCAAACTATCTTAAGAACACCTCAGGGATTGCGATGTCGGCAGTGTACGGCGACAAGTTCGCTGATATGTTCCCCAAGGTTGTTGACGCGCAGCAGAAGGTGGAGTTGATGCCGTACACCACGCAGGAAGCGGCAGGGAAAGGCGCAGAGGCAGAAGCTAAAGGCTCTCTTGCTTATGAAGCCGGACTGACAGATATTGAGAGTAAAAAAGAAGAAACGAAAAGTAGGGTTTTGCAGCGAAGTATTGACGCAAAAAAACTACAACTTGAAGGCGAGAAAAATGAGATTGAACGCCAAAAACTCCAAAACGAAATATCGAAAGGCGAAGCTGAGTTATCAAAAAATAGAAAGACAGCATTTTCACAAACGCAAGGAAAGATTGATGGCGTTCAAGATTCGATTGATACGATAGACAGACTATATTCTCACGGCGGTTTTTCCAGTGCTGCAGGCACAGGCGCATCGTTAGAAAGCTACCTAAGAAGTAGTGAGGGCGCTGGAGCAAAAGCGATACTTGATACTGTTAGATCGCAGCAGTTCCTATCTAATTTGATGGCAGCAAAAGAAGGTGGTGCGACTTTTGGTGCGCTAACGGAAGGCGAAGCGAAGAAATTAGAAGAGAGCGTAGCGGCGGCAACATCGGCGCAAAGTGTTGGCGATTTGAAAGCAAACCTCGATGTGATTCGCGGAATCTTGTCGCGGCGCAGACAGGATATTCTTGCGTCAGGCGATCTACCAACAACCGGCGGGCGTTATTTAGGCAAGAATCAAAAAACCGGAGCGGCTGTCACGCAGGGCATGGTTAACGCTGTGATGATGAAGCGCCCCGATCTGACGCAAGCGCAGGTTGTTACTGCTCTTCTGGGTTCAGCGCAATGAAGGGCTTTCCAACAAGCTACAAGGATCAGGCATACAATGATTTAGATGCTGCAACAGAGCAGCGTCTAGGTCTGCCGTCTGGGTCAGTGTCTGGGTTGCGGTTGTACGGAGAAAAGTCAAACGCCGATCAGGTTAGCTCGGTCGGCGCAAGAACGCCGTACCAATTCACGCCGACAACGAGAAAGTTAATTGTAAAAAAATACGGGGTGGATCCATATTTGTCGCCTGAAAACGCATCGGAGGCTGCTGGCTTGCTGATGAAAGAATCGTTACAGCGCAATAATGGCGACTTAGAGCAGGCAATTGGTGAATACCACGGCGGCACAAATCGCAAGGCGTGGGGACCTGTTAATCGCGCCTATCGTGCGCGTGTAATGTCTGGGATTAATAGCGGCGCAGCGCCTGCTGCTGAAGCTCCGGCGCAATCTGAAAGCGATGGTTACGATCTCGATTCATTACTAGCACAGGTCGATGCCGTTGGGACAAGCCAACAGGCAGAAGCGCAGACTGTCGCTCCAGAGCAGCAAGAGCAGGGCGATGGCTACGACCTCGATGCGCTGTTGGCTCAGGTATCAGAAGCCGAAAGCAGACCTGCGGCGGAAGGCGAAGTGTCATTCGCTGACATAGGCAAGGCGCCAGAAGTTGACACGCGCGGGATTGTCGACAGAGCAAAAGATGCCGCTGTGAACGCTGTGACTGGCAACGATCGAAAGGTAGAAAGCACTGAGGCGCTGCCAGATTGGACGGATATGCCGGAGATGCAATTCGGCGGAAAAGAAAGCGCTTTAGAAAAAATAAAAAACATTCCGGCACTTGGGATGACAGCTTTTGCCGGTGCTGATGAGACTGCAAAGATTCTGAAAAATGTTTATCCAGACATGCAGATTACTCAAGACGAAAAAGGAAATTATCTTTTTACTTCGCCGACAGATGGCAAGAAGTACGCATTTAAGCCAGGATTCCGTGCGTCAGATGTACCGAGAGCAGCGGCGCAGACAATCGCGTACACAGCGGGCGCGCCTGAGACTATTGCAGGCAGAGCCGCGTTGAGTGCTGGTGTTCAGGGCGCTATTGAGACGGGCGAGGCGGCGGCAGGCGGTGATTTTGATGCGGAGGAAGTTGCGCTTGCGGGTCTGTCTGTTCCGGCCATTGAAGTGCCAATGAAAGCGGCGGCGCCTGCTGTAAGGTCGCTTGCATCAAAAGTTTTGCCCAACAAAGCCGCGAAGAATGTTGGTGATGTGGTGGCGCCTGTCTCCAAAGAATTGGATGCGGGCGGTGTAGCTACTGCTGTTGATGTTCCAGTCAAGTCGATGGATGAGATAATCAACGCGGTAGAAGTTCCTGATGCGGATTTTGCTGGGTTGGTGAAAAAGGCGCAGGCAAACACTATAGGATCGACAGCGGCAAAGGAAAAACTTGCCGATATTGTTGCGATAAACCAAGATGCTGCTAATGCCGCAAAAGCACTAGGTCTTGATTTGCCGACTGATATTCTGGCGGATTCTAGACAACTTGCCGAGGCTGCTGCTGCTGGTCGCGGCATACAAACAAGCAAAGACTCGCAAGCGTGGTTTGCCACCATGAAGGCAACAAATGAGAAAATGGAGGAGGCATTAAAAAAACTTGATGCGGTAGACGATATGTCTTTAGTTTCGCAAAAAGTAAAAAATAATCTTGATAGCGCAATGACGGCGGCGCGGAACGAATCCAGAAAAATGTATAAGGAGATTGATAGCTCTACGCCAAAAAGCACACCGGCTATTGTTGATGAAACCAGAAATGCACTGCAAAAAACCATTGACGAAATGGGCAGCGTTGATCGCTTGAACGCCAGTGAAAAAAGATTGTGGGATATGGTGAACGACCCCACTACCACGCTTGCGGCGATGAACAGAGAGCGTGAAGAGATTGGTGCAGCGATTGGCGGCAGACAAAGCGCGTATGTCCCACAGGGACAGTCTCGCTCTGATTTATCAGCGCTGAAACGCATATACAGCGCAATGGCTGACGACAAATACCAAACCATTTTGAAGGTTGGCGGCGAAGATGCGGCAAATAAACTTCTTGCAGCTAACAAACTAAATGCCAATGCAGCGCGAATTGAGAAGCGCATAATTGAAGGCTTTGGCAAGGAAGGAGAAGGCAGTGTAGCCACAGCGATAAGAACCGCATTAAAAACAGGCGCAAGTGCTGGTGATGTAAAGGCTATAAACAAGTTGATGCGCGTGGTTCCTGCAGAAAACAAGCGCGAAGTGCTAATGTCCGGCATTCTTTCGCTGGCGACAACGAAAAGCGGGCATTTCAACACAAAAGCGTTTTCCGATCTTTACCAAGGGTTACGCAAAAACTCCGAGGTGTATAAGTCAATCTCGCAACACCTGTCACCTTCTGAGCAAAACATTCTGCGCGATATGTATGTCATATCTAAGCGTTTGAGTGCAGCCGAGCAGCTTATTAGCAAGACTGGCAAGGCTAATCAGCCGCTGATAAAAGCACTTTCAGACGGTTCGCTAATACAGAAACTAGCGGAATCGCAAGCTGGACAGCTTGCCGCAAAAACAGCGGGAGCGGCATCTGTTGGTATGGTGTCGCCTTCTACAATCATTCAAGCCGTGGCAAAAACTCCGGAGGATAGGCTGCTAGCTGTCACTCAGTTTTTGAGCAGTGACGAGTTCGCAAATCTTGCCAGAAAACCGGCTGGCAGCAATGCAGAAAAGACGGCAATCAACAAGGTGGCTGCGTCAAAAAAATTTGCTACACTCGCGAAACAAATGAACGCCCGCGATTTTAGCGAAAGACAAAAGTTATTGTCTGGTATCTTGCAGACTATTGCAGCCGAACAAAGAGAGAGCGAGTAAATGAGAGCGATACAGCAACCTTTTGAAATCTATTTTGATTTAGATGGATCACCTCTTGAAGGTGGTGCTATTTACATCGGCGAGGCGAACAAAAACCCAGAGCTGTATCCTGTGCAGGTTTTCACTGACAAAACAGGAATGCAGCCTATTGCACAACCGGTTGGCACGATTGGCGGGTATTTGTCGCGCAACGGATCGCCGTGCGCTCTGTTTACTGCAGGATCGTATTCCATGACGGTGAGGAATAGTCGAGGCGAGATTGTCTACAATCTGCGCGACTCTGCTGAGGGTGGCAGTCAGGGAGGTGATGGAACAGAGAATGCTATTGATGATTTTGGTGCTGTTGGCGATGGTGTAACAGATAACTTTTCTGCGCTGACTGATATTTTTTCCAGCACGGATAGCAAGGTTTTCGTTCCGGCAGGAATCTATAATCTTGAGTCGATGGTTACGATCGACATTGAAAACATGGAGATTTGCGGCGTTCGCGGTCAAACAATTATAAGATCGTCAAACCTGTCAAAAATGTTTGATCTTGTTCGCATGGTTAACTCCAAGATTTGCGGCATCACTTTCTTATCTGACTCTGCGCTCGTTGCTGCGGCAGATGGCGTTGTGTGTGGAAACTCTGCTGTGCTTGATAATTCCGTCATTACATGGTGCCAGTTTGAGGCTCCTGTATGTAATGCGGGCGGGTTTGTTGTGAACGGCACAACAACGATTGACGGCTTTTTCTTTACTGATAATGTTGTCAGAAATGTTGGGGCAAAAGGTGTTTTGTTTTCAGGGTCGGCGTGTTCGGGTCTTAAGCTGGACATGAATTTAATAGAAAACACAGGATTGTTTGCATCGGCTGATGGTGATGGGTTGAGCATAGGCGATGCAATGAATGATGCAGTAGTGGCGAGCACAACGATTATCAACGCTAAAACGAATGTATTTAATTTATCTAATCACTCCAGGTCGACTATCGACGGGCTGAATTATTCTGGCAATTCGCGGGTGTGCGGCGCAAAAATATCTGGGACTGTCGATGTTAAACTGGATGATATTTTTCTGCCGCTTTCTGATTATTTTACAGTCGATTCGTCAACGAATATTCGCGCGTCAAATGTAAATATAAAATCCAGCGCAATCAACGCGCTGAGGTTTACTGGGGTATCGCAGTTCAACGAGTTCCATTTAGGCACTTGGGACAACTCTGCGTCAGCTGATAATGTTAACGGTGCGGTGGTGCTGTCAGATGGAGCTGGCGCACAAAAAAACAGGCTTTCGCATTTGCGGCTAGAGCCTCGCACTGGCAAAACAATGGTCAGACAAATAAACACGGCAAAACAGCCTGAGATTATCCACTGTTACAACGCAGCGAGTGGAGATGTTGTATCGAGTGATCTGCTTGATTGGACAGGCTTTACGCTAGCGACAGAAGCGGGTCTTGTATTAGACAAAGAAGCGAAGTACCAAATAAATAACGGCATTGTTACTTGCTACTTCCGCGTATTTGTTACCGATGATGTTGGCGTTTTGTCACCGACAAAAACATTCAGAATTGACGGATTGCCGGTGGCACCAGATAGACGACTTCTTGGCGAGGATCCGGCGATAGCTGGCACTCTGTACGCGCTCACAGGTGCTGCAACAATATATAACCCTGCTACTTTGCCTGGCCCAACAAAAGGATATTGTGTCGTACAGTATCAAAATATATCCTATCTCGATCCGTCTCCAGCGCAGGATAGGATTTTGCTGAAAATAATCGACGGAGACGGCAGTACAGATATGTCGACTTGGCGCGATAACGGCATATGCGTAGGCAGCTTTTCTTATCCATCGGGGGCATAAATTATGACAATTTTAGCAGTAGAAAAAAACGACAAACTAACCGATGCGATTTGGAAGCTGCAAGGACAGACACTAGCGGCTCGCTACATTGCAATTATCAACACAGGCGCAGGCTCTACTTACACGATGACAGCGGACGAGAGTGCTGCCGCAGTGTGGATTTTTATGGGCGGTACGGCTGACTGTGTAGTAACTCCGATATTCAACACGCTGACGCAAGGCGTTAAAAAAATAATAACGCAACTATCTGACCACGATATAACGATTAGCGGAACTGTTTTTGTTGCGGGCGCTTACGGGGTGTTCGATGCGTACACAATTCACGATGGTACTTTCGGTATTTTAAGTCTGAATGACGGGGCGGCAAACTCGCGTGTACTTGAACAAAATTCAACGGCATACAACCTCGCGGATTTAATCAACGGCACATACAATTATTTCACCCACGCGAGCGCGGTAACTTTAACGGTGCAACCTGACGCAACGGCTGCAATACCGAGTGATGCAGCGTATGAAATTGAGCGGCGAGGTGCTGGTGATCTAACGATTGTAGCGGACATCGGCGTAACGATCATCCCACCAAAGGGCGGCAGTTTGATTTTGGAAGATGGCGACTTTTGCGTACTGAAACGCACGGGCGTGGACACATACAAGCTGGTAGGTAGTACGCAATGAGCGGGATGCTAATGGCTGCTGCGGCTGCTCAAAGACGAGCGGGTAGTCTTGACCCAGATGCCGCTACATTCATTGCGCGATTCACAACGCCGCCGGATTCGCCGAGAATCGCTGCAATCAATAATCTTTTCATTACAATAAAAAATGACGGCGTGTACGCTAAACTTAATATGCTTTTCGTGCCAAAAAAAGGGCAAGATTCACAATCTGGATTGTTAGATTTAAAGCGGCACACAAAAGCCGCAAGCATTGTTGGTTCCGCAAGTTGGAGTTCTGCGCTTGGTTTTGTTGGTGCGTCTGGTGCGGGAAATTACATTAACTCAAATTACAAGCCAAGCGATGATGCAGTTGACGGCGTAACCGCGAATAATTTTGGCATGGGCGCATACATGACACAGCACAGCGCGACATATCCGGCATCAGAAAACCCCGCGCTGATCAATGCGTACGG
>JRYE01018644.1_pt1 | contig 27477 bp, 23 predicted proteins | sample 235321 | NCBI WGS metagenome assembly JRYE01 (sample SAMN03074214, study PRJNA261473) | activated sludge metagenome | biome: Common Effluent Treatment Plant; feature: Wastewater; material: Activated sludge; isolation source: activated biomass in a lab-scale reactor treating industrial wastewater at... | reverse complement strand
TTTTGAGAAAGAACATATTGAAGTGAAGAGCGAAGGCTATCTCAATAATCTGGATTTGCGTTTTCCCAATGAGCCGGCCCGTCACAAACTGTTGGACGTTGTGGGAGATCTGGCGCTGATTGGTTATCCCATAAAAGGACGCATTATTGCCAATCGCCCCGGGCATAGCACCAATGTAGAGTTTGCAAAAAAGATAAAGCAATACATCAAAAAAAATAAACATACCCGNNTTTCAGGGACATTTTCCGGGCAATCCGGTAATGCCCGGCGTATTGCAAATAGAAGCGTTGGCACAATGTGGTGGCATACTGGCTATCAACCTCAGCGATGAAGGACAGTATGATACTTATTTTTTGAAAATTGACAATTGCAAGTTTAAAAACATGGTAAAGCCGGGCGATACATTAATCTTGAAAATGGAACTATCGGCCCCCATACGCCGTGGTATTTGCGAAATGAAGGGCACCACCTATGTAGGCAATAAAGTTTGCGCCGAAGCCGATATGGTGGCGCAGATAGTGAAGCGATAAACACAATTTTTTCAACTAATATTTAGGCCCCGCTGAAGCCCTTTTCAGCGGGATTTTTTATCCTTAATTTGAAGAAAAATCTGCCCAAAAAACAAGGAGAGAATATCTCCATCTCCCACCTTATTTCAGTACATTTGTGAGTTCATTTTTAGCCTTACATTTTAGCGATTTTTATACCATTTTATGAGTACTGAAACAGTAGAAAAAAAACCCACAGGCGCAGCGAGCTATGGAGCCGATAGCATTCAAGTATTAGAAGGATTGGAAGCCGTTCGCAAACGGCCGGCCATGTACATTGGCGATATAGGTGTGAAAGGATTGCACCACCTGGTTTACGAAGTAGTGGACAATTCTATTGACGAAGCTCTGGCAGGTTTTTGTAAAAACATATCAGTAACGATACACGAAGACAACTCCATTTCGGTAGCAGATGATGGTCGGGGTATTCCTACCGCAATGCACTCCAAAGAAAAACGTTCGGCCCTTGAAGTGGTAATGACGGTGCTGCACGCCGGAGGAAAATTTGACAAAGGCTCCTATAAAGTATCGGGCGGATTGCACGGTGTAGGTGTAAGTTGTGTAAACGCATTAAGTTCTAAACTGCTCGTAACTGTAAACAGAGAGGGAAAAGTTTTTGAACAGGAATATGCCATAGGTGTACCGCAATATGCTGTAAGAGAAATTGGCACTACTGAAAAAAGAGGTACCCAGGTTCATTTTTGGCCCGATGCTTCTATATTCATCACCACTACTTACAATAAAGATATTCTCGAAAGCAGACTGCGTGAGTTAGCTTATCTCAATCGTGGCATACGCATCACCCTTCACGACCTGAGAGAAAAAGATGATACGGGTAATGCTTACAACAATAGTTTTTACAGCGAAGGCGGCATCAGCGAATTTGTAGAAATGCTGGATAGCAATGCCGGGCGCAATGCACTTATTCCCAAAGTACTTTATTTCGAAGGCAGAGATGAACAAACCAATGTTGCGGTAGAAGTAGCACTTACTTACAACGACAGTTATAATGAGCATCTTTATTCTTATGTAAACAACATCAACACCATTGAAGGTGGTACACATGTTGCCGGTTTTAGACGTGCATTGACAAGAGTATTTAAAGCCTATGGCGATCAGCAGGGCCTTTTTGAAAAAGCCAAAGTAGAGATAGAAGGTGAAGATTTTCGTGAAGGACTCAGCACCATCATATCTGTAAAAGTACCCGAGCCGCAATTTGAAGGACAAACAAAAACCAAACTGGGTAATAATGAAGTGATGGGCGTGGTGGACAGTACTGTTTCTAAAACACTTGCTGCCTACTTAGAAGAAAATCCAAAGGAGGCTAAGAATATTGTAAGCAAAGTAATTCTTTCGGCACAGGCAAGAATAGCGGCTCGCAAAGCAAGAGAAAGTGTACAAAGAAAAACGGTGTTAACAGGTGGAGGTCTCCCCGGCAAACTGGCTGACTGCTCCGACCGGGACCCTGAGCGTTGTGAATTGTACCTGGTAGAGGGAGACTCTGCCGGTGGTACAGCCAAGCAGGGCCGCGACAGAAGTTTTCAGGCCATTCTACCATTGCGCGGTAAAATATTGAACGTAGAAAAAGCAATGGAACACCGCATTTATGACAATGAGGAGATCCGAAATATGTTCACAGCATTGGGCGTTAGAATTGGAACTCCCGATGATCCAAAAGCATTGGACATAACGAGACTTCGCTATCACAAGCTCATCATCATGACGGATGCCGATGTGGACGGCTCACATATTGCTACCCTGATATTAACTTTTATATATCGATATATGAAAGCGTTGGTAGAGCAGGGATATGTTTATATAGCCCAACCTCCTTTATACTTAGTAAAAAAAGGAAAAGAACAATCTTATGCATGGAATGAGGAGCAAAGAAAAATGTGGATAGAAAAACTGGGCGGAGGCAAAGACGATAGCGTAAACGTACAACGATATAAAGGTTTGGGCGAGATGAATGCCAACCAGCTTTGGGATACTACTATGAACCCCGAAACGAGAACACTGAAAAAAGTTACAATTGAAAGTGCAGCAGAGGCTGACCGTGTATTCAGTATGTTGATGGGCGATGAAGTAGCCCCTCGCAGAGAATTTATTGAAAGCCACGCTAAATACGCAAAGCTGGATATTTAATTAGTGTGCAGATAATTTTTTGTTGCAATGGTGCGTGGTGACACGCAGCATTTCGTTTGAGTATGTAAGCTGTGTGAAAAGTAGTATATCAATTTATACTCAGTATTCTTTGCCGGTAATACTAATATCAATCTTCTTTCCATTCAGTATGACCTTTGCAACCTTGTTTCTGAAGCCTGATATGACTCCGTCATACTTAAATGCAATTACTTCTTTTCCTTCTTTATTGATAAAACCATATTTACCGTTCTTTTTTACTGCAGCTAATCCTCCAGAAAATTCTTTTGCATTTTCAAATTCAAAGGGTATGATTTCTTTTCCCGTTTTGTCAATAAATCCATATGCAAAATTTCTACCATTCATTTTTTTTGAAACTGGCGCCAATCCTTCAGAGAAATATCCGGCGCTGTTATAAATCATTGGAATTGTCAGGCTTCCAGTACTGTCAATGTATCCGTTTTTAGAATCTACAGCGGGTACCATATTCATAGTTACATTTGCAAAGCCCTCTCTGAAAAGCCCTGTAAAATCATATTTCAACGGTACTACTTCATTCCCTGTTGTATCAATAAATCCACTTTTATTATTCAGTCTTACACTCGATAAGTACCCCGTTCTCTCCCACTCAGTAAAATCCCATGCATTATCATACTTCAATGCGATTGCTTCCTCCCCCTTTGTATTGATAAATCCATATTTGTTATTTGCTTTTACCAGTAATAAACCGAATGCTGTATGTCCTACACTTTCGTAGTTGAGCTGTGTTTCTTTTCCGGATTTAGCCACTGCAAAATACTTATCATCTCTTTGGGCTATTATACCGTTTTTATGTGACAGCACTTTATCGTATTTTATGGGTATTACCACCTTCCCTGTATTATTAACGAACCCCCATTTACTTTCTCCTTTATCTTTGTTATAAAGCTCAACGCCGGCCAAGCCGTCTGAAAAGGCCCAGATACTATTATATATTAAAGACGTAAGTTTTTTGCCGGCTTTATCAATAAAGCCGTACTTATAATTCGACATTACTACAACAACTCCAGCATCAATATAAATGTAATCATATATAAGTGGAATCACTTCTTTCCCTGTTTTATTTATCAAACCAAAGTTATAGTCAGTCCATGTAATTTTTTTCCCAACAACGGCAACATTATCTTCAAATGCTTTCACTGTGTCATATTTTGGAGCTACAATAATTTTTCCTGTTGCATCTTTAAATCCATATTTTTTTGAAATCGGATCATTGTAGCTTTCAGACTTTTGTGCGTAAAAAGTAAAACTTAGTATGACAAACAGGGTTAAAAAGAATGTCTTGAGCATATAAAGAATTTAAATACTAAAGATCAGCACTATACTCCTGTATTCCTAGATTTATTCAAAATTTTTCTAAATCACTTATAATACTTTGACAATCAATTAGTGTATTTTTTATTTGGGTGACCCAGCTAATTTTGTTGGGTATGTTTGTACGCAAAAAGAGGAACCGTAGTGGAGTTGTCAGTATTCAAGTCATTGAAAAGCGCAATGGCAAATCTTCCTAGTAATGGTGCGTGTCTCCACGCACCATTGCTTTGGCACTAAACCGCACCATTGCGTTTAGTAAATGTCAAATACATTATTCCAATTAATAAAAACTATTACAACAGTTCAATTAATAATCAGAATACAAATCTGAAACTTCCAAATATTCCAAATGTTTTATCTCCAACTTTGGGCAAAGTAGCAGGCAATACACGCCAAATAAAATCCAGACGGAATACATGAAAAATATTGTCGATTCCGGTGCCCAGTTCCAAATAAGTTTTACCATCCAGCGACTGAAAAGAATGACCTTGTTTAAAATTTATGGCTTTATTTTCCGCCGACAGACTTCCCCACAATGCTTTTGCTGTCCAAAACTGTCGCCAGCGCAATTTGGGAAATAACCTGAATAAACCATTGCCTACATTGTGTTCAAAATTGATACCTGCAAAACGGTCGTGTACAAACTCCCATCGGTTCATCATATTATAAGCAAAAGAATTATAATAATACAATTCATTGCCGGGTGCAATGTCCAAAATGGTATAAGGAAGTTTACCAAAAGTACGGCCTGCAAAAACCCTCCAGTTGAGCGTACCTAATGGCGGTATTTTCATATAATCAGAAATGCTTGCTGCAATTTTTGTATATCGATAACTGCTTTTAAAAACACGTGGAAAGCCCTGCGAAACCGTAAGCTCGCCAATGGGATAAGGACTTCCCAGGCTAGTCCTGTAAAAATGATTTTCCAAAAAATTTTCAAGATATGCAAACCGCAATTTTAATGACACTTCAAATGTCTTTAAAGGATCTCCAACAATTGTAGCAAATGAATCTATAGGCACCAAATTGCGCAAGGGTAATGTTTGTTTATGATTTAAGGTTAATCGAGCCGACATCCAAGGGGCAATCTCTTTGAAAAATTCAAGCTTCTTTTCTTCTACTTTTATATTTTTTACGGGCACTCCTTTTTTTCGTACTGCAAGTGTGAAAATATTATCCTGCGATACATCGCCATAGTAGCTTTGTCCCCAGTCCAGGTCGTTGGTATATGAAACATAGATATACTCCCGCGGGTCTTTGCGTGGCAAAAAGAAAACATCGGCCATACCTTTTAATTTCTGATCTTTAAAACCATAGGCGATATATGTGTGAAGTACAAATTTTTTATTGAAATGACGGTTGGTACTCAGGTCAAATCGCAGCCTTAATCCTTCCCATCCGTTGGAGCTTATCCAGTTCATCCAGGGACCGATACGGTAATTGCCTACATTCAAATAACCGGTGCCAATAAAATTGGCTGTATTGGTAAATTTTTTAAACACAGGTGCCTGTGTCAAAGTATCTATCATTTTGATTATGCCGGCTTCGGTTTTTGTCAAAGGTTCATGCCTTGCCTGTGTCCAATATTCGTTTTGTTTCTTGGCAGCATCCGGTAGCGTAATCACTTCTTCCAGTATTTTATTTTTCGCCAGCTCTTTTACAACGGAGCTGTCATTGACGATGATGTTTTGATAAGTTGCTGTTTTGCGGCCAATAAATCCCGGTCTGTTTTTACCTGCCGGAGAAAGGTCTGCTACAAATTTATCTTTGGCAAGAAACCATACAGAATCGTTTATCAGTTTGTATTCCTGAATCATACTCAGGTTTTCCAGAAAATTAACGTTAGCATCTTTTCCCAATCGCAGGTTCATTTTTTGAATGGCAAAACTACCGGCCTGTACCCAGCAATCGCCTTCAAAAGTATCACCACCGGTTCTGCGTGGTGTAAATACAAGGTGGAAGTATCGGCTGTTGCCAATTGCCTGTGTATCCACTACCCGATAGTTATAATAATAATCACCATTATCGCTAATGGGGCTTACAAACTCTTTATCAAAAACCGGAATAAAGTTATTATACACATTCACTACCTGGGCCATGCCTCCCAGCAATTTGGTTACACTTTCATTGCTGGCGGTACCTGTTTTTACGGCTTTGATGATTTCGCGACGCTTTTTGGGATTGCGCTGATAATAATAATCAGAGACCGTTTCAGTTAGAAAGGCCGGCAGGTATTTTAAACCTTCCGTGCTATCAATATTACTATTGATAATACCTGCAATGGGACGAAACGGTTTAAATTTTCCAATTTTATTAAAGTCAATGTTTTTAATATCCAGCTCCAGCTTGTTATAGATTTCGTAGGAGAAATTTTCAAACTTGTACCGGTTATTCTCCGGCTTATGTTGTACTATTTTCTTCCATAGAAACAAACCTTTATTGACTTTCGTTTTTACAGAAACGCCTTCATTAAAAGTTCCTCTTTCCATTTTAATAAAAGCAGATATGGTGTCTTTTTGCTGATCAATAAAATAATAATAGGTCTGATAACCTACACAGGTTATTTCAAGCGTATCGGAAGGCCAGTGTGAAAGTGAGAAAGAGAATTTACCCGATGAGTCGGATAGTTTGCCCGTTGATGTGCCTTTGAACAAAACGGAGGCAAACACAACTGCTTCGTCGCTGTGTGCATCCTGCAACTGGCCTTCAAATGTTTTTTGTTGTGCAAACGAAGTAAGCCTCAATGAGGTCAATAATACAATCAAAAATAAGGTTGCCTGTTTCTGTAAAACTTTCACCGGATAAAATTAATAAACTGCAGGCACGCTGCAGTTTATGAGTTCCATTTTTCAAAAAAAAAACAATGAACCTGTTTTAATTATAGGCGGGTAATCATATTTAAAAATCCAGACCCATTGCAAAATAAAACTTAGGCTTCCCTCTGAAAACGCCTTTCATTTCCCAGCCGGCATCAAAGCGAAGGAAATAACCCAGCAAGGTACTGCGTGCACCAAAGCCATAGCCTCCTGCAAAGGGTCCAACGCCACCTGCTTTCACTTTTATTTGTACCGGTGTAGTACCATAGGAAACATTGGGCCTTTCAATTTTATTATATGAGCCATTCCATGCTGTGCCCAAATCTATAAATTGTACAATCTGAAAATTTCTGAGAAAAGCATTATTGATGGGCTTATTAATAAATGATGAAAACACTGGAACTCTTATTTCACTGTTTATTACCAAAGCATTATTGCCATTGGCTACGTTTTGCAAAAAGCCCCGCATGTTTACTGCCAGCGACTGATATGCATAGTTTGTATTTGGATCCGGTATATTCGCCGGGTTGAAATAACGATAAGTGCCATTTGTTTTTTGATTATCGCCAAACATCAGCCAGTTGTCCACACCACCCAAATAATAAATCATTTTCTGTTTGCCCCATGAAAAATCTCCGGCTGCACGAGTAGCCCAGATGATATTGCGATAAATGGGCAGATAGTGTCTTGCATCAAATCCCACATTCATGGTAAATGGATGGTCGCCGCTTTTCATATTACCTTGTTTGGAGAGTACTCTGGAATTTACATCCGCAAACACTTTAAACCGCAGCCCGTTCCAGATGTTAGTAGCCGGAGCGATCACATCATCATGCACAAACTCGAGGTGCGTTAACACATATCCGTCTTTGATGTTGTGCTCGGACAGTGAAATAGAATCATGCGCCTGAAATACATATTTATCACTTCTATATCCCAGATTCAACCGCAAGCTTTGAATTTTATTAAACGGATACGCTATGGTAGCCTGATAAAGGTTTGAAAATAGTTTTACATTCCCGATATTGCTGCCATACAGCTGATTGCTGCGGTAATATGTCAAACCATAATCTATTCGCTTCTTCAGGTACTGGGTTGTAAATACATATTCATTATTATCCAGATTGGGACTGATGCGAAAACCACCTGCCAGTTTCCAGTCTTCAAATAAATCGGAAGTACCTACCCGTATCATTCCATTAAAAGGATCATTGTTGCTCAACTGAATGGGTCCCGATCCTCCGGTGAAAGGCTGATAACGGGTAACCAATACATTATTATTAAACCCGCTTACCAGGTAGTCGTTGAAAAATTTGGGCGGGCGGTACTCATATACTTTTGCATTTTTTAAAACAGGCTCTTTACCACTGGCAAGTTTACCGGGTACGATAGCTCCCATTTTACTGGTGGTATCTGCTTTCTCATCATCAAAACCACTGTTAAAGAAATTATCTGCTGCTTTTTTGGCTGAGTCAGAATTGGCTGGTATTTGAGCCATCACCCGGGCCGCATTTTTTTCTTCTTCAATCACTTTCTTTATGTATTCGGTGGGCCTTGCCGTTATATTTCTATTGCGAAGTACATTCTCGTTTACTTTCAAGCGATACAGTAGTTTAGTATCGCCAAGCCTTACTACTTCACTCACTTGTTGATTATCACCTGCGGTGCGGGTTTCCAGTAAGCTGCTTTGATAATTGGTAAGCGGAAATACATAGGCCGAATCATTAGTAACAGAAAAGAAACCAACCGAGTCAATATCATTTTTGCCCCAATCTTTTAAAACACTATCCACTTCGGCCTGTGGCGGATTGCGCAACACTTCATCGCCTATAAACACCAGCGTATCCACTCCTGCTCTTTCGGTAGTAAAGAAACCGGCATATCGGTTATTCACTCCGTTTTCGTCGCTTACAAAAGTAAAATGAGATTGATTATACTGCGATGGGTAACGGGCATCACCATGCTTCAAATCACTCAGCTTTGATATTTGTTTAAATTCCGATTTATTCCAGTTGTCGATCAGGTAAATATTAAAATGTTTACCCGGCAGCGAATCATCACTATTGACAGCTTGCGCTGATGGCCGGTTGCTTGAAAACAAAATTCCGGTACGATTGGGAAAAGCTACAAATGAAGGATCCAAATCATCATACACATCATTGGTAATTTGCTCAAATTTTTGTGTGTCTATTTTATAAACATAAATATCGGATTGACCGCTGCGCACTGCACTTAGCACCAGTGTATTATTGTCGAGCATATACTTCATATCCTGCACCTGGTCAAATTTTTCAAGCACATGTCCCCATAGCTTATTTCGGTTTACCAAATCATAAACAAAGAATTTGGTTTTCCCTTTTTCATAATAAATAACTGCAAGCCGGGTTCCTTTACCATCCCAGGCCAGCAGTGGATAGTTGGGATGAATGATTTCATCGCGGGAGCGAACACCCTGTTTCAATAATACTTTGCGATTGGAAAAATTTTCCATCAGCACTACCTGATATTTTCCCTGTTTAAATTCTACCAATGCATAGGTATAGCTTTTGGCATTGGGATTGGCATTAAACCGGATATAATCGGTTTTGCCCACATCTTCACTTACGGCCAACTGTCCTTTTGGTGAGTTTTTTCTGCCACGAATGTCTTTAAAATAAATCTGTGGCACTTCGGTCATAAAATTTTCAAGCAGCTTTTTAAATTTCATTTTTGCAATCTTATTGGATGCATTGTTAAGATTGCGATAGATGCGTGCCAGATATAAGAAATAGGTGGTTTTGCTTTTGCCGTATTTATCGGCTATGTATTTCCAAAAAGCGTGACCTGCAAGCAACGGTTTTTTGAAAGCAAAATCATAAAAATTATTATAGTCGCCGCTAAGCATAGCACCCCGTAGTTCATCATCCATTGAGGTACTCCAGTCTTCCGCAGCATAAGCTATGTAGCCATCAGTAAGCCATTTGGGCAAGTCGAGCAGTGCCTGATTGGCTGCAAACTCTCCCAAATCGTCTCCAAATAAAATATTATCAACTAAAATTTTGGCAATGCCTTGTCTTATTTGGCGGCGCAGGTTTTCATGATTGCCATCAAAGTAAACCACCATTTTATTATTCACCAGCTTGGTTACGCCACCTGTGTTTTGCCAGTCAATACCCAAACCAATATTGGACTGCTGCATTTCATCAAAATTGTTGTAGATAACAATATTGGCACGGCGTTGCAAACCATATTCAACAAATTCTTCAATGGAAGGAAGTTCAGCCTCGGCTACCTGTGCTACATATTTGCCCAGGCCCAGCCCATCCTGACTAAAATAGCTGTTGAAGTTTTCTGTTTGATAATATTTCCATTTAAATTTTTGATACTGAATCCGGTTTTTACCAAATTCAACTGTGTTTACCTGTGCATTCGTTTTCATACAGGCAAAGACGCAAATACAGGATAGCAGTGCAAGTTTTTTCTTCATATTCGCAATTAACGTTCTTAATTTTCTTTTCGTTGCTCTTTTTAAAATTAATATACGAAACGGGTACTCATCATGATTCCTCAAAAATACTCTTTCGTACATTAGCCTTTTCAAACAATCTTCCCACCCTTTGTTTTACAAAAAAACAGGGTTGAGGAGGTTTATAAAATTACGGAAATACATTCATGTTAACTATTCAGTCATATACTTTTAACCCCGTACAGGAGAATACCTATGTATTGTATAACGAGCAGGGGCAGTGTTGCATTATAGACCCCGGCTGTTATTTTGCAGCAGAAAGGGAAGAATTAAAAACGGGCATAGAAAAGACAGGGCTCACCCCCATTTTGCTGCTTAATACCCACTGCCATCTCGACCATGTTTTCGGCAATAAATTCGTGCATGAAACCTGGAATCTGCCTTTACATATTCACCCCAATGAAAAACAGGTTTTGGATTTTGCGCCACAATCCGGTCAGATGTGGCAACTTCCTTTTGAAAATTACAGTGGTCCTGTAAATTATTTAAAAGAAGGCGAAAAAATTAAATTGGGTGATGATGTCCTGCATATTTTATTCGTTCCGGGACATTCACCGGGCAGTGTAGCTTTTTACAATGAGCCTGGCAGTTTTGTTATCAGTGGTGATGCATTATTCAATCTTAGTATCGGACGTACCGATTTGCCTGGGGCAGACTATGATACATTAATAGACAGCATAAAAACTCAGCTTTATACTTTACCCGATGATACAAAGGTATATTCGGGCCACGGGCCGGCAACTACAGTAGGATATGAGAAAAGGAATAACCCCTTTGTGAAAATGTATTAAATAAAATCACATTGAGCATTACTCAAAATTTGACAAATAATGTTGAAATATAGGTAAGCATGACTACGGTGAAAAGATTTATCAAATAACAATAACCTTTAAACCAATCACGACTTTAAAAGAAAGCCATATTCCGGATTCTTACATGAATAAATCATATAGCATAACTAAAAGAAATACAAATCCCCAAAACAGAAATAATAAACCGAAATAATAACTCCCTTTCTGGTATTTAAGATAAATACGCATTTCATATTTATACATTGCATCATTTTCTTTATCGGGCGCTATATCTCCGGTAAAATTGGCATCCATCTTTTTAATTTTCTGCTTATAAAACCAGCTCAATCGCATTAATATGATCCCCAGAAAAAATAATATCCCGGAGAAAATGAATAATTCCATGGCTGCACTATTTTATAAACCTGCCTATCAGCGGCATTTTCATCAATTCTTTTCTTTCCACTTTTACAATCAGCCATGCAAATAAAAATAACAATAGTGTGGCCGTTGCCAAATTGAACCAACGATTGGCCCACAAATAAATTAAACCTTCGTGCAGGCCATAAATGAGTACGACAATGACCAGATAAGCAATTAGTTTTTTTCGGGCATAAGGCACCGGATAATATTTTTGACCCAGCTTATAACTCACGATCATCATAAACAAATAACAACAAAAAGTAGCGATGGCGGCTCCCAGATAATGCAGTTTGGGAATCAGTAATATATTCAGCACAATTGTAATGACAGCACCGGAAAGTGTAATCATGGCGCCCGTCATATTTTTATGCTTGAGCTTGTACCAGATACTCAGATTATAATAAATACCCAAAAAGATATTTCCAAGAGCCAGGAGCGGTACTATCTGCAATCCTTCTACCCAGGCAGCTTTTTTGATGGCAATAAAAAACCAGGCAAACACATCAATATAAAGGCTGATAAACAAAAACATAAAGCAGCAGGCGATCACAAAAAACTTCATAATGCGTGCATAAATCTTTTGTGCATTTTCTTCTTTACTCCGGTTAAAGAAAAATGGCTCGGCAGCCATACGAAATGCCTGAATCATAATCGTAATCAATACCGCAAGCCTAAAAATATTTCCAAAAATACCCAGCTCATGCTTTGCCTGATGTTCGGGCAGATCAACCACATGCTGATATATCAAACGGCTCAACATATCGTTGACCATACCGCCAAGTCCTACAATTACTAATGGATAGGCATAATGCATTACTTTCTTCCATATTGCACTGTCAAACTGAAAACTAATTTGACGAAACTCTTTGTTTAAAATCAAAAAAGTGAGTACGCTACCGGCTATATTTCCTATCAGATAATAACCTATTCCAATTTGTTTGTTATAAAATGTTCCCCAAAATCCATCAGGATTTGCATGTGCCAATTTTGGAATAACTCCTAAGAAAAATATGACCACAAAAACATTTAATGCCACACCCGAAACCCGTGCAAAGGCATAACGCTTTGGCCGGTTCTCCTGCCGCAGTTTTGCAAATGCCAATGTGCTGATGGCGTCAAAAAAAATAATGATGGCCATCCAGTTTACATATTCGGGATGTGCCTCAAGACTTGCCCATGCTGCTATTTTATCTTTAAACAAAAAAAGCAAGCCTGTAAAAAGTATAGTGGAGCAAAAAAGTGAAACGGATAAGGTGCTATACAGTTTCTGACGATCACAATCTTGCGAAAAACGAAAATAGGCAGTCTCTAATCCGTAGGTAAAAAGTACATTTAAGAATGGGATGATGGCGTAAATCTGAGTCAAATCGGCCGTAGAAGCCGGCTGTGCAAAGATGAGCGGCAGCGATAAATTCATCAGGTATCCCAAAAACCTGCTGGCAATGGTGGGTACACCATACCACAATGTTTGACCTGCCAGTTTTTTTATTTCACTCAAAGGATTGGAGATTTCCTGTCAAAAGTAATTCTAAAGCCCTGATTTTGCTAAACGAAACGAAAGTAAAGGAATATATTTAAGGTTATTGCAACGATTTTTGGTCATGCTGTATCTTTACAGCATAAAAAATAGTTTATGAAGAAAATATTATTGCTGTTGATTTCCGGTTTTTATGTTACCCTTTTCGCTCAGGCTCAGGCCTATGAAGGCACCACCACTTTTGGCAAGAAAAAACAACAGGCTGTACTGATTGATTATAATTATTCACCAGAAGCTGTTCAAAATGCTTTTACTGCAAAACTTGCGGCATTGGGCTATAAACCAAAAGAAGAAAAAGGACTCTTTAACCGCGATAAAGGATTTCTGGTTTTTAAAAACACATTGATAAATGAAATAACCGGCGACCGGCTCGATTATATTGTAAACGTGATAAAGCAAAGCCGCAAGGCCAAAGATGAAGCTACGCTCTATCTTATTTTACAACAAGACGGCGACAATGTTTTTTCAAAAGGAGACAATACCGTGATAGACAATGCAAAGAATTTTTTGAACAATATGATACCCGATATTGAAGCCGCCGATTTGGAACTGCAAATAAAAGCTCAGGAAGCGCTTGTTACAAAATCTGAAAAGAAATTTGCTGATTTGAAATCAGAACAAACCAGCCTTGAAAAGAAACTTCTTCAAAATAAAGCCGATCAGGAAAACACACAGAAAGAAATTGCCAATCAGAAACAAGCATTAGGCGTTTTGGTAGGCAAGCGCAAAACGCTTTAACCCCATCAAGGTTTTTTATATCGGGTATCCGTCAAAAAACTGGAATCGGTCAATGCTTTTAAAAACTGAAACAAGTTATTAGCATCTGTATTGGTCATGGATATGCCTCCGGCAAGTGAGGGGTCCAATGTTGCACTTGGCTGCACTCCGGTTCTATAATGATTGATAACTTGACCCAGTGTTCCAAATCTGCCATCGTGCATATAGTTGGAAGAAACATTTGAATTGCGCAATGTGGGCACTTTAAATTTCNNCGGTTATCATCATTCTTCCAAAATCATTTAAAAACGGATCTACCGGAAGCCCAATGTTTCTAAAACTATAATCAGTAAACAAAGGCTCAGGATGGCAGCTACTGCATTTTGCCTGATAAATAATATAACCTGCATTCTCTTGTGGCGTAAAAATGTACTCGCCTCTTTTGTATTTGTCATACTTTGAATTGGCCGAAATTAAACTACCTGTAAACTGTTGCAATGCTTTTAAAATATATTCGGGTCGTATAAACGTTGATCTGAAAACCTGTCTGAAAAGTTCACGATATTCTTTATCATCATTAATCTTATTGATGATGCCGGCATAAGTTTCACCCATTTCATGCGATCCATGAATAGGTTGTGCCGCTTCATCTACCAATGACGAAAATGCACCATCCCAATGCAATGATGAACTCCAGGCTAGATTAAAAAGCACCGGCGCATTGCGCAAGGTATGTGTATTATTTACACCATGACTGCGATCATGTTCAAAAGTGCCAAAGCCGGCAATTTGTTGATGACAGGAAGAACAGGGATGCTCATTATCAATAGAAAGCCGGCCATCATAAAACAATTTTCTTCCCAGTTCAAATCCTTCCCGGCTCAATGGATTGTCCTGAAAAGTATAAAGCGGTGCCGGAAAACCATTCGGAATTTCCTGCTGCATCAAAGCCAGTTGCTTTGTATTTTGTTCTTTATTGCAGGCAGATATAATCCACGTTAAGAGTGAAACCAAAACCGAGATACCTGCAATTACAAAAAGTTTTTTCAAGGAATGGTCATTAATAATTTTACAAACCGGATTTATCAATTTTTTTTCGCCCCGCCTTTAATTCGCCAATTCTCTTTTTGTTGTCCAATCTTTTTTGGCGAGCGGCTTTACTTACCTTCGTAGGTTTACGAATCTTCTTTTTCTTTAACCCTCTTTCCAAAATCGCATGCAGGTTGTAAACCGCATTTTCCTTGTTTTCCAATTGGGTGCGATAAATCTGAGATTTTATATTTAATATACCTTCATTCGTAATACGGCTGGGCAGATTTGTAAAAATTAATTCTTTCTGCTCGGCAGTCAAAATTTTAGATGCCCCTACCGAAAAAGATGCGATAACTGCGGTTTCCACTTTATTTACATTTTGCCCGCCCTTGCCGCCGCTTCTTGTTGTTTTAAATTTTATTTCCTTGCTTACGTCAATCATATAAGCGATTACATTTGTAAACAAACCTACATGAAATTTTTTATTAATATTATAAACAATAAATGACTGATAAATTTTATGAAAACGCCTCTTTTTCAAAAAACAAGAATCATTATTCAGGAAAAATTTTCGTAATATGAAAGCAGTAATACAAAGAGTAAGCAAGGCGAGTGTAACCATTCATGGAAATATGCATGCACAGATTGGCCAGGGATTATTGGTATTATTGGGTATTGAAGATGCAGATACGGATGAAGATATTGTGTGGCTGAGTCAGAAAATTGTAAACCTTCGCATTTTTGATGATGAAAAGGGGGTGATGAACGAATCCCTTATTGATAAAAAAGGGGAGTTGATTTTGGTAAGCCAGTTTACACTCCATGCTTCTACCAAAAAAGGAAACCGTCCTTCTTATATCAAGGCAAGTAAACCGGAAACGGCCATACCTATTTACGAAAAAATGATAGCTCGCCTTTGCAGCGACCTTGGTAAGGCCATTGGTACGGGCATATTTGGTGCAGATATGAAAGTGGAACTGCTGAACGATGGCCCAGTTACTATTATCATTGATACTAAAAACAAAGCATAAAATTATTGTATCCCGATTTTTTCGGTATATACTTTTTTATCTGAAAAACATACCATTAAAAAAAAGGCTTTGCGATAGATGGGAAGTGTAGTTCGGAAAGATTTTTCTTTAATTCCCTTTTGCTCCACTACTCTGTCGCCCTCGGTAGTCCACACCATTACATATTCAATTTCTTTACTGCTTTTTATGGTTATTTCCCTGCCCGATGTAAATATTTTATATGGCTTGGTCTTAGCTTGGGCAAAAGCATTTGTAGAAATAGCTGCAAAAATGAATATAGCATAAAGCCTCCTTAACGACTTCATCTGGTACTGTTTTAATTTTTAAAAGGAATTGGTTTACGGTTTTTCAGGGTGCGGGGTAGATAATCGTCAATAATCATGCTAAATTGCATACAGCTATTTAAAAATTATGTTATGACTTTACAAGATGCACAACAGCAGGTGGAACATTGGATAAAAACCATAGGTGTTCGCTATTTCAGCGAATTGACAAATATGGCCATACTAACCGAAGAAGTAGGCGAGCTGGCAAGACTGATGGCCCGCCAATACGGAGATCAAAGCTTTAAAGAAAATGAACAGCAAAAAGATTTGGGCGATGAAATGGCTGATGTACTTTGGGTATTAATCTGCCTTGCCAATCAAACCGGTGTGGACCTTACTAAAGCTTTGGAAAAAAATTTTGAAAAGAAAACAAAGCGTGATGCAAACCGGCATCAACATAATGAGAAGCTGAAATAAATTACTAATAATCTAAATCCAGTTTCAGCCTGTTCTTTAATTCCAAAACCATAGGATACGTCTCTATCATTTTTTGAAATTGCTCTTTGGAGCTTAATACAATTTCATCGGGGTGAATGATGCGTTCTTTTTCTTCAACCACAAGGGCAAACTTTATGTTTTTCCTGTCAAGCTTATTTTGCAAAAACTCAAACAGTCTGTTTCTTTCTTTTTCAATAAATTGTTTTTCTATAAAATCGGCTACCACAATTTCGAATGAATCACCATCAATTATGCGGAGCACTGCCACTTCAAAACTATGTGATGCAGGATTTTTTTCATTCTTTATCAAATTTGTGTACTCGCCCCATACTTGCATTAGGCTTTCCTGTGCTAAGGGTGGTTCATTGGCTTCCATTAGCTCAGCCGAGTCGCTCAGATACTGTTGGCGAATTTTATCAAGTGCAGTTATTCTAGTGCTTTTGGCCGGTGCTTGTTGTACAGGTGTTATTTTTTCTGTTACAGCAGCAGTAGGCTTTTCATAACCGGGTGTTGCTTCTTTTGCAATAGAAAGTTCAGCGGAAGATGTTTCAATTATCAATTTAGCACCCGGGCTCGTTTTCACTTCGGGGGCAAAGGGAGTAATTGATTTTGTTTTGTAAGCTACCGGCCCGTCAATTCGTTTTTTTTTACTTAGTCCACTACCGCCTGAGCTAATTTCAATTGCCTGTTGCAGGTAACAAAGTTTGATGATGGCCAGCTCCACATGCAATCTTTTATTGCGGGCAGCTTTATAATTAATTTCCGTTTCGTTTAAAATATTTAATGCACTTACTAATAGTGGTGCACTTACATTTTTAGCGGTAGATACATACTTGTCTTTAAAACTTTCTACCACTTCCAGCAGCCCCGCTGCTTTTTCATCTTTACATACCAGCAGATTTCTTATAAACTCGGCAAATCCGTTGAGTACTACATCGCCTTCGAATCCTTTTCGGTTTATTTCGTCATAAAGCAGCATAGCACCCGATAAGTCCTGCTCCTGCATACATTGCAGTAATTTAAAATAAAATTCAGCATCCAGAATATTCAAATGCTCCAGTGTGTTGGCATAGTCGAGCTCGCCAGCGGTAAAGCTTACTATTTTATCAAGAATACTCAGTGCATCACGCATACAGCCTTCGCTTTTTTGTGCAATGACTTGTAAAGCTGTACGTTCTGCTTTTATGGCTTCCTTCTCACATATTTCTTCCAAATGTTTTACCGTATCGTTGGTTGTGATTCTTTTAAAATCAAAAATCTGACAACGGCTAAGTATGGTGGGCAATATTTTATGCTTCTCCGTTGTCGCCAGAATAAATTTTGCATAAGCAGGCGGTTCTTCTAAGGTTTTTAGAAAAGCATTAAATGCAGCCTGACTGAGCATGTGTACCTCATCAATCACATATACTTTATACCGGCCTGATTGTGGTACAAAGCGAACCTGATCTACTAAATCTCTGATATTATCAACCGAGTTATTAGAAGCAGCATCCAGTTCAAAATAATTCATGGATGCGCCATCATTAAAAGATTTGCAGCTCGGGCAGGTGTCGCAGGCTTCGCCTTCTTTTGTCTGATTTTCGCAGTTTATGGTTTTTGCCAGTATGCGGGCACAGGTGGTTTTGCCCACCCCGCGGGGGCCGCAAAACAGGAAGGCATGACCCAGTTGCCGGTGGCGGATGGCGTTCTTTAAAGTAGTGGTAATATGCCCCTGACCAACCACAGTATCAAAGGTTTGTGGCCGGTACTTCCTTGCCGAAACGATGAATTTTGCTTCTTGCATACAAGGCCAAAGTAACCAAGTTTTTTGGTTTGCAAAAAACTTAAATCAGCAGTCTGATAAATTATTTTTTTTAACCAATGAAAATCTGATTAAATTTCATAATCATTAACCAAAAACACCTGTTATGAAAAAATTAATTTATTTCGTTTTAATCGCATTTTGCTTTAGTAGTTGCTCAAAAATCGTTTATACAACTACTCCAAAAGATGAAGCTAAAGCGATGGTAAATCATCTTAGAACATCCCTGGACGTAAGTCGCGATTTCAAAGATCAAATAAAGCAGTTTATGATTTCTGCACAAGCAATGAAAAAAATTAGTAATGGCGGCGACAATCTGTATTATTTAGAAGCTGCTTATACTAAAGACCACCCATCCGGCGATGTTTACAGAAAAAAAAATATGTTTACAGTACTTATATATGTAACCGATAAGGATAATAAAACAAAAGAAGTGGTTGATATAAAAGATATACATGATAAACGAAATAATCGTTCTGGTACTACACCTCAACCTTTGGAAAGAAAACCACCGACCTGTCTATGTCCTCCTCCTGTTGATTGCCTCAATTGTGTGCCCGATTTAGATTAACTATTTTCACTTTTTTCATTTTCCTGTGAGGATAAATTTTTGGTCCCGGTCTTTTTTCTTCTAAAAGACCGGGATATTTTTTCCCTAAGAAAATGCAACTTTCTTGTATGCAGAAATTGAACCACTTGATGCTCAATAAAATGATGCACCGGTACAATCATGGCTATGATTGCCACCTTCATCAGCCATATCCATAGCGGACTGCCGTGGGCTATTTTATGCAGCCAGTTATCAATCAGCAGAATGATAAATTCAAAAATGGAGATAAAAACAAAATAACCAAACAATCGAATGGTAAATGGCGAAATGGGATACATACCCAGCAATAGTAACAAAAAGAAGAAAATGGTGATAGCAATCGTTATAATCATGTATTGCAGATTGCGTACTTTCAATTTTTTGCTTTGCAATTTGTTTGCCTCTCTTTCAATATTTCTTTTTTCATTATTGATTTCGGCAAGGGCTATGTCTTTTTGATTGGCCTTTATATTCAAACTATCTTTAAGTGCAATGTAACCACTGAGATAGTAGTTAGCCTTTTGATAATCTTTCAGATCACCAAACAATTTGCTAAGTGCCAGCGTAACCGGCAGGCGCTTTGCAATCATATCTTGATCCAACGCTACCTGATAAGCTTTTTCATAATAAACTATCGCCTCTTTATTGTTATTGGTTTTATAATAACAATCAGCCAATGAAGCATAAATATTATAACGCGGTGTTTGGTCAAACTCATGCACATATTGAGGTTCCGCTTCTTTATAAAACAAGATTGCTGAATCGGGCTTACCGCCATATTGATATATTTGCCCCAGCCTGAACAAATAGGCGGCTGACCCCATATTCTTATAGTAATAATTTACATCAGGGTTTTTTGCAAAAAAATTCAAAGTACTGTCAACCGAAGAAATGACATAAGCATAAAACCCAAACTGAATTCTTTTAACTGCAATGATGAGTTTGTCCGATTTCAATTTCTCTGCAATACGCATAGCTTCATTGAGATAAACCTTTTCATCGGTAAGCCGGCACAGGTCAATTAAAGTATTTACAATTCCGGTACTGTCTTTTTTGGCCCTACTGATTTTTAAAGCATCTTGCAGGTATTCTTTACTTTGTTCTTTGTTATTTAGAGATTTATATAATTCAGCACAACTTCTCAATGCCTTTGTTTGCAAAGTGATGTGATGGCCGTCTGCTGTTTGATCCAGCACTTTACTGTACCACTTAAAAGCCATCAGCGATTCATTGCGGGCAAATGCCGATTCACCCATTTGTAATAATGCGGCAATTTTTAAAGAATCGTTGTCGGATGCAAGCGAATAGGTGTAAGCAGTCTGGCATTTTTCCTGTGCGGCTATATAATTTCCTTGCAACAAATAAACCTGCGACAGCAATAAATTGCCTTTACATTGCAGGTCTTCATTATTCTCAAGTGAAGCGTAAGACAATCCATCGCCTATAAACTTTATCAACCTTTGAAAAGTTTCCTTGCTTCTGGTGCCGGAAATGGCATCTAAATAATCGCCAAAGNNGCGTCTCAGGCTTTTGTGCCAGCCCATAGCTAAATACATGAAGAATAAGGAGGAAGCCGAATAGCTTTTTTGCCATTACCATGCTTTAAGTCTCCAAATGTAATATTTTGATAGCGTAAACTAAAGTAAAATGGGATGGGGTTTAAATTCTTTAGTCGGGTCAAAATGATAACGATAAGTAGTTAATATACGGCTGCGATAGGTACCCAATGCCTCTGCCACATTAATCATTTTGGGATTAAACTCACCTATCCACTGCATTTCATAATCATCATACAAAACTTTTCCTACCTCGTATCTGCCCTCCGTTTTCCTGAGATCCTGTATCAATTTTGCGCCTTCTACTATCATGTAACTATCGATACCCTTCCCGTGAAACTCGGGAACTACGCCAAAAACCAATCCGGTAAACTTTGCGTTTCGAACTGTGCGTTTCAACCATAAAAATTTCAGCTTATGCCAAAGACTAAATTTACCATTGAGATATTTAAACCAATGATTCAAATCGGGTAGATTAATCCAGATGCCTATCGGTTCATTTTTGTAATAAACAAACCAGCAAATTTTTTCATCCAGCACGGGCTTCATGCTTTTAAACATTTTGATTACCGTTCTTTCTTCCAGCTGTTTCATACCGCCATGCCCTGCCCAGGCTTTATTATATACGATTGTAAAATCTTTCGCAAATTTTTCCAACTGATTCTTTTTAATATAAGCCGATGAAAAATTAGCGTCCTTTTCTACTTCATCATGCCGGTCGTAAAATTTTTGCTGCAATCTTTCTTTTACTTTTAAAGCAAAACAAACCTGATTGAAGAAATTTTTAAACCCATAGTTTTCAAACAATTGCTGATAAAAGGGTGGATTGAAATTCATGCAATACATGGGAGGTATCTCATTGCCTTTTACAACCAGCCCCCACCATTTATCCCTTTCTCCAAAATTAATAGGCCCATCCATTGCCTGCATATCATGCTGTATCAACCAATGTTTGGCAACATCAAAAAGCATATCCGCAGCTGCCTGATCATTGATGCAATCAAAAAAACCAATACCCCCCACGGGCACATCATCTCCTTTATTCTTATATTTTTTATTTACAAAAGCGGCAATGCGCCCGATATTTTTTCCTTCACTGTCTTTTAATATCCAACGACACACTTCGCCCTGCCTGAACGTTTTATTTTTTTTAGCATCAAATACTTCCATCACATCTTTATCCAATGGCCGGATGTATGCAGGATTATCTTTATTCAATTCAACATTCACACGAATAAATTCTTTTTCCTGCTCAGGTTGGGTTACTTTAACAAGTTGCATATAAAAAATTAATCGTTCAAACGTACATGAAATTTTTGATTCAAAATATACGCAAAGGATGAATGAACATTTCTTGATGTTCCACTGAGCTACAAAACAATCATAAATATTCAAGAAATAGTAATAATAAAAAAAATCAGTGCTAAATTTGAATAGCTACACTGTCTTTATATGAAAAAAAACTGTTTTTTATCCCTCCTAATATTTTCCGCCTTATTTGCCAAAGGCCAATCTATTGTGGATTACCGCTATTGTCAAAGTCCGGTACGCAATCAGGGTGAGCGGGGCACCTGTACTGCTTTTGCGATTGCAGCGGTTTTGGAAAGTTTTAATGGCGTGCCGGCCAACTTAAGCGAGCAATACCTGTATGCCTGTTTGCAAATGGGAGATTATCTGGATACAAATAAAACAATTTCACCGGGTGGCTCCTTATTTGGTTATTCCAAATCGTTGCAACAATATGGCGTATTGCACGAGAGCTGGATGCCTTACAATAAAAAACAATTAGAAACACCCGACAGTGCCATGCGGCTGGTGCAGGTAATAATGGAAGCGCAGGAAGGCCCGGTTTCCGTACTTACAAAAACCCATTACGCTAAAACATTTGTTCAAGCATCCGATTGCAAAACCTACTCTTATTTTGAAGCATCAGATACGGCACTCATAAAAGGTCTGCTTCGCAAAGGGCACAAAGCCATTGCCGTTGCTTATTATGTAAATGCGGCCTGGAGCAACTGGATGCACAACAATAACCTGGTAATTACTCCTGACAGTGTAGGATTTTTTATGTCTGATTCAGCAAAAAGAATTTACTCTTTTCAAACCTTAAAAAACAAGTACGGAAAAGATGTTTGGGATTCTGTAAACAGTTATTATTCATTCTTCAAATTCAAACCCTACTCTTTTGAAACTTTTTACCGTCCCGAGGGACATGCAATTACCATTGTTGGCTATAATGACAAAGGCTTTATCATCAAAAACTCATGGGGCACCGACTGGGGCAATCATGGTTATGCGGTTCTGTCTTATGACTATCATATACTTTTTGTAGCACAGGCACTGGTGGTAAACAAAGTGAGCTTTGCACAACCCGCCCCTGCCACTACACTATCGCCACTCTTTACTGATATCAGACTGAAAGTAATACCCGGCAAGAAAGGCGAAGGAATCAGTTTTTCACTTTTTAATCTGGATGAAAAATATGATCCTGTTTTTTCATCAGTTGAATACAGTCTGTTTGAAGTAAATGGAACACAAAAAAAACTACTGGAAAGAAAAACGATAGTGGCCCCGATTATTGGATACAATCAGGCTTTTACAACTCAAATGCTAAAGTCAAGGCTTTTGCCATTTTCAATATTAACAGGAAAAACCAAACTGCAAATGGAAATAACGGCAAGGCACGCCGTAACACAAACCAACCTGAAAAGGATTTATAAAAATATTTCCATTAAAAATGATGAGTATAAAGCGGCCGATTGAATGATTTTTTTGTAAACATCATTTCAAAAAAAATCAGGTTTAGGGCTTACTTTTGCCGCTATGGCAAACGATACAAATAAATTTCAGGCAATTATTTCACATTGTAAAGAATATGGATTTATTTTCCCCAGCAGCGAAATCTATGATGGGCTGCAGGCGGTGTATGACTATGGCCAAATGGGTAGTGAGTTGAAAAAAAATATCAAAGACTACTGGTGGAAGAGTATGACGCAGCTACAGGACAATATTGTAGGAATAGATGCGGCCATTTTTATGCACCCCACCACCTGGAAAGCCAGCGGCCATGTTGATAATTTCAACGACCCGATGATTGATAATAAAGACAGTAAAAAAAGATATCGTGTTGATCATTTGATTGAAGGCTTTGCCGAAGAACAAAAAAACAATGGCAATGAACCCTTAGCTGAAAGCATTCTCAAAGAAATGGATGCCTTATTGGCAAAAGACGATTTTGCAGGTTTAAAAAAACTAATTGAAGACCATAAAATCAAATGTACCATCAGTGGCACTTGCAACTGGACCGATATTCGACAGTTCAACCTAATGTTTTCAACCGAATTTGGAAGTACCGTATCATCCGAAGACGAAGACAATAAAGTGTATCTAAGACCCGAAACAGCACAAGGTATCTTCGTCAATTTTTTGAATGTACAAAAAACCGGACGCATGAAAATTCCTTTTGGCATTGCCCAAATAGGAAAAGCATTTCGCAATGAAATAGTTGCCCGCCAGTTTATTTTCCGTATGCGGGAGTTTGAACAAATGGAAATGCAGTTTTTTATTCGCCCCGGCTCGCAAAAAGAGTGGTACGAATACTGGAAAACAGAAAGACTGAAATGGCATACCAGCCTTGGCATTCCGGCCGAAAAATATCGCTACCACGACCACGTAAAACTGGCTCACTATGCCGATGCTGCCTGCGATATTGAGTTTGAATTTCCAATGGGCTTTAAAGAACTGGAAGGCATACATAGCCGTACAGACTTTGACCTGAAACAGCACCAGGAATACAGTAAGAAAAAGCAGCAATATTTTGATAATGATATTGACCCTGCAACCGGTAAACCTTTTGGCAACTACATTCCTTTTGTAATTGAAACCTCCATCGGACTAGACAGGATGTTTCTGGCAGTACTTAGTCATGCTTATGAAGAGCAAGACTTAAGCGAAGGCGATAAAAAGGATAGTCGTGTCGTATTAAAACTTCCTGCAAAACTGGCCCCTATCAAACTGGCTGTATTGCCCCTTACCAAAAAAGATGGTTTGCCTGAAATAGCTGAACAAATTATCAGTGACTGTAAATCACATTTCAGGTGTTTTTATGAGGAGAAAGATTCTATTGGTAAACGATATCGCCGTATGGATGCATTGGGCACACCTTTTTGTGTAACAGTCGATCATCAAAGCAAGGAAGATCATACCGTAACCATTCGCCATCGCGACTCTATGCAACAGGAAAGAGTAGCGATCAGTGCATTGAAAGATCTGGTTTTGAAAGCAATTTCTTAAGGGGTCAAGCTCGCTTTACATGATCTTTAATGAGCTTTCTAAGCTCAGCCACTTCATCAATGTCTTTGCATCCGCTTTTGGGCACCAGCATAAACGAACGGCTGTCAAAATAGAAATGAAAAAAATGTGGACTTTCGGTATAAGATTGTAAAGCACTCCACTCCCATTTACGTGAGCCTTTTTCATGCCCCAGCGTAAAACCTTCATTGGAGAAATCCATGCTAAACTGGTGTTTAAATGTAATGGTACGACGGTAAACCAATGCGGGCAGTACAAACCAAAAACTAATCATCAACACCATCCACATCACCGTTCCCAGCAAAAAAGGTTCTGGCCTTATTTTCTTCATCATATAAAGCACCAGCGACATAATTGCAAATACGTTTACCAGAATAATCATGATACGTATTTCCTTTCTGCTTAAAAAGTGATACCGAAGTGCTTGCATCACTTTTTGTTTATCGTAACCAAAATGAATTGTCATACATCCGTTTTTAATCGCTCCAGGTTTTTGAAATTTTCCATTGCCCGTTTTCCTTTTTCATGCGCAGCACTTGCACCGTATTGGTTTGTTCTACGCCTTTATCATCTTTAAATGAACCTTTTATTTCCACAATGGCCTCGTCACCATTTCGGGTAATGTTCCAGGGCAATGGCTTTTGAATTTGCTCCAATAAATATTTTGAATCTTCCTGACTGTTGGTGAACCAGTCAAAATCAAACCCATAAGGCACGTCACCTGTTGTATCTTTTTTAAAAGCGCTGTCGCACTGCTGAAAGAATATTTTTTGATTATCGTTAAAGGCCTGGCCCAGTTGTGGTACCGAATCTTTTATAAAAGCCTGATACTTTGCCACCGCATCCCAGTTAATTTTATAGGGCGGCGCATCGTTATTGTTGATACTTTGATAAAGCGGATATGTATGCATCCGGCTTTCATTGCCCACATACCAGTTATAAAAATCGGTAATAACTTTTCTGATGTTGGTGGAGTCGGCAGCCGGGCTGGCTACTTCCTGTTCATTATTTTGTACTGAGCCGTTTGACTTGTCATTGCTTTTGCACGAGTAAAAAATAATAGCCGTTGATATTATTACTGCAATCAATTTCATGTTATACTTTTTTATTTTGTTCCGGGTGTTTTTAATTCTTTTTCAGAAATACTCCACGATCCCATAGGTTCGCCTTTTACGCCATAATAGTTTACGGTAAGTTTTCTTTCTCCCCTGTTTCCACTAAAGGAAAATTTTCCATAATTCTGTTTACCGTCAATTCCCAATACACGATAAGGATTGTTTTCTTCGGCCTTGCCAAATTTATGAGTTCCTGAAGTAAGCGGAGAAACCGTAATATCATATAAGGCATAAGTATCCGGTCTTTCTACTTTTATGATTTCGCTGTGATGGCGGTCGCCGGTAAGAAAAATAATGCCATTAATTTTATTGTCTTTTATAAAATCCATGAATTCCTGATATTCAACAGGGCAGTCTTTCCATTTGTCGTAGGGAGAAACAGGATTTAATATCTGACTACCCATTGCAACGATTTTAAAAGTTGCTTTGCTGTACAATAATGAATTTTTCAGCCATTCCATTTGCTGTGCACCCAGCATTTCTTTTTCAGGATTGGGAAAACCATTTATGGAGTCTTTCATTTCATCGGCACTGCGCCACCAGCGGTCATCTGTAAGAAATACATCTGCATCGCCCCAGCTCAATGTAGTATAGATGCCTTGCTCATTCTCGCCATAAGATGGATTGCACCAATATTTTTTCCATATTTCTCTGCTTGTATTTTTCAGTATAAAGTTTTTGCCAATATCATTGGGGCCATAGTCATGGTCATCCCACATGGCATAATGTGGCATGGCTTTCAAAAAATTTTGCAACACAGGAATAGATCGGTCGTGCTGTGCACGATACCAAAGTCCCCAATCACTATAATAATCCACTTCACGGGTGTACCACTCATCACCCAGCCAAACCATAAAGGCTGATTTTTCTTTTGCCATTGACTCAAAAATGCTGGAGTCGCCGCCGTAGGGCTTGCCGGGGCGGTCATACTGTGGCTGATTAAAATAAGCACAGCTACCGGTTAAAAAACTAAAATCGGGTACCGGTTTTCTCCATTGCCAAAGGTCTTTGGTAGTAAATGTGCCGCTTTGACTTGCAGGCTTTCCATTTACCAGAAATTTATACTCGTATGTTGTGTTTACTTCCAATCCGCCCACTGTAAAAGTTATAGGATTAAAATCATTTTCCAAGCTACCTTTAAAAGGTATGGTTTTAATCATTTTTGTTTCCCCTTTTTTAAAAAGCTGAAGCGCTACTGCATTTACTTCGGGAGAAACTTCAATCCATACTTTGGCATCTCTCAACTCTACGGGGCCCAGCATGGGACCGGAGATGATGCGGGGCTGAGCAACCAGCAAACAACTAAAAAAAATAAGACAATATGAAAGAATAAAATACTTTTTCATAACCATTACATTTAAAGCGCACAAGTTAAACAAGAATATGAAATTGGGGGCAACAAAAAAGCCGCTCCTGTAGAAGCGGCTTGAGTGATATAAAAAATAG
>JRYE01002038.1_pt1 | contig 27505 bp, 21 predicted proteins | sample 235321 | NCBI WGS metagenome assembly JRYE01 (sample SAMN03074214, study PRJNA261473) | activated sludge metagenome | biome: Common Effluent Treatment Plant; feature: Wastewater; material: Activated sludge; isolation source: activated biomass in a lab-scale reactor treating industrial wastewater at... | reverse complement strand
TGCACCCGCGCCCGAAGACGTACAAGAGCAACGCTTAGTGATCCAGCCCAATCCGTTTACGGACCACACCACGCTGGAGTACTACGTGCCGCAGGCGGGCAAGGTGAGCCTTTCCATAAGCACCAGCGATGGCAAGCCCATGGGCACGTTGCGCGAGGAGCAGGCTGAAGCCGGTGCATACACGTACGAGTGGAACACCAGCAAGCTGGCATCTGGCACGTACTTCTGCACGTACATGTTGGACGGCGCGGTGGTGGTGAAGCGCGCGGTGAAGGTGGTGCGGTAGGCTACATCGGTATTCAACAAGGAAGGCTGTCTGAGATGGGCGGCCTTTCTTGTTTTCGATTTGAATTCAACACAAAAAACCGGTCAACGCTATTCAAGCATGGTCAACCTGCCACCTGCACCTGCCACCTGCCAACTTCACCCCATCCCTCAATACAACAGCTCATCCTTGTTCCCGAACGGCTTGCGCAGCTCGTACTTCAGGTCCTGGAGCACACTGGCCTTCACATTGATGCGGAAGGTGAAGCTCTTGCGGACGCCAATGGGGATGATGTTGGCATTGAACTCCCAGCAGTGCAGGTCCCAGTACAGGTTCAGCGAGGTGGGCGTCCACTCACGCGCCTGCATGTCGTAGCCGCTGCTGAAGCCGAGCTTCCACCACTTGAGGATGTTGAGGTCGCCGCTGAACAGCACGCTCTGGGATCGTTGTTCGGTGTGCTCGGCCATTCGATATGCGCGGGCCATGCTGTAGCTGTAGTTCACCCGCAGGTGCCAGGGGATGCTGAAATTGATGCGGCCGCCCTTGGAGGGGTCCACGTCGGCCACCACCTGCCCCGGCCCGCCCTGGCTGCCGGAAGCTTTTCCGTAGCGCTTGCTCTGCAGTTCAAAGCCTATCGCAGCCGTGGCGCTTCGCAGGTGCGCCAGGGAGCCGTCCACGGTGCGGGTGGGTTGGTCCACGTTGCGGCCTAAGCTATCGGTGGCGTACGGGTCCCAGTTGCCGGCCAGGTTCAGGTCAAGGAAATCGAGCAGGCGCGTGCGGGCGGCGGCGGACACGGGCGACCAGTTCAGCGAATCCTTCAGCAGGTCGTAGTTGGCGTTGATGCCTAGGTAGTCCAGGAACTTGATCTTTTTGAGCACCGGTTCGCCGGAGGCATCGGGCTTGCGTGCCTGCATCTTGCCTTCCACGCTTTGCACCAAGCCGAATGAGACGACCCCGCCGGCCTTTTGCGAGGGCTGGCCGTAGATGCCGATGTCGTAGGGCGAATAGCCGGTGTACGCGCCCCCCGGGCCATAGGGGCCGAAGATGCGCGTATCGTTGCCGGGCAGGTAGGTTACGGCGGCCGACGGGGTAAGCACGTGGCGGATGGCCTTCAGCCGCCCCCGGCGGAAGGCGTACATGCCGTACAGCTTGCTGGTGGCCGTGGCGCCGATGTTCCAGTCGAACACGTTGTGCAGGCCGGGCACGGTATCGGCCACCACGTTGTTGCCTTCGGGGTTCCAGGATTTCCGCAGCGCGTCGAAGTACATGCGGTCGGTGATGTTGAGCTGCGGGTTAAGGGTGAAGGCGCGTGTTTTGATGGAGGTGCTCACCGAGCCGGTGTGGCGCACGCCGTTGCGCATTTGGTCGATCAGGCGGGGCAGGTTCTCCGCCGAAAGCTGGTCTTCAGTGGTGCGCAGGCGGTTCTCGAAGACGGAGTTCCAGGTGACCCCGATGCGCTCGTACCACTGTTGCCGGGTGGCTGACGGGGAGCGGAGCCAAGTACCCGGGAAGATGCGCTGCACGATGAAGTTCACCGAAGGCAGGGTAACATCGAACGACTGGTTAAGGGTGTTCTGGCTGTGGCGGGCGGCGACGCTGAGGCTGTACGGCTTGCCTGGCCACAGGTGGCTCCAATTGATGTTGCTCTGGAAGGTGTTGCTCAGGTAATCCGAGGTGGAGCTATTGAAGTTGTTCGTGAAGTTTTGACTGGAGCCTAAGTTGACGCTGGCGTTGAAGCGGTCCGTGAGGGTGGCCCTGGGGTCCATCAGGTGGCTCCAGCGTACGAAGAAGGTGCGCTGCTCGCTGAAGTCGGGGTATTCGCGCAGGCTGTTGAGCTTGTTGGTGTACTGCAGGTCCAGGTTGCCGCTGTAACGGTAGCGCGTTTTGTAGCGGGTGATGGAGCGCAGTCCCCAACTGCCCTTGCTATAGATGTCGGCGGTGAGCTGCTGGTCCATTCGGTCGCCCAGGGGGATGTAATAGCCGCCGTTGAGCAGGAAGATGCCGAACTGGTCGGAACTCCCCCAGGTGGGGATCAGCAGCCCCGCCGCGCCCCGGTTTTTGTGGTTGGGGAAAAAGCCGAAGGGCGCCACCAGCGGGGTGGGCACGTTGCCGATCTTCATGATGGCGGGCCCGATGATGATCTTGTCCTCGGGGATCACCATCATTTTGCCCACCTGGAACCGGTAGTGGGGGTGGGGCCGGTCGCAGGTGGTAAGACTGCCGCCCCTGCTGTGGATTTCGCCGTTGGGGTGCCGTTTGCTCAGGCGGGCCAAGGCATACAGGCTGCTTTCGGTGGTGCGCACGTTCTTGATGATCCCCTCCTTGGTCTTGAAGTTGTACCGGATGCTGTCGGCGGAAACTTCCTGGCCGCCCTGGGTGAAGGCAGGCGGGCCCACTGCCTGCCCCGTGCTGTCCTGCGTACCGAAGGCCTGCACCTCTTCCTTGGCCAGGTCCAGCTTGATGCGGTCCGCCGTAAGCTCCATGTCCTGGTATTTCACGGTGGCGGCGCCAAAAAGGTACACCGTTTGCATGGCCAGGTCGTAGCGCATGCTGTCCCGGGCCCCATACTTCACCTCCTCCTGCAGCGTTTGTGCCCGTGCAACGGAAGGCATGGTTACTGACAATGCCGTGAGGAAAAGCGCCGGCAGCACGGCCCCCGGCCGGATGCGCACAGGGATACCTTCGCCGCACCGGGCCTTGGGGCCTGCTTTTCGATCAGCTATGCGAACTGTGTGGGACATCCGGGCGACGGCCTGCTTGCAAGCCGCGCCGAAAGTAGCGGTTGGCCGGGGCGAAGCTCGGCGGTGCATGGGCGGTGGAGGCGGCGCTTGGTGGCTGGCCGGGTTGTTCGTGCTGGCGTTCTCAGCACAAGCCATGCCGCAAAAATCGGTGGGGAACGCCAACCGCGTGGGCACCGTGGTGATCGATGCAGGGCACGGGGGCAAGGACCCCGGCAGCATGGGCACCGGCAAATACAAGACCACCGAGAAGGACGTGGCCTTGTCCATCGCCCTGCTGGTGGGCCAGTACATCAAGGAAGGCATTCCCGACGTGAAGGTGGTCTATACCCGCGAGGATGACCGCTTCGTGGAGCTGATGGAACGCAGCAACATTGCCAACCGCAATAAGGCCGACGTGTTCATCAGCATCCACTGCAACTCCAACGTGAAGCCCGATCCCTACGGGTCGGAAACGTACGTGATGGGCCTGCACAAGACCGAGGCCAACATGCACGTGGCCATGAAGGAGAACGAATCCATCCTGCTGGAAGACGACCACGAGCTGCGCTACGACGGTTACGATCCGAAGGACCCCGAGAGCATGATCGCGCTCAGCCTGCGGCAGAATGCCTACTTGGACCACAGCCTGCTGCTCAGCAGCATGATCCAACAACAATTCAAGGACCGGGTGGGCCGCTCGGACCGGGGGGTGAAACAGGCCGGCTTCTTAGTGATCAGCTACACCACCATGCCGGCCGTGCTGGTGGAGCTGGGCTTTCTGAGCAATCCGAAGGAAGAGGAATTCCTGCAGGGCAAGCAGGGGCAGGAATACATGGCCTCGGCCATTTACAGGGCCTTCAAGGAATACAAGGCGCGCTTGGAGGGCAAGGATGTCGCCTTCGGCAATGGAAAGGAAGAGGGCGGCGGCAGCGCACCGGCCAGCACCGCTGCGGGGAAGCCTGCGGCAGCCAAGGACGGCGGGGTGAGCTTCAAGGTGCAGATCATCACCACCAGCAAGCGCATTCCAGCCGGGTCGCCCAGGTTCAAGGGGTTGGAGACCGAGGAGCTGCAGGCGGGCGACCTGTGGAAATACAGCGTGGGCAATGCCGCCGACCTGGCCGGGGCCCGCGAAGTGCAGCGGACATGCAAGGAAAAGGGGTTTGAAGGTGCTTTTATCACTGCATGGCGCAACGGGGAACGCATCGATCTGCAGCAAGCCGTTAATTTGCTCCGCGATCCCTAACAACTACCGCCGTGCCGAAGATCAAGCGCCAATACTCCATTGCCATCGTGGTGATCGCGGGCATCGCCCTGCTGATCTTCGGGCTCAACTACCTCAAGGGAAGGGACCTGTTCCAACAGGGCACGGTGTACCATGCCGTATATCCCGACGTATCGGGCATCAACGATGCCACGGCGGTGCTGTACCATGGGTACAAGGTGGGCCAGGTGCTGGGCACCGAATTGATGCCTGACGGTTCGGGCCGGATCGCGGTGAGCTTCCTGGTCCATGAGAAACGCTTGAACATCACCAAAGACTCCAAGGCGGAGCTGTTCAGCGTGGACCTCTTTTCGCGCGGGGTGCGCATCACATTGGGCAGCGGGGCGCCCGCCGAGGCAGGGGATACCTTGCAGAGCAGTGCCCAGCTCAGCCTCACCGAATCCGTGGGGGCTCAGATCGATCCCCTGAAGCACAAGGCCGAGGCCATCTTGGCCAGCGCGGACAGCGTGCTCAGCGCCGTGCAGCTCATTCTGAACCCCGACGCCCGGCGCGATATCGACGCCAGCTTTGTCAACCTGCGGGCGACGTTGGAGAACATCAACGCCACCACGCGCAAGCTCGATCGGATGATCGATCAGGAGAGCCAACACATCGGCAACATCCTCTCCAATGCGGACAAGGTGAGCGCCAACCTGGCCGCCAACAACCAGCACATCACCAACGTGCTGGCCAACATGGACAGCGCCACGGCTGCCTTCGCCAACGGCCGCCTCGAGCGCATGATGGCCGATCTGGAGGGCACCTCCAAGGAAATGAAGAGCTTGATGGCCTGCCTGAGGAGCGGCGAAGGCACCTTGGGCAAACTGATGGTGGACGACAGCCTCTACAACAACCTCAATGCCGCCACCCGACAGATGGACCTGCTGATGGAGGACCTGCGCCTCAACCCGCACCGCTACCTTTCCATCTTCGGCCGCAAGGACAAGCTGCCCAAGTTGAGCAACTCGGACATCGAGCGCATCCGCGAAGCATATCCGCCCAAGCCATGAGCGCAGCCTCGGTCATTTTTCTGCTGGCCTTTGCGGCGGCCGTGTGGTGGTTCACCCGGAACGTGCGCCGCATTCGCCGGAACATCCTCCTGGGCCGCGACATCGATCGCACCGACCGGCCCAAGGAACGCTGGGCCCTGATGGCCAAGGTGGCCCTGGGCCAGAGCAAGATGGTGGTGCGCCCCGTGGCGGGCATCCTGCACATCCTGGTCTACGCCGGTTTTATCATCATCAACATCGAGGTACTGGAGATCATCATCGACGGCATCTTCGGCACCCACCGCGTGTTCAGCTTCTTAGGCGGCTTCTACGACTTTCTCATCGGCAGCTTCGAGGTGCTGGCGGTCCTCACTTGGTTGGGCTGCGCGATCTTCCTGGCACGGCGCTTCATCGTCCGCATACCGCGCTTCTGGAGCCGGGAAATGACCCTGTGGCCCCGCACCGACGCCGGCCTGATCCTCACCTTCGAGATCTTGCTGATGACCGCCTTCCTGTTGATGAATGCCGCGGACCACACGCTGCAGGGCATGGGGGTGGGGCACTACGTGATAGCGGGTGCCTTCCCGGTGAGCGGCCTGCTGGCCGACTGGTTCGGCTTCGCGAACCTGGAACCCGCAACGCTCATCGGCATCGAGCGTTCCTGCTGGTGGTTCCACATCATCGGCATCCTGGGCTTCCTTAACTACCTGCCCTACAGCAAGCACTTCCACATCCTGCTGGCCTTCCCCAATGTGTGGTACAGCAAGCTGGAACCCAAGACGCGCATGAGCGACATGCCCCGCATCACCGCCGAGGTGAAGAGCATGTTGGACCCGGCCCTGCCACCGCCACCGCCACCTGCCGCACCCGCCCCCGGCATGCCACCGGAGCACTTCGGCGCCAAGGACGTCTTCGACCTGACGTGGAAGAGCCTGATGGACGCTTACACCTGCACCGAGTGCGGGCGCTGCACCAGCGTGTGCCCGGCCAACATCACCGGCAAGCTGCTCAGTCCGCGCAAGATCGTGATGGACACCCGCGACCGCCTGCAGGAAGTGGGCCAGGTCATCGACAAGAAAGGCAAGTGGGAAGATGATGGCAAGGACCTCTTCAGCCGCATCAGCGAAGAGGAACTGTGGGCCTGCACCACCTGCAATGCCTGCACCCAAGCCTGCCCGGTGAACATCGATCCCGTGGAGATCATCTTGGAGATGCGCCGCTACTTAGTGATGGAGCAGAGCAAGCCCAGTCCGTCGTTGAACGCCATGTTCACCACCATTGAGAACAACGGGGCAGCGTGGGCCTTCGGGCCGGACCAACGCATGAAGTGGAGTGAAGAATAGTTGTCAGTTGGTGGTTGTTCGTTGTCTGGCTGCCGACCTATCTCCGACCACCTGACAACTGACAACTGACAACCGGCAACTGACAACCGACAACTGACAACCAAAACCAATGAAAAACGGCTCCCTGCGTTCCTTCACCGAGCTGGTAGCTTGGCAGAAGTGCAGGGTATTGCGGAAAGCGATTTCCAAGCTATCCAAAGAGCTCCCTTCCGAGGAGAAATTTCGCCTCACGGACCAGATCATTCGTTCCAGCCGCGGCCCTTGTGCGAACATCGCGGAGGGTTATGGCCGTTACCATGAAAATGACAATGCCCGATTTTGCCGCATGGCGAAAGGCTCGTTGAATGAGACCAAAGATCATCTCACTGCGGCCTATGATGAGGAGTACATCTCGAAGGAAGTTCTTAAGCAGCACTGGGCATTGGCAGAGGAAGCCCTGCGTGTGGTGAACGGGTACGTCAACTACCTCAAGCGGATGGGAGGTCCTGATCAGCACTTGGCCGAGCCTCCACAACCTTATGGGCAGGAAGAAGATATCTTCACGGAACCTCCCACGGATCTTGAGGATGGAGAGGCGGACGAGGACATGGGATCCACTGCGTAAGCCCCTAACAACCGACAACCGACAACCGACAACTGACAACTGACAACTGACAACTGACAACCGACAACCGACACCAGCCATCCCATGAGCGATCCCATCAAAGTCACCACCATGGCCGAACTCGCCGCCAAAGGCGAGAAACCCGAAGTGCTTTTTTGGATCGGCTGCATCGGCTCCTTTGATGACCGTGCAAAGAAGGTGACGCGTGCCTTTGCGCGCATCCTTCAAGCGGCCAAGGTGAATTTTGCCGTGCTGGGCAATGAGGAAAGCTGCACCGGTGATCCCGCGCGCCGGGCCGGCAATGAATTTCTGTTCCAGATGCAGGCCTTGCAGAACATTACCGTGCTCAACGGATACGGCATCACGCGCATCGTCACCACCTGCCCGCACTGCTTCAATGTGGTGAAGAACGAATACCCGGTGCTGGGCGGCCATTATGAGATCATGCACCACAGCCAGTTCATCAACACGCTGCTGCAAGAGGGACGACTGAAGGTGGAGGGGGGCACCTTCCAAGGAAAGAACATCACCTACCACGACCCTTGCTACCTCGGGCGCGGCAACAACGAGTATGAGGCTCCGCGTGCGGTGCTTGAAAGTTTGGACACGGCCTTGGTGGAGATGAAGCGCAGCCGCGAAAAAGCGCTGTGCTGCGGTGCCGGTGGCGCACAGATGTGGAAGGAAGCCGAAAAGGGCGACAAGGAGGTGAACGTGGAACGCAGCGAAGAGGCCGTGGGCACCGGGGCGGACATCGTGGCGGTAGCCTGCAACTTCTGCAACACCATGCTCACCGACGGCGTGAAGGCCGTGGGCAGCGAAGGCAAGGTGGTGGTGAAGGACATCGCCGAGCTGATCGCGGAGGCGGGAAAGCTGTGAGGGCAATTGTCAATTCGCCAATGCCTCAATTTGCCAATTGATCAATTGGCACCATGGCAAATTGGCGAATTGATCAATTTCATCAATTGCCCAACAATACCTTCACCGCCGTCCCCAGCTCCCGGTTCTCCAACACTTTGCTGCGTCCCGGATCATCCAATGAATGTCCGGACATGTAGGCGATGGGCCGTTCACTTGCGCACCGGCCTGCCTACTTTAGCCGTTGCCGAGCGCGAGCCAGCTGCAGGACGATCAATGAAGACGGACAAGCCCGAGAATAAACTCGTTCTGTACCAGGATGAGAACGGCATCACCAAGGTCTCCGTGCGCTTCGCAGACGCTGACCTGTGGTTGACGCAGAACCAGATCGCAGAGATCTACGACACTACAAAAACAGAATATTGGCCAGCACGTGAAGAACATCTTGTCCGACGGCGAACTGTCCCAAGCAGCAGTTGTAAAGGATTTCTTTACAACTGCCTCGGATGGCAAAAGCTACAACACCCGGCACTACAACCTCGATATGATCATCGCCATTGGCTACCGCGTTCAATCGCAGGTGGCCACGCGGTTCCGCCAGTGGGCCACGCAGCGGCTGCACGAATACGTCCAGAAGGGCTTCACCATGGACGACGAGCGGCTGAAACAGGGCGGCTCGCGGTATTTCAGGGAATTGTTGCAGCGCATCCGCGACATCCGCGCCTCGGAGCGCAACTTCTACCAGCAGGTCACGGATATCTACGCAACCGCCACCGACTATGATCCGCGCGCGGACATGACCCGAAAGTTCTTCGCCACGGTACAGAACAAGCTGCACTTCGCCGTACACGAACACACCGCCGCCGAGGTGATCCATGGCCGGGTTAGCAACGAGAAGCCCATGGTGGGCATGACCAGCTTCCGGGGCGACTACATCACCAAGGACGATGTAAAGATCGCCAAGAACTACCTGACCGAAGCGGAACTAACGCGGCTCAATCTGCTGGTGTCGCAGTTTCTTGACTTCGCCGAATTCCAAGCATTGGAGCAGGCCCCGATGGCCATGGCCGACTGGGTTGCCGCATTGGACCACCAGATCATGGGCCTGAAGCGAAAGGTGTTGCAGGGCAGTGGCACCCGGAATATGCAGCAGGATTTCTACTACGGCCCGAAATCACTGCGGCAGCGTACGCTTCGCCGGTTTTCCCCTCGGCACAATAGCTTGTGCTATTCCTTCTCGGTGAAATCCGCGCTGCCATTGTGATTTCGACCCTCGCAACGAACCCTGCTGCATAATCCGGGTGGCAAGATCACGCATCAGCAGGCCATCAGAAAGGCGGAAAAAGAGTTCGAGATCTATCGCGCCCGCGAGATGAAGCAATTGGAAAGCGACTTCGACCGGATGGTGAAGCTGCTTGGCACGAAGGGGCTGGGGGGCAAGCTATAGCGCCTGTTTGGTAGCTCTTGAACGAAGGACTCCGAGGCTTTTTTCGTTCAGATGGATCCGGGATCGTCGCCGAGCTGATCGCCGAGGCGGGAAGGCTGTGAGGACAATGGTCAATTCGCCAATGCCTCAATTTGCCAATTGATCAATTGGCACCATGGCAAATTGGCGAATTGATCAATTTCATCAATTGTCCAGCAACACCTTCACCGCTGCCCCCAACTGCTGGTCTGTCCCGGTGCTCATTGCGCCCGGTTCATTGGCTTGTTTCACGTCCGGTTCCAGCTGCTGGTTTTCCAGGTAGTGGCCGTTGTTGTCCACCATGCCCACTTGGGGTATGCCGAAGATCACACCGTTCTGCAAGTGTTCCCACCACACCGCCGTGCCGGTGCCGGGCACGGGCATGCCCACGAGCTTGCCCACGCCCAGTGCGCGGTAAGTTACCGGGAACATGTGCGCGTCGGAGTAGTTGCCTTCGTTCATCAGCACCACACTGGGCTTGCTCCACTTGAACTGCGGCTCGGTGCCCAAGTCTTGGCCGCGCGGGAGCAAGTGCATGTACACATGGCCGCTGAGGAAGGTGGCCAGGTCGTCGTGCAGCCAACCGCCGCCGTTGAAGCGGGTGTCCACCAACAAAGCTTCCTTGCCATGGTAGCGCCCCAGCACCTCCTCGTACACGGTTTTGTAGCTCTCGTTGTTCATGCCTTCCACGTGCACGTACCCCACGCGGCCGTTGCTCAGGCTGTCCACGGTGTGGCGGTTTTGCAGCACCCAACGGTGGTACAACAGTTCCTCCTCCGCATCCAGTGAGATCGGTTTCACCATCTCCTCCCAGCGTTTGCCGTCTTTGGGGTTGTACAGGGCGAGCAGCATGTTCTTGCCCGCCTTGCGGTTAAGGTGCCGCGCCGGGTCTTCCTTGCCCGTGATCGGTTGCCCGTCGATCTTTTCGATCACGGTGCCGGCCTGGATCCGCGAGCCGGCCTGCACCACCGGAGAGCGATCGATCACCTCGGCCACGGTGAGGCCCGGGAGCGTGTCGTTGCGGTAGAACAGGCCCAGCGCGGCGGTAGCGTCACCAAGCGGTTGCCGGTCGCGGTAATAGGCTCCCGTGTGCGAGGCGTTCAGCTCGCCCAGCATCTCGCTCAGCAGTTCCGCGAGATCGGTGCTGTTGTTGATGTGCGGCAGGTACTGCGCGTACTGCTGCTTGTAGTAGTCCCAATCGGTGCCTTGCAGGTCTTTCACGTAGAACTTCTTCAACACCTGGCGCCATACGTGCTCGAAAAGGTAGGCCCGTTCAGCGGGCTCGTCCAGGATCATTTCCCCTTTGAAGCCGATCCCCTTCACCTCGCCCTTGTCCAAGTCCACGTAAGAGATGCCGCCGTTGTTCAGCAGGAAGAGCTGCTTGCCTTCCTTGTCCATTTCCAAAGTGCCGGGGTTCTCTGCGCCCATCTTGGCCAACAACTTGGTTTCCTTGGTGCGCACATCGGTTTCCCACAGGTCGTAGTCCTTCTCAAACTCCGCCAGGTAATACAGTTTGGTGCCGTCCTTGCTGAAGAGGGCATCGGCCAGGTCGGAAGAGTTTCCCGTGAGGCGCACCTTGCGGTCCTCGATGCCGTCCAGCTCAAATTTCAGCGGTGCCATGGTGCTGTCTTTGTCGGCCGCCTTGCCTGCCTTGGCCTTTTTTCCCTTGTCTTTCCCTGCATGGCCTTCATCGCCCTTCTCCTTCTCGTCCTTGTCTTTCAGCAGGTCGTACTCTTCCTTGCCCAGCTTGAAGGTGTCCAAGGCGGCTTGGGTGAAGAACAGCGCGTAGGCGTCCATCTGGCTGCCCCAGCTGGCTTGGGCCTTCATGCCGTCGCGCCCGCTGAACCACAGCATGGCCTTGCCGTCCAGCGCCCAGCGCGGGTGCGATCCGCCGTAGCCGCTCTTGGTGAGGTTCACCAACGCACCGGTCCCGTCAGCTTTCACCAAACCGCACTGGGTGATCCATTGCTTATCCTGCAGGAATTCCACCAGCAGCCACTTGCTGTCCGGCGACCAGGAGAAGTATTGGTCGCCGTCCACGTAGCTGTAGTTCTTGTCGGCAGGGAGCACCGTGCGGGTCTTCTTCGTGGCTATGTTCAGCACCTTGATGGCGGTGCGCTCTTCCAAGTAGGCCACCTCCTTGCCGTCCGGGCTCCACACGGGTTGAAACTCTTCCGCCGGCGTGGCCAGCAGTGGTTCCTCCTTCATTACCGTGGCATTGAAGAAGTACTTCTCTTCGGCCCGGGCGAGGGTGGTGCGGTACAGGTCCCAGCTGCCGTTGCGCTCGGTGGCGTAAATGATGCTGCGCCCGTCCGGGCTGAAGCTGGCCGATCGCTCCTGCTCCGGCGTGTTGGTGATGCGCCGCGTGGTGCCCTCCTTTACCGAGGCCACGAACACTTCGCCGCGGTGCACGAACACCACCTCCTTGCCATTGGGCGAAAGGCTCATTTCACTGGCCCCACCCGTTACCGGCACGGTGCGCTGCGCGGTGTACCGGCCATCCACTGCGGTATGCACACGCACGCGCACAGGTTGCGCGCCGGGTGCCATGGTGTACAGCCCTCCGCGGTAGCCGAAGCACAACGTGCCGCTGTTGCTGATGCTGAGGTAACGCACGGGGTCCTTCTCCAGGAAGGTGATCTGCGTGGCGGGGCCGCCCTGTGCGCTGCGGCGGTAAACGTTCATGCTGCCGTTCTCCTCGCTGAGGTAATACACTTCGCGGCCATCGGGGCTGTACACCGGCTCCAGGTCTTCGCCCGCAAAGGTGCTGATCTGCTGGTAGGCCTTGGTGCCCGTGTCGTAGGTCCAGATGTCGCGCGTGACCGATGAGGTGTGGTGCTTGCGGAAGTTGTTCTCGTACCCCTTGCGGTCCTGGTACAGGATACTGCGGCCGTCCGGGCTGTAGCGGGCGTTGTAGGCGGCCACGGAAAGCACGCGCAGGGCTTTGCCGCCGGTGGCGGGCACTTGGTACAGTTCGCTGAAACCGGCGTTGGGGAATTGCCGGTCGGCCACTGCCCGCATGCGGCTGCTGCTGAAGAGCACTTGTCTGCCGTCGGGGCTGAAGCTGCCGGGAATGTCGGCCGCGCTGTGGTAGGTGAGCCGCGTGGCGGTGCCTCCCGTGGCCGGCATCACGAACACATCCATGTTGCCGTGGCGGTTGCTGGCGAACGCGATCTGCCGCCCGTCCGGCGACCACACCGGCGATTGCTCGTAGGCCTCGCTGGTGGTGAGCAGCGTGGCCATGCCGCCATTGCTGGGCACCGTCCACAGGTCGCCCTGGTAGCTGAAGGCGATGGTGCCGCCGTCCGGCGAGATGGCGCCGTAGCGCAGCCACAAGGCTTCGTTGGGCATTGCTTCTTGTGCGTGCAAGTTGAAGGCTGCCATGCCGCCGACCAACACGAGGGACAGGTGTTTCACAGATGCGCTCATGTGCCGAAAGTAAATGGGACCTGCCAACCCGGGCCCCAAAGCGGAGGAACGGTCCAACGGCTACTTCTGCGGCCATGTCCCGCCACCGACCGGCTCACGGTGCTGCGCCGCTGGCAGCCCGGCGATCAATGGACGGTGCGCAACCTTGTGGGGCTGGTGCCCCCCGTGCAGGGCGTACTTGGCGGCCACCAGTTGCTGCTGGATGGTTCCGCGCTGGCGGGCGGCATCCATGTGGTGGAGGTCATCGGGAAGGAAGGTTGGGAAGTGGGGCGGGTGGTGGTGCGGTGGGGCGTTCCCGCCATTCCCTTGGAAAGGCCGATCTTTGCCCCATGCAAGCTTCTGCCACCCTCCCCACGTTCGAGCTGTTGCCCGCCCATGCGCGGGTATGGATCTACAAGAGCGCCACTCCCTTCACGCAGGAACAACGGTCGTTGATCCGGGAGCGCGGCTTTGCCTTCACCAACGCATGGAAGTCGCACGGCCAAGTGGTGGTGGGTGCCATGGAAGTGCTGAACGACCATTTCATCGCCTTGGCAGCCGACATCCAGGACATGCGCATCTGCGGCGGGGCCATTGATGCCAGCACCCGCTTGGTGAAGGAACTGGAGCGCGACCTCGGCCTACAACTCACCGACCGCATGGTGGTGGTGTATGAACTCAATGGAGCACTTCACGCCTGCCGCGTGCCACAACTCGAAGAATTGGTGAAGAACGGCACCCTCAACGGGGACACCATCGTGTTCGACGACCTGGTGGCCACCAAGGGCGACATGGATGCACGGTTCCGCACATCCCTGCGCAACACGTGGATGGCCCGCTATCTTTAGGCATTCCTACTTTTCCCACGTTGCCCTGTTGGCGAAAGGCAGAAGGGCGGCCGCGCACGTCTTTGATCCAGGTTGACCTTCGCCGTGATGCGCGAACGGATCACCGAATGGATGCACCTCCTGCCCGAGGGCACAGGAGGGACGCTGCTGCTGCTGGTGCAGCTGGTCGTGGCGCTCACCCTCGTAGGTTGGGCGTACAACCGCGGATTCCGCCCGGTGGAACGAGGCCCCATCATCCGGCTCTTGCTGCTGATCCCCGCCTTCGGCTTGGCGCTGCTGGTGCGGCACATCCATTCCGAGGTGTGGCAACCGGTGCTGATCGCCGTAGCCGTGATCATCGCCGGGTTCTTCGGGCGCACGGGCAACGGCCGCAGCATGGGCGTGCCCATGATGATGATCGCCGCACTGCTCGGCCTGAACCTGATGCTCAGCGCGATCGTCCTCACCGCCGTAGCCGTGCTGGTGTACCTGCTGAGTCCGGTAAAGAAGCGCTGATCATGCACTACTGCCGTGGCCATGAGAAAAGGTAAACGCAGCAGGCCTTCCGCCCAGGCATGGTTCTTCGCACTGGCCATGCCTGCCGTGGCCCTGTTCATGTTGTTTTCCCTGTTGCCCTACCAAACCATGGTTGGAAACTGGCCGCTGGGGATCAAGACCGATGAGGTGATGGCCTTCCAGGAGCTCTTCGACCACCGCCCCGGCCAGCATGCCGAAGGCCATGCGGAGGTCCTGCGGCTCGCCGACGAAGGGGAAGGCCACGCGAGGCTGCAGGCAGAAGGGCGGGAGGGAACCGGGAAATTGATCGCCGTTGGGACGAATGAACGCATCATCGGGCTGGACTTTCCTGAGGAGCATCCGTTCGATGGCGCGGTGGCGCTGGTGCTGGTCCCCGCCGACCTGGCTTCTCTGGATGCGCTGTACGCGCAAGCCGTTGCGGATTCACTGCCCATCATGGCGCCAGCCGTGAAGGTGGTGAAGTTGGAACGCGACGGGCGCAAGGCGGAACCCTATCTGCTCCAGGAGCGCATCACTCCGGCTTACCTGTTGCAGCATGCACCGGTGGCCATGGAGTTGATCGGGGAGGCCGATGGGGCAAGCAATTACGGCGGACGCTTCCGTTCCTCCGCCACCGATAGCATCGGCCGCCCGGGCAAGGGCAGCATCACGGCCAGCCACTTCGATACATCAGCCACGAAGGCATTGGGTTTGTTGGCCTGTGCCACACGGCGCACGGACTTGTTGAGCGGCAACTCGGGAGCCATGCAGGATGCCGTCACACGGAACATCGTTCCGGTGTTCGCCATGCGCGATGCATCCGTCACTGTGCCGGGCGAGGCGCTTGCCGGGGCATTCCGGGAAGCACTTGCCGATGCAGCGGTCCAAAGGCGCATCCTCCGACTGGGCGGGCAGCTTCGTGCCGATAGTGCAGCTTGGGCCCAATGCTTGATCGCCATCGACACTGCGGTGGTGCCCGTGCTGGCAAAGGGGCGCAACTTGGGCCTGGTGCAGGCGGAAGTGGACCGTAGGCGCGAGCAGTTCCTGCAGCGCCTGTTCCATCCCGATGTGCAGGAGTTCCTCGGCTCTGCGGAGGAACAGCCGCGACGCGCCACGCCCACCTTGGACCCTTGGCTGGCACAGTTCCGCACCAACCCCGACACCCTGCGCTTCGTGCGCGGCAAGTACGACATCGACCACGACCTGGTGTTGCCTGCGGGAATGGCCGTGGTGCTGGAACGGGGCGCTCGCTGGTTCATGGCGCCCGGTGTAAGCGTAGTGGTCAACGGCGAGCTGCACATGCGCGGCACCGAGCTGAACCCCGTGTTCATCCGCCCGCAAGATGAAAGCGCTCCTTGGGGCTCCATTGCGGTGAATGGCAAGGGCAGGACCCGTGTGCGCATCAACGGCCTGCGCATCAGCGGTGGAGGCAACTTGTGGTGTGAAGGCGTGCACCACGGCGGCATGCTCAGCTTCATCGGCGCCGATGTGCGCATGACCAATTGCGCCTTTGCGGAAGCCTTCGGCGACGCGGTCATCCATGGGGCACGCGGCACGTTCCATTTGGCGGATTCCTACTTCATGGAGGCGCACCACGACTTTATCGACCTCGCAGAGGCGGAAGGGACCATCGAACGTTGCGGCTTCGGTCAACCCGCTGCCGCACCGCTGGCCACTGGGCGCAATGCGGTAAACATGCGGGCCTCGGACATGCTGGTGCGCAACTGCACCTTCGCCGATCTGCCCTTCACGGCGCTGCGCGTGGCGCGCTCGGGCGAGGCCACCGTGCAGGGCGGCCGTTTCAGCGGCAACAAGGTGGCCATTGCCGCCTTGGACGGATCAGCCGTGCAGGTGAAGGGATGTGAGTTCTCCGGCAATGGCACCGTGTTCGTGCTGCGCCGCAAACGGCCCGTGCTGGGCGGAGCCACGCTGAAGGAGGAGGGCAATACCTTCACCGGCAATGCCGTGCTGAAGGAAGTGGACGCGGCCAGCAAACTGGGGCAGGACGGCACGGGCGGGGCAGCGCAGTAGGGTCCGCGTGCCACGCATCATTCCGCGCAACTATCCGCAGGCACTCACAACGGACCCCCGTTCTCGTCCGTGGTCAGCACCTCGCTGAGATGGTCGAACCACGGGCGGATGGCCTTGAAGTGCTCATCCACGCGGTCCATGAAATCGGCTGCCTGCACTTCCTTGTCAGTGAATGCGTGGTAGAAGGTGTAGCGTGTCTGCCGCAACAAATGGATCGCGGGATGATCCTTTGGAAAACCCTTGGGTGCGGTCTTGAGCTGGTCCTCCGTGTCCATGTCACCCCAGTGGGCATGGAGCCGCTTGCCTTTCAAGATCTTGTTCCATGTACCGTGGTCGTAGAGGATGTCCATGCGGATCCGCCGCAGGTCCTCCTTCTCCGGATTCCAGAAACCGCAGCCGATGAATGAGGCGCCGGGCTGGATGTGGAAGTAGTAGCCGCCGCGCAGCGCGGGTTTCACGCGGTCCAGCCCACCTGCGAAGTGCTCCTTGTAGGGCGGCCGGTCCGGATGGAAGCGCAGGTTGCTGTAAATGCGGAACAGGGCGTCCTTGCCGTCCACCGTGGAGATGCGGTCGTGCTTACGCATCCGTTCGATCAGCGCATCGGCGAAGCCGCGCATATTGGCCAGGGCCGCTTGGTAGCGCTCCTTGTGCGCTTGGAACCAATCGCGGTCGTTGTGCTTGGCGAGGTCGCGCAGAAAGGAGAGGGTGGAGGGGCTGACGCTTGATTGTTGTTCTGCCATGTGCACCGGCGAAGGTAGCATCCTGCACAGGGGGTACCTTCGCCGGCTGAATTGATCTCCAATGACCGACACGCCACCCTGCCCCGAATGCCGCTCCGCCATCACTTACCCTACGGGACAAAGCCAGATGTGCGCCGAATGCGGCCATGAGTGGAACCCGGAGGAAGTGGCCGCCGAGGATGCGGGCTTCGTGGTAAAGGATGCCAACGGCAATGTGCTGCAGGACGGCGATGATGTGGTGATGATCAAGGACCTCGCCGTGAAAGGTGCGCCCAAGGCACTGAAGGCCGGGACCAAGGTGCGGGGCATCAAGCTGGTGGAAGGCGACCACAACATCGATTGCCGGATTGAGGGCTTCGGTGCCATGGCGCTGAAGAGCGAGTTCGTGAAGAAGGCTTAAGCTCACAAAAAGTGCCCACTATCGCTGTTTGCACGGGTACGTGTACCCAATGGCTTAGGGCTTGGTGGGCGCCTGCCGCCACTGGTCAACCCAGTCGCTGTTCACATTGGGGTCGTACATCACGTCGTTGGTGCCCATGTACTGGCCGTCGCTGTTCATCCAGTACTGGTCGTAGCCGCTTTGCACTTTCCCCTGCTCACCGGTGTACGGGTTGATGGCGTCCTGCTCGCCGCGGATGGCGTTGATGGTGGCGTTCTGCTGGCGGTCCATGCTGTTCATGCGGTCCTGGTAAGCGCCCATGCTGGCATCGTTGATGGCGCCCCACGTTTCGCGGTGCGTCCGTTGCTGTGCATCGAAGGCGGCCTGGTTGGTCTGCATGCGCTGGTTGTGCGCGGCCCAGCTTTGTCCGGCCTTCTGCTGTTCACTTTGTGCATAAGCCGCGAAGTATTGCGGGTTGTAGCGCAGGCTCGCCTTGGCGGCGAGCAAGGCGGCTTTCTCCTGCTCGAACCGGGCGGCGGGCGCATCCAGCCGGGTGAAGTAATAGTTCCAGTTGGCCATGCCGGACGATTCCATCATGGACCAATGCATCAATAAGGCCATACGCTGGTCACCCTTGCGCCAGGTGCTGATGTTCGCCTTGCAGGTGTTGCGCCGCTGGCCGATGGCGTACAGGCCGTCCATCCCGGGTTGAGTTGCGCGGGCCACCTCCGGTGCATCGCTGCTGCCGATCAGCTCATAACCTTGCTTCCCAAGCTGGGGAACGATATCCTGTTGCAGCACTTGTTCCGGGGTCATCGGCTGGCGCACCTTGCCGCCGTTCTGCTGGTACAGCTGCGCCATTTGGCTGTTGGGCGTAATGAAGGACTGCAGGTTCACGTCCTTCACCTTCAGGCCCGGTTCATCCACGTACCACGATCCGCTGGCGTTGGTCTTCACGTTCCAACGGGCGGGCACTTGCAACTGGGCCATGGCCACCCCGGCGAAGTTGCTGGGCACGGTGATGGTCCGCAGACCTCCCTGTTCCTGTGCGGGCTGTTGTTGGCCGGAGGAAGCGTATGGCTGTTGATCCTCACTTTGGGCTTCCTGGGTATTCCAACCTTGGTGAGCCTCGGTGCCTGGTTCAGTGTAGGTTTTTCCGGTGATGGCCGCCACTTGGGCTTGCAAGGCGCTCATGTCGGTTTCTGTGGCGGCTTGCCCTTCGGGCGCTTCACTTTGACCACATGCGCAAAACATCAAGATGTTGGCTAAGGAAAGGATCACGGAGGGTTTCATGGTCGTTGGGTGCTTTCACCTTTATCGGGATCGTCCCGGAATGTGAACACCCGTTGGCTGAAGATCATCAACCCGGGACCCGACCAATCGTCCAATCCCTTGCCTTCCGGGACCTGGTCGATGTGCTTTTCAATGCGGGCAACCCGCATGCTCCGTGCCTCATTCTTGTGATCAAGCCGCATGTTCATTCCGCTCCACGAAATACATCTCCATTTCGCCTTTCCCTTTCGCCTGCACCTTGCCGCGTGGGGTGAACGCGAATGCGGGAGTTGTCAGTTGTTGGTTGTCTGTTGCCCGGCTGCCGGCGCCCTGACCAACAACTGACAATTGAGAACCGACAACCGCTCTGTACGTAGCCTCACTGATGTTCACCCGTCCCACTTCGCCGGAAGACTCCATCCGCGAAGCCGTGTTCACCGTGTCGCCCCAGATGTCATACTGGAACTTCTTCACCCCCACGATGCCCGCCACCACGGGGCCGGTGTGGATGCCGATGCGCATTTCGAAGAAGGGCCTGCCCGCAGCTTCACGTTCGGCTTTGTAGGTGCGCATGAAATCCTGCATCTCCAGCGCGGCCAGCACGGTGCTTCGGGCGCTGTCCGCCGAGGGGATGGGCATGCCGCCGGCGGCCATGTAGGCATCGCCGATGGTCTTGATCTTCTCCACCCCGCGCTTGGCAAGGATCCGGTCGAACGCGCGGAAGCACGTATCGATCTCGTTGACCAGTTCCTGGGCGCCCATTTTTTCGGCCATGCCGGTGAAGCCCTTGAAGTCGGTGAACAGCACGGTGACCTGGTCGATCGATCGGGCCATGCTTTCGCCTTTTTCCTTGAGTTCCTCTGCAACCTCTTCCGGCAGGATGTTCAGCAGGAGCTCATCGCTGCGGTCCCTGGCCTTCCTGATCTTGTTGCGCTGCCGGAGGGTACTGGCCCCGAACGCGAAAAGGGCCAGGCTGGCCAGGAGGAAGATGTTGCGCTGTGTGCGCTCCTGTTCCATTTCGGCGCGGTGGCTTTCCTCGCGGCGCAGGTCCTTCTCTTCACGCAGCAGGCTGTCCGTGCGGGACTGCTGTTCCATTTGGTTGCGGAGCATGGATGCGGCGAGCAGCGCCGATGCCTTGGTGCCGGTGGCGCTGTCGCGCAGTGCGATAAAGCGGGTGAGATGGTCGTAGGCCGCAGGTTTGTTCCCTGCCGCTGCGTACGCCTGGTACAGCTGCCCCTCATTGTCCTGGAGTTCCTTGCGGAGGTTGTTGCGCATGCTCAGCTGAAGCCCCTCACGGGCAAGCTGCACGGCCTTTGCCGTTTGGCCTGCGGCGCGGTACGCATTGGACAGCCGGCTCAGCGTCCAGGCGATGAAGGTGAGTTGGCCACTGGCCCTGTACAGGTCGAGTGCCTGGTTGAACTGGTTGATCGCCTTGCCGGGGTCGCCTTGCGCCAAGTACAATTCCCCGCGCTCGAGCACGGCCAGTGCCGGGTTCATGCCTGCACTGTCGACCAGTACCTCCATGCGTTTGAGGTAGTGGCTTGCAGCACTGGTGTCCCCAAGTTCCAGCATGGCTTCCATGAGCGACCCCAAGGTCCAATAACGGTTGATCGTGTCCAAGGGAAGGGCGATTGCAGCCTTGTAATGTGTACTGGCCTGGGCAAAATCCTCAATGCTTGCATAAGCGCTGCCGATGTCCGATTGCAGCATGGCCTCCAACGTCGGGTACGAAACGCGCGCAGTGAGGTGCAAGGCCCGCTCGTATTGCACGATCGCCCCGGCCATGTTGTAGCGGATCGATTCCGCCCGGCCCAGATAATAATAGGCCAAGGCCAGGGCGCGTTCATGCGGCCCGTCGTTGAGCAGTTCGACCACGCGGTCCAGTACGATCACAGCGGAGTTGATGTCCGGGCGCGAACTGAGCACGACTGCCCGTGCAAGACCGGCCATGGCCTGCCGGTACGGCGTGCGGGCCTCGCGTTCAATGGGCCACAGCTCCATGGGCGCGGTGACCAGCCGGAATTGGGCCGTGTCGGACTTGAGTTCGTTCACCAGTGCGCTCAGCTCGCTGATGGGGTCCTCTTGCGCACGGGCCGCCGCGAGGCTCAATCCGCATAGGAGGCATGCGCCTGTCCAGCGTACCAGGAACCGGAGGGTGACGGTACGCGTCATGTGGCTGGCGTGTCGTTTCCCAGGACGCTGCGCAGGGCGCCCATCAATTCCTCCCGCTTGAAGGGCTTGGGCACGAAGCCGTCCATGCCGGCGGCACGGGTGCGTTCCAGTTCTTCCTGCATCACGTTGGCGGTCATCGCCAGGATGGGCACGCGCCCCTTGGCACCGGGCAGGGCGCGGATGGCGCGGGTGGCATCATAGCCGTTCATCTCGGGCATCTGCACGTCCATCAGGATCGCATCATACAGTTTGTCCTGCGCCATTTCCACCGCCACTTTCCCGTTGGCTGCCACGTCCACCTGCACGCCGGGGATCGCGTCGGCCAGTTCGTCCTGGGCCACCATCGCATTGAACTCGTTGTCCTCGGCCAGCAGGATACGCAGGTTTTTCAGTCCTTGTTCTGCATTCCCTTTTTCAGCGGCTGCTGATGTTGCGTGCTGCGGTTCTTCCTCGGCGATCGGATATGGGATCTGCACGGTGAAGGTGCTGCCCTTGCCCTGAACGCTTTGCACGGTGAGGCTTCCGCCCTGCATCTCCGCCAATTGTTTGCTGATGCTGAGGCCCAGTCCGGTGCCGCCGTACTTGCGCGTGGTGTCGCTGTACGCCTGGGTGAATTCGTCGAAGATCTTATCCAGCCGGTCCGGGGGAATGCCGATGCCGGTGTCGGCCACGTCGATGTGGAGCATGGCCCGGGCGGGGCTTTCCGCCCCATCGATGGCACAGCGCATGCGGATCGACACGGATCCCTTGCCGGTGAATTTCACGGCGTTGCCCGCGAGGTTCAGGATGATCTGGTTGAGCCGGGTGGGGTCGCCGATCACGGCGTGCGGCACGTCATCGGCCACGGAGGTGCCGATGGTCAAGCCCTTCTCTTCGGCCTTGAACCGGAGGATGTCGCGCACGTTGCCCACCACCTGGCGCACATCGAAGCGGACGTGCTCCAGTTCGATCTTTCCCGCCTGGAGCTTGCTGAGGTCGAGGATGTCGTTGAGGATCACCAACAGGTTCTCGCTGCTCTTGGAAATGGCATTGAGGTATTTTTCCTGTTCGGGGGCATGGGCGTTGCGCTTCAGGATCCCGCTCATGCCCATGATGGCGTTCATCGGCGTGCGGATCTCGTGGCTCATGTTGGCCAGGAACTGCTGCTTGAACTGCTCGCTGGCCTCGGCGCGGTCCTTGGCGGCGCTGAGCTCCACGGTGCGCAGCTGCACTTTTTCCTCCAGTTCGTTGCGTTCGCGGGTCAGCCGGCGGGTGCGCAGGCGGATGAAGCCCAGGACGCCAAGCGCGACCAGCACGGCGGCCAGCATTTTGGCCCACCAGGTGAGGTACCAAGGGGGAAGGATGGTGATCGCCAACGTGGTGGGCGCGGCGTTCCACACGCCATCGCGGTTGCGGCCCCATACCTTGAAGGTGTAGCTGCCGGGGTCCAGGTTGGTGTAGTTGGTGGTGTGTACCGTGCCGGCATCGATGGGCTGCGGGTCGAAGCCTTCCAATTGGAAACGGTAGTCGCGGCCCTGGGGCGAACCGAACGCCATGCTGGCGAAATCGAAGCCGATCACCCCGGCCCGGTTGAAGGGCACGGTGAGCGCGGATGCCAGGTAGGCCGGCACGTCGATGGGTGAGCCTGCGGCGCGGAAGGAAACGGAACGGTTCCCGAGCTTGATGTCGGTGATCAGGGTCTGCACGGGGCGTTGGTCCAGCTTCAGGTCGCGCGGATGGAAATAATTGTAGCCGCTCACCCCGCCGAAGAAGAGGGTGCCATCGGAGGCCATGCAGTAGCCGTAGCGGTTGAACTCATCGCCCTGCAGGCCGTCGTTGGCGCCAAAGCTGCGCACGGCATGGGTTTCCGGATCGAAGCAGGCGATGCCCTTGTTGGTGCTGGCCCACAATTGCCCTTCCGCATCGGCCAGGATCCCGTAGATCACGTTGTTGGGCAGGCGGTCGCTGGTGGTGAAGCACCGGACCTTCCCGGACTGTTTATCCATGCGGCACAGCCCACCGCCGTTGGTGCCCGCCCAAAGCACGCCCGGATCGGAAGGATCATCGGCCAGGCTGAAGACGATGGCCGTGGGCAGGGAGGTGGTGTCGTTGGGGATGTTGTGGAAGTGCCGCCATTGCTTGGTCGCGGGGTCCAACCGAAGTATGCCGTTGGTGGTGGCCAGCCAGAAGATGCCTTGTGCATCGCGGTGGATGGCCTGCACGAATTCGTACACGCCCTCCGTGGTGGGGAATGGATAGGGCACGCCGGAAAATTGCCCGGAGCGGGTGTCGAAGAAGCCCAGGGCGGAGCGGCTTCCGAAGACGATGAGGCTGTCGCCGCTGGCTAAGAGCGGGAAGCGTACCGGCAACGCGGGATCGCTGAAGCGGCGCACGGTCCCCTGGCGCAGGTCATCGCGCCAAAGCATATTGTTGCCGTTGGACCAGAGCACATCCGCAGGCATTTCGATCAGGCTAGCTTGCGTGGCACAACGTTCCTTGAGGTAGCTGTCCATCACCACCACGGAAGGCACAGTGGTCGTGGTGGCGGTTTGTGGATCGGCGATCATCGTTCCGGTCGCTGCGTAGATCATGGCACGGCCGTCGGACAACGATGCCATGCAGCGCACGCTGCCGGAGCGCTGCATGTGGAAGCGTTCCATGCGCGGGTCGTAGATCATGATCCCGTAGCCGGAGGTGCCCATCCAAAGCACCCCGTTGCGGTCCTGGTAGAAGCAGCGCACGATCAGCTGGGGCATGTCGCGCAATCCGCCCGTGGGCAAGATGAAGGAGCACTGCCCGCTGGACGGGGCGCAACGCCAAAGGCCATTGTACGTGGAAACCCACAAGCGCCCTTCCGCGTCCACGAACCCGCCGTTGATGGTGCTCCATGAAACGGAGCCAATGGCGGTTGGCCGCACCTCCTGGGGCGTGGCCCCCAGTTCCACCACGGTGTCCCTCATCAGCCCATAGACCACCTGCCGCGCGGTGTCCGCAACGGAGTTTACGCAGCGGTCCTCCACGATCCGCGTAACGTGATAGCGTTCCGGCACATGGGCGGGGTCGGCGATCAACGCGGAAACCTGTGCGGCATCACCGGTTTGGATGAGGTAATTCGCGAAGCTGAATTCCCGGCCTTTACCGGCACCGCGGACAGCCACCCGCAGCGAGCCCTCGTGATCGAGCTCGAAAGCGATGACCTCCCCGGTGAGGACCAGGTCCACGCGCGCAGCTATTCCGAAGATCCGTTCGCCCTTGCGGTCGGGCTTGATGCGGAGCAGGCCGTAGCCCACGGTGGCCCAGATTTGGCCGGAGCGGTCTTCGGCGATGTAGAGGGACACGGAAGCTGGCGGTCCGCCCCTGTTCCGCAGCTCGGCGATCTTCGGTCCGGGGTGAAGATGCTGGAACACTCCTGTCTCCGGATCGAACACATCAATGCCGGTGCCGGTGCCCAACCACAGCAGCCCGTGGCTGTCCTCGAAGATCTTCAGCACGTAGTTGTCGCGCAGGGAGGTGCTGTCCGCGGGGTCGTGGCGGAATACCTTGAACCCATATCCGTCGTATCGGCACAGCCCGTCCTTGGTGGCGAACCACATGAAGCCGGCGCGGTCCTGGATGATGCTGGCCACCATGCCTTGGGCCAGGCCGTCCTCGATGGTGAGGCGCTGGAAGGGCAGGGAAAGCGTGTCGTACTGCGCGCAGGCGGTGGAAGCATTGAGAAGAAGCACGGCGAGCAGCAGCCCATGCCATGAAGGGGGCAAGGTTGCAAGGGTGGCCCTGCGGTCCCTGTCCGCGCTTTTTCCCGGTCGTTCGTTCACCTGTTCGCGCTGCATTTACCTTCCTTCTTGCATGCTGCCAACCCTGTTCATTCCGGGGTATACAGCCCCTTGCTCATGGCGTATACCGCGATGCCTGCCGAGTTGCGTGCGCCGGTCTTTTGGAGAATGTTGTTCCGATATCCCTCCACCGTGCGGGGGCTGAGGATGAGCCGCCCCGCGATCTCCGTGGTGGTGAGTTCCTGGCAGATCAGGCGCACCACTTCCAGTTCGCGCTCCGTCAAAGGGTCCAGGTCGTTGTAGACGGGCTTCACGTGCTTCTTCCGCACCAGCTTCAGCAACATGGCGCGGCTCACCAATTCACTGAAGTGGTACCCGCTGGCGGCCACCGCCCGGATGGCGTTCTCGATCTCGTCCGGCTCCGCGGTCTTGGGCACGTAGCCGTTCGCTCCCAGCTCCATCAGTTGCAGGATCCGCTTGCCGTCACTGTGCATGCTCAGCACGATGATCTTTACTTCCGGGTGCTTTTCCTTCACGGCCCGCATGGCCTCCACGCCGTTCATCACCGGCATCTCCAGGTCCAGCAGCACCAAGTCGATTGCGTTGCCCTTCAGGCCGGTGAGCAATTCCTTGCCGTTGGCGCACTCAAAGACCACCTCCACGTCGGGCATGTCGTGCAGCAGCATGGCCAAGCCCCTGCGGAACATCACCTGGTCGTCCACGAGCACGAGCTTGATCTTGGTTTGAGCGTTGCTTGCCATCGGCGTTGCAAGATCGTGTGGCTGAAACTACGGGAGACCCGTAGTTCCACGGTATTTTCCTGATGCGGGGTTTTACGCTACCGGGCGCAGTACAGGCAGGAAACTTTTGCAGTCCGCGGCGGGACCGGGCGAATATCCGCCCGCACCAAGGCCAAATGCCCTCCGTACAAATGATCCCCATGCCCAGCACCGCCGCCAATGCCGTATTCAAATCGAACATGAAGCGCGCCCGGGGCGGGCCGAAGGACCTGCTCACCAGCCTTTTGGCAGGCGGCATTCCAGGGTTGGATCAGGAAGGTGTGGAGGTGTTCACCACTGCCGGTGGGGCATCGGTCCTGGTGGACCGCAAGCCCATGGTCGAAAAGGGTGGCAGCGCCTACTTGCGGTCGTTGTTGCGTGGGGATGACGGCAATGTGTTGAAGCTGGTGGGTGAGTTGGACCACGTGTGCGGCTCTGTATGGCACGGCACATACAGCGGCTTGGTGGGCGGTACAGCGGTGCTGGTGGACCAGTACGTGCAGCTGCGCAATTGCGTGCCCGTCACCATCATCCGTGTGATCACCCGCGTGAACAGGCCCACCCTCCCGCGCGATGAAAGGCCGGATGATCTGGTCAAAGCGTTGCTGGACGGGCTCTACGGGCCGGATGCATCCGGCATGCCATGCCCGTAGGCTCTAGGGGAGAGGAGTGAGCGAAGCGTAGAGCTCTTCCAGGACAAGCCGGTTCAGTTCCACGGCTTCCTTTACCTGGGCGGTGCACGCCGAAGCCCCCTTGTTCCGGGCCAAGGCTTCGATCTCCGTAAGCAGGTCGAAAAGGCGTTGGGCGCCCATGTAGTTGGCCTGCGGCCGCAAGCTGTGCGCAGCCACGGCCAGGCCCTCCGCGTCGTCGGCACCCAGTCGTTCCTCCATCAGGGCGAAGCCGCCCGGTGCGCCTTGGAGGTATAGGCGGATGTACTTCTCCATGCGCGTGCGGTCGCCTTTGCAGAAATTCCCCAGAAAAGTGAGGTCCGTGTACCCGCCTTCCATGCCGCGAAAATAATTGGGCACGGCCCTGCCCCTATATTCGCGGGATCCGGTATCCAATGGCCAACGCCCGCACGATATTCATCGTGGATGATGACCAGCTGTTGGCCACCATGCTGGCCGACCACCTGCGCGCGGCCACGCCGCACAACGTTTCCGTATTCCACACGGGGGAAGAATGCCTGGCCCAGCTCCGCCACCATCCGGACCTGGTGATCCTGGACTATCACCTGAATAATGTGGTGAAGGAGGCTGCGGACGGCCTGGCGATCCTGCAGCAGATCAAGAAGCTCGACAAGCGTGTACACGTCATCATGCTGAGCAGCCAGGAGCAATATGGCACGGCACTGCGCACCGTGCAGAAAGGGGCCGAACAATACGTGGTCAAGGGCAAGGACCAGTTCGGCGAGGTGGAGCGGATCGTGCGCGGGATGCTGGGCTGACGACAACGATCAGCCTTGGATCTCGCATCGGCTCAATCGTCCAATCCTTTTCCTTCCAGGATCCGGTCCACGTGCTTCTCAATGCGTGCTTGGCGCGTCTTGGCCTGCTTCGCTGAACCGAAGTAGAGCAAGTAGCCGCGCTGCCTGCCCGGCGAGAGCGCGTTGAAGGCTTCCTTCAATCCGGGCATCTCCTTCAGTGCCCGTGCAAATTCCTCCGGTGTATGGAACTCGGCGGTCTTCTTCATCGGCACCTTCAGGCCCAGCCGTTCCACTTCCGCAGCCTCCTGCAGGTAAGCGCGAATGGTGGGCGCCAACTTCTGGATTTCCCGGAGGGATGTGAAGCGCAGTTGCCGCCCGCTTTGCACGTTGGCGGTTTGCTGCACCAGCAGGCCCGCCTTGTCCTTCAGTAGCACGCCCTTGTGGAAGAGCACCGCGCAATACTCCTTGAAGCCGTGGATCAGAAACACGTTCTTGCCTTTGAGCGTGTAGCAGGGGTGGCCCCACTTCAGTTCCTCGGTGAGGCCGATTTCCAACGCGAGTTCCCGCAATTCCGCGAAGGCCTCCTGCCATTGGGTGTCCTTGTTGAAAAACCAGTCGACTTTGGGGTTCATGCTCCGAAAATAAACTCGTGCGTGGATCAGCGTCCGGTTCGGCGTATGGTCTCGCCCGCGTTTGCAACG
>JRYE01000429.1_pt1 | contig 27518 bp, 39 predicted proteins | sample 235321 | NCBI WGS metagenome assembly JRYE01 (sample SAMN03074214, study PRJNA261473) | activated sludge metagenome | biome: Common Effluent Treatment Plant; feature: Wastewater; material: Activated sludge; isolation source: activated biomass in a lab-scale reactor treating industrial wastewater at... | reverse complement strand
AGCAAAAACTTTTTCTTCAATTGCATTAGAGTAGTCATTTATTTCTCTGTTATAAAAATGCTTTTTTTTCAATATCCCGTAATCCTTAAACCAGTCATAAAAATTGCGGTATCGCCCCCATGGTGAGTAAGTAGATACCAAAAATTGATGGTATAATTGGGAATAGTTTTCGGGGGTAGGTGTTCCGGTTAAATATATAATAGGCTTACCAGTGCATATTTTTTTCAGGTACTTCGTCCGTTTAGATGGCTTTGGATATTGCCCAAGTGAATGGCTTTCGTCTAATATTATTAGTTCATAATTATCGTCGCACTTGTGAAGCATATCGTAATTGATAATATACAGCTGATAGTCTGGATTGATACGTTTATAGTCATTAAGGATTGAACTGATAGCTTTTTTTTTCGTTACGAACAACACTTTTTTTGCGCCGTAAATATTAGCGGCGTTCAATGATGTTAATGTTTTTCCTGTCCTTACCTCCATGCACAGGAAGGCAATTTTAAAATTTCGGAGCAGGTTTGCCGCCTGCTCTGAAATTTTTTTTTGATAACCCCTTAACTCCATAAATTATCGGTTAAATTAATCGCTGCTTCGGATCTTGACTTTAATTCATCTACTTCTTTTTGAATTGCCGTTTTCAAAGCTTTAGCAAATTCAATCCTCTCCGCCAGGGTGAGGTTGTTGATGGCCTCAAGGGCTTGATCAAATGTTACTTGTTTCTTTTGTCTTGACATTTTTTTTGTGTTTTAAATTGTAAGAAAAATTTTTAGGTTTTGCGTTTTTATTCTCTTCAAGCCACAAAGCATGGGTGGCTCTAAATAAATTAAGCTCATGCGTTGTATCTTCAATCGATACTAATTGCCAGCTGATGCCCTGATTCTCTTTTACCGTTCTTGTTTTCGCATTGAGCCAAAGAATGGCGACAGCATCAACAGGCTCATTAAGCATCTCACGGTAAGCGGCAAGCTGCAACCAGTAATGGTTATAAATGCCTTTGCTTGTTTTTATATCAATCAAAAAACGCTTTCCGTTTATTACTGATACTCTATCAATGGTTCCGCCAACCCCAATCGCTTGGGATACGATTGTTTCTTCAATCTTAATATGCTCAGGGTTAAACCTTGTTGTGAAATCAACATAACGCTCAAACATTGCCCATTCTTTTAACGAATATAACGGGGTGCCGTTTGCGCCGATTAGCTGTACCTCTTGCCACTTGTCGTATTGCTCAGTTAGCGCATGAACGACCGACCCTCGCCTTCCTGCATCATCCCTTATTGTGTCGGCATTATCGCCGACATCTTTCAGCCACTGGTAATATTCAGGTGATTTTGGGTAAGCTTCCAGAACGGTTGTAACGGAGGGGAAGTAATTTCCTTCCCCATCCCCGTAAAAACGACCGTCAACGAATGTTATCTGATTGTCTTGAATTGTAAACATGGCTAAAATGGCGCCTCCTCTACGCTGTTTAATTTTGAGACTGCGTTTGAAAATAAGAACACCATCATTTCTGAATCATCCCATACCTCTTGGCCTTTTACCTTCACTTTTACCATTGGCGGCAGACCATTAGGATTATCCTTTGTGTGCGCCGGTACAATCTTCGTCCACCCGTTGCCGTCATCCTGATAACAAGTGATGCCGGTTATTTTTTTTGTCGCATCCTGCTTATCGTTCATTTCCCACGGCATAATCTTGACATCTTTTGTTAAATCAAGATTGGGAAAGCATTTTAAGAATGAAGAAGCGTACCGGCTCGAGAAATTCATATCAATAATATACTTGTCATCACCGTCCGATACTGTTAGCGATAACAACCTGCCGAAGTCCGTTGTTTTTTCCTCAATTTTTTTGATAAGACCGGAAACATCCTTGAAAAATACCTCATTAACAACCTTACCTGTTTTTGTGGTGCGTTGAGTTGAGTCTGGTGTGGGCGCAGATACACGTTTTACGAGTTTACCATTGGTAATACCGAGGAATGTAACCCCTTCGCTGCCTGTTTTTGTTAGTGCCATAAATTTTGATTTTTAGATTTAAAAAAACATTTACCAAGGCAAACATAAACAAATATCTTAAATAAAAAAATTTTTTTTTCTGTTTACTTTTCTACCCTTATTTTTGTTTTATGCTTGAATCGCAAATACAGGAAAAAATAATTGCAGAATACGAAAAGGCCGGGTGGCTGGTCGTGAAAATTATCCAAACGAATAAAAACGGCTGGCCCGACCTTCAATGCCATAAAGATGGCATCACTATTTTTATTGAGTGCAAAAAAAAGGGTTGTAAATTGTCGCCCCTGCAGATCTACAGGCATCAAGAATTGCAGAAACAAGGGTTTAAAGTAATCGTAATAAAAAAATAACACAATGCATAAAAACTATCTACCAAAAAAAATCTCTTGCGTTTACGTTGACAAAAACAAGCGTGCAATCGTTCAATGGAAGGATTTCCAAACATCACTGCCAACAGAGGCAGAGATGCAATCCCAATTATACACCGACAGAGCATATGGCATCGCCGTAATATGTGGTGCAGTATCAGGCGGCCTTGAGATAATTGATATCGATTGCAAATACGACTTGACCGGAAAGCTCTTTGAAGATTTTTTAGATGAAATACCTGATAGCTTAAAAAAATCTCTATACATTGTAAAGACTGTTAATGGCGGCTATCACCTTTATTATTATTGTACAAAAATCTCAGGCAACCTTAAGCTGGCATCACGATATACAACAGATGATGAGCGCAAGGAAAACCCGACCGACAAAGTACGGGTATTAATTGAAACAAGAGGGGAGGGCGGCTATGCGGTGGCCCCACCAACAGAGGGGTATGATATAGCAGGGGCAGAAATAATTCCTACAATAACCCCCGAACAAAGAGCGGCAATACTTACAGCCGCAAGGTCATTCAATAAGGTTGTAGAGCCGTCAATACAACAACCTAAGCACTACCATTCGGATCATATCATCTCACCTTTTGAGGATTACAATAAAAGAGGTGTTGATAATATGATAGACCTGCTTAAATCGCATGGCTGGAAGGAAGTAAGACGAAATAATGAGAAGATTGTTTTTTTAAGGCCCGGTAATACAGAAAGTAAATCAAGCGGAGATTTTAATTTTGGCTTAGGATGGTTTAGCGTTTTTACGACTTCCACTGAGTTTATACCGAATAAAGCGTACCGGCCAGCGGCTGTTTTTTGTAAGCTTGAATGTAAGGACGATTGGAAAGAGTGCGCCAGGCGTTTATCGCTGATGGGGTATGGCGAAGAAAGGCGCAAGATTAACACTGCCATCCAACGAGATGTTTTAAAAAAGAAAGAAGAAGGTGCAACACCAGAGGAGGTCGCAATGACGATAGCTATTAAACATAAGTTGTCAGCAAAAGAGGCAAGCGATATTGTCGCTGCACTTGACAGGCAATGGGGGGAGAGGATTTGTACTTTTTGGGATGTAGATAAAAATGGAAAAATATCGGTCGTGCGGACAAGGTTACATGATTTCTTAGCCGATAACGGCGGCTTCTACCTATACTACTATGACCGCAATTCATCTATCTATAAAATCATACAAATTCAGGATGGTTTTGTTGAGGAAGTTACGACCGAGCACATTAAAAAATTCATTAAAAATTATATCCTATCTTTGCCGGAAACTTTTGATAACACAGCCCCGCAGGAGTTGTTGGAGGTCATTTTAAAATCACACGATGCTCTTTTTTCAAAGGGGATCTTAGAGTTTATGCCACGAATATCTCTGAATATACTAAGGGATAGTCAGGGAGAAGCTTTTTTTTCTTTTCAAAATGGGGTTGTTAAAATTACAAAAAATAGTAAGGAGTTATTGAGCTACGGCGATTTGGGCCTACACGTTTGGCGTTCGCAGGTGATCCCATTCAGGGTTGATATTGATGCGGTGATTGATTGGGATGCTGTGGAATTTATGCGATTCATTAATAAGATATGCAATGAAGACTTTGAACGCATCAAATATGTAATATCATTAATAGGCTATCTATTACATAAATATAAAGACCCAACACGGCCATTTGCAGTGATACTTGCGGAGGAAACGGAAAAAGACAAAGAGGGAGGAGGCACCGGTAAAGGGATTTTTTTTAAAGCGATCTCTAAGCTGATTAACACTGTTTTTGTTGATGGGAAAAATTTTAAGTTAGACAAAACTTTTGCCTTCCAAAGGGTTGGCCTTGACACGCAGCTTATCATTATTGAGGATTGCCGAAAGAATGTGGATTTTGAAGGCTTCTATTCAAACATAACCGAAGGGGTTACGGTTGAAAAAAAGAACAAGGATGAGTTATACATATCTTATTCAGATTCGCCCAAATTTGGCTTCACAACAAACTACACAATCAATCTTGTCGGCAACCACGCCAAGCGCAGGGCGCAAGTTGTTGAGTTCTCAAATTTTTTTCATCCTCAAAATACCCCCCTTCAATATTTCGGGCACCAGCTATTTGATGATTGGGATGACGATGAGTGGAACAGGTTTTACAACCTATTATTTGAATGTGTTCAATTGTACATGATCGGCGGTGTACCTCAAAAATATGCATCTGAAAGCTTAAAAAAGAAGCAAATCAAAAATTCATACGGCGAGGATTTTTTAGATTTTTTTGAGGACATTGAACGTGGCCGTTGGCACATTTTTAGCGAACAATACACACATTTTTTGAAATTATCCGATCTGGAAAAAAAGGATTTTTCCCAAAAACGATTCAAGGCGGGGGTAGAAGCGGCGGCCGACATCTTCGGGTTGGGCCTTGATGAGCGCAAAAACAGGCAGAATTTGAACAAAAAAGAGTTTATGCTACTCGTAACTGATTGATAATGAGGGCGGGAGTCGATGTAATCGATTTGTAATCGATTTTTTTGGCGATCGGTTACGCCTAATAGCTTGATTTTTAACAAGTTAGAATGAATGTAATCGATGTAATCGATTTTTTTCACTTTTTTGGGGGGGGGCGTTTTTTTAAAATGNNACGCCCTAAAAACGGAAAATCGATTACATCCTGTATTTTGGTGTGGTGGTGGAAAAAACCTGAGGGGAAACCGACCGTTGGTTTGACCTCAACGAACTTTGCCAGTACCATGAGGTACTGCTACAATTTGTAATCATTTTTTTGAGGCAAGTCAGAAAAAAATAAATAAATAAGTAAGTAAGTAAGAAAAAAATTTTTTATTTAATAGAGTTTATTATATTTGTGCAGTAATTAAACAATTTTATAACCACAAAAAAAACACTTATGGATTTTTACAAGCTAATAGCAGACGAAGGCGCAATCACGATATACGCCGCCGGATACGTTGAACATACAGACAGGCAGATCGAGGAGTGCCACGGCTTCCCGGTTGAGGTGCCAACATCGGGCGATATTATCCTTACCGCATTAGAGGTCGTAATCGCAGGGGTAGGGGTTGACATTCTTCCCCGGTTGTCGCAAAAGCAGATTGATAAGATTATTGATAACTTAGAGCTTTAACAAAGTAAAATGAAAGCAGTAAAAAGACCTTCAGGAGTTATTATTGTAGGTGAAAAAACTATACCGTTCGTTTTTGAAAAAAGTAAACTGGAAAAAGTGGTAATAAAACCACCGTTTTTCACCCATAAAGAAAGGAAAAAAACTTTCCCAAAATTCCCAAAAAGAAAGCTGAGAAAGTTGGGAAAGTAGAAAAAAATGGATTTAGAAAATAAATTATACCTTTGATCCCATGACAACGTTCATGGACATGAATAAGAGGATGATGATTTCCGCCCTTGAAAAAACATTAGGGGTGGTAACATCGGCGTGTAAGATTGTAGGAATTGCGAGGTCAACTCATTACAACTGGTATGACAGTGATAGAGATTATAGAGATGCAGTGGATGATATCAGCAACATTGCTTTAGATTTCGCCGAAAGCAAGCTACACGAATTGATTCAAGATAAAGATACAACGGCCACAATTTTTTATCTAAAAACAAAAGGAAAAAGACGTGGCTACATTGAACGAAATGAGATTGACCATAACGGACAAATCGGTATAACTTGGCAGGAAGAAAAAACGTATGATTCATAAGTAGTAGTTTTTAATGGTAACAAACCTTCCGTTTCTACGGAGGGTTTTTTTTATTTTTGTTTTATGAAGTTGAACAAAAAACAAACTATCGCCTTAGATTATTTGGAAGATAGCACCACAGAGGAGGTATTATTCGGAGGAGCCGCCGGCCCCGGCAAATCCCTCCTTGGGTGTTATTGGCAGCTAAAAAACCGGTTGAAGTACCCCGGATCCCACGGCCTGATCGGCAGAGCGGTGATGAAAACGTTAAAGGACACAACCTTAAAAACATTTTTGGAGGTAGCATCAAAACAGGGGTTAAAAAGGGGGAGGCACTATCAGCTTACCTCATCCCAAGACAAAGAAAATCCAAACTGTATTGAATTTTTTAACGGCTCCCTTATTTTTTTACGGGATTTGTATCATTACCCATCAGACCCTGACTATGATGAATTGGGTTCACTTGAGATAACCGATGCCTTTGTTGACGAGTGTAGTCAGGTTACGAGGAAGGCTAAGGATATACTGAAGGTGCGGATCAGGTTCAAGTTGGACGAATTTAATTTAATCCCTAAAATATTATTTGCAACAAACCCAACAAAAAATTGGGCTTATGAGCAATTTTATTTACCTGCTCAAAAAGGTGAGCTGCCAACGTACCGCAAGTTTGTGCAGGCGTTCGCTTGGGACAACCCCAACTATCCAGAATCTTCGTTGAAGTCTTTAAAGGAGATGCCGGAGGGTGCGGAGAAAGAGCGATTGTATTACGGCAACTGGGATTTTAATAATGACCCCACATCTTTGTGTGATTTTGATGCAATAACAGATGTTTTTACAAATGAAGTAAGAGGCAACGGTATGCGCTCAATAAGCGCAGACCTTGCAATGCAGGGCAGGGATAGATTTGTTGTGGGGGTGTGGAATGGCAACGTTTGCCGCATTGCTGTTGATAAGACAAAGTCGACCGGCGTTGAGATTGAGCGGGATATAAAAAAATTAATGCAGGAGCTGTCAATAGGGCATAGCCAGACAGTGGTAGATAGCGACGGGATGGGGGCCTACCTTGAAAGCTATTTAACGGGCATTAAAGAATTTCATGGTGGGGCTCCTGCTGTAAATAAAAAAGAGTTCGTAAATTTGAAATCTGAGTGCGGGTACAAGCTGGCCGAGCTTATAAATAACCGGCAGATAAAAATAATTTGCTCAAATGAGCAAAAAGATAGAATTATTGCTGAACTTGCACAACTAAAGGCCGCAGGCGTTGATAAGGATGAACAAAAAAAACGCTTGATAAAGAAAGAAGAAATGAAAGAGGCGTTGCACAGATCGCCAGACTACTTAGACATGCTACTTATGAACATGATTTTTCATATTAAGCAACCTATGATAGTATGGGCAGAATAAGTATAAAAAATTTATTTAAGAAACGAAAGCAGTACCCCGTACCCTTTAGCCAGTTAGTACAAGGGCAAATAATTTCGCCATCAGATAATAAGCAGGCATACTTAATAGATGGGTATTTATCTAATGATATAATTTATTCAATCATATCTTTAATAGCTGATAAAATAAGATTACCGGAATGGGGGCAGTATGAAGTAATTGACGAAAATAAATTTAAAGAATACAAAGCCGAGTTCCACAAAAAAGATGTAAACGTAAAGCGGTTACATGAATTAAAGTCGCAATCGTTGCAAAAAGTAAAAGGCGATGCAAAAATAAATGAGCTGCTTAACTGGCCTAATGAGTATGAAACGTTTAATGATTTTGTCGCTTCCGGTGCGATCAATAAACTGATAACCGGAGATAGGTATGTTTATGCAGAGATATTAAAAGCGGGTGCCAATGGCGGCAAGCCGCAAGCGTTGCATAATCTACCCTCTCATCTTATCAGCATAGAGGCAACACGAACGTTTCCACAAGCTCCATTAGCGTACAATATTTTTACACAAGGGGATAAATTTACCCGAGAGGAAGTGCTACATGAAAAATACTTTAACCCCGAGTGGTCAACCAACGGTGCGCAGCTTTACGGCCTATCCCCTTTAAAAGCGGCGGTAAAAAGATACACGAGAAATAATGAGGCGATGAAAGCCGCCTCAGTTGCTTTTAAAAATCAAGGCATAAAAGGATTTATTTCGCCGGATATATCGCCGGAGAGTGTGGACATAGGCAACATTGCAATAATGGGTGAACAAGCCACCAAGGTAAAAAAATTATTAACCAGCCCTGAGTACTCAGGTGCCGATTCTTACGGCAAGATGGTAGCGACGGCATACAGGATGAATTGGACGGACATAGGCTTATCGCCGGTGGATATGCAGATAATAGAGAGTGAGAAATGGGATGCGGTAATGTTGTGCAACATTTACGGTGTGCCGCCTGAGCTATTAGGGCTCACACAAAAGACGTATAACAATGTAAAAGAAGCGGAGAAAGCACTTACAACGAGATGCGCATTTCCGTTGCTTACAACATTCAGGGATGCGTTTAACCATAAGCTAAACACCGACTGGGGATTTAAGGGGAAAAATATTTATGTTGATTACGACTTTACTATTTTTTCAGAGCTGGACGAAAACATGGGTGAAAAAGTAGATTGGGTTAATAAGTTATGGATGTTGTCACCAAATGAGCAGTTAAATATTTTAGGGTTGCAAAAAAACGACAACCCTTTATTTGATGAGCCGTGGATAGACGGGGCAAGGCAGCCGCTAAGTGAGGCGCAATCAAATGAGATTGATAAAATGATTTCGGATGAATGATATTGAGAAGATAATATATGAACGCTACCCTGTAACAAAGAAAGAAAGGCGTTGTAGTATTGAGAAAGCACGGATGGAAATGTTACGGGCGCAATTAAAAAAAAGATTGATAAATGAATTTGAAGGGAAGGAAAAAATACAGTCGTTTGGTGGAGATTGCAAACCGCAAGTTTGAGAAAGTATTTTATCCTAAACTCCAAAAAGCCATAAATAAAGATATTAGCTCTTTGATTGATTATTTAAAAATAAACGGCCTTGATTCAGCACCGAAATACTTTGATGATAACATTGCATCAAAATCATTAACAGAGATAGTGCAAGATTTATATTCAAAGGTTGGCGTTTATCATGCCAATCGGGTTTATAGGGATTTGCGGAAGGAAGAGAAAGGATTTGGCTTTAATGCCGACTTTATAAATTTTGTTACGAATTACTTCCGTAAACATTTGGTAGAAAAAATAACTTTCGGTGCGGTGAAGACAATGAGGGATTTTTTTTTACCGTTAATATCCAAAGCCGTAACAGATGGCGCAACGTTTGAGGAGATTGCGCAAGCGATACGGGATAAAGGCTTTGAGAAGCGGCAAGCGGCAAGGATTGTGAGGACGGAAGTAAATAGTGCTACCAACGTGGCGGCAGTGGCGGCGGCGGAAAAGTTTGAGTATAAGACGATGAAGGAATGGATTTCAGGGCATGATAACAGGGTGAGGGGCCGCAACCCAGAAGACCATGCCAATCATTGGGGGTTGGATGGAGTAATTATTAATTACGAGGATTACTTTATTGACCCACGTAATAAGGTGCAGTTGTTTCAGCCGGGCGACCCGAAGGCAAGAGGACTAAGTAGAGATGTGGCAGCAACAACAATAAATTGCAGATGCACGATAGCGTTATCGGGCAAAAGAGGTAAGGATGGAAAACTAATAAAAAAATAAAAAATATGAAATACTGTTATAAAGATTATCAGCTCAACGTAAAAGACGTTGACGAAAAAAAAGGAATAGTAACTGGCTATTTCTCAAATTTCAATTCAATAGATTCTGATGGCGACATCATCAGGAAGGGGGCGTTTACAAAAACGATTTCAGAGCAAGGCCCTTTCGCTGCTGTACCAAGAATAAAGCACTTGCTAAATCACGACACACAAAAACCTTTAGGCAAGTTGCTTGTGCTTGCTGAAGATGAGAAAGGTTTGTATTACGAGAGTCAGGTCGGGTCTCATTCGGGTGGTAAAGATTTTATTGAGATGATAAAATCGGGCTTGATAACCGAACACTCAATAGGATTTCAAACAATAAAATATAATCAGATAAAGCCTTGGAGTGATTGGCATCAAGGCGAGGCGGCAAGAGAATTGACTGAATTAAAATTGTACGAGGGTTCATCATTAACGGCTTGGGGTGCTAATATGTACACGCCCTTAACGGGAATGAAAGCATATGATAAAATAAATAAATTTAATAATCGTATTGATATAATGATTAAGGCAATGCGAAGTGGTAATTTTACGGATGAAACATTCCAGATGTTGGAGATTGAATTGAGACAACTTCAGCAAACGGTGATCGATATGACTATTGTGCCGGAAAAAGAATCTACACAACCAGTCGATTTTGAGAGTGCTATAAACAATTTTATTAAAACATTAAATTTTTAACAATGGAAAATATTGAACAAAAACTTTCCGAATTAAAGACAGCCTTAGAAGCTGCAACGGAAAAAAAGATGAAAGAGGCTATCAGTGCAGAAATAAAAGCGCTGGAAGCAAAAATCCCTTCAGTGGATGAACTGAAAACAGGTATTGAAGACATTAAGCAATGGCAGGTTAAGAAGGATGAAGCCGACAAAAAAAATCAGGAGGCTTTGGATTCACTTATTGCTAATGGCCAAAAAAGAGATACTAAATCTGCAACATTCAATGATGCTTTAGGTGAAGCACTTGAACAAAAAAAAGAGGATTTAAAATCTTACGGCAAAAAAAGAAACCAGATCAATATTGATATTAAGGCAGTAGGTAATATGGGCGCTGGCAACCTCACTACCTCTGGCACCGAAACATTTGCAGGTAATACATTTCTTGGCGTTGGCCGCAAGCCGTACAACGTTGCACATATTAGAGATATCCTTAGCGTGCAGCCGATAACAACTGATTCGGCGTATGTGATCAGAGATTCAGGCGGCGAAGGTGGTCCTACTGCTGTACAGATGGGGGCGGCAAAACCGCAAACAGATAGAGATTATGTGAAGTTGATAGCGCCTGTCACAAAAATTGCGCATTACTTTAAAATTCCCGAAGAAATGCTATCCGATAATTCATGGTTGCAAAATGAAATTAGCGGAATAGGCCTTGAGGAGTTATTGGCGAAGGAAGATGATTTGATTTTAAATCAAGTTGGTGGTGCCGGCTTGTTCGCAGGCTTAACAACCGCCACAAACTCAACCGCATGGGCTGCGCCCGGCTCTTTAGCTCTTGGGATAGATCAGGCTAATAACTATGATGTGTTAGTAGCAGGTTGGACACAGGCGAGAAATGCGAAGGTTAGCCCTAACTACATTTTATGCCACCCTTCGGATTATGCAAGAATGGTGTTGAGTAAGGCCACCACAGGTGAGTATGTTTTTGGAGCGCCGAATGTTTCAATCCCAAATGTTTTTGGAATCCCGATTATCCCACATACAGCAATGACATCGGATAAGTTTCTGATAGGGGACTTTAGCAAAGTGAAGTTAGGACAAAGGGAGGGTGTTAGCGTTCGGCTTTACGATCAGAACGAAGACGATGCGATTAAGAACATGGTAACAGTTGTTATTGAAGAGAGAGTAACAGTGGTTGCAGGTCGTGCAGACTACCTGTACTACGGCGATTTCTCTGATGCAAGAACAGCGTTAGAGTTGCCTTAATCTTCAAGTCTAAGAGCATAACGGTTGCAGGGCGGGTTCGATTCCCGCCCATGCTTCAAAAAAAATATGAACGCAAATAATATCATATCAATCCAAGATGTAACGGTTGGTGCCATTACCGAGCCGATAACAGTGCAAGATGTAAAAGACTATTTGCGTATTGAAGGCTTTACGGCAGTAGGCGGCACAGAGGTAGCGTTCAATGATGATGATATTATTATCGGAATAATTATAACGGCAGCGAGGGAGCAGTTTGAGAAATATAGCGGCATTACTTTAACGGCAAATAGAAGTAAGAAAGTAGTGCTGAATAATTTTTATGGTGCGCTTGAGTTACCATTCGGGCCGGTTAAAGAAGTAACGGCTTTAATTAATTCTAACGGAGACGACTTGCTGTCGTCCGTTGAAACAGTCGGCACAATGTGGGTATGTCTTACATCCCCAACGGGCGAGAACATAGCAGTTACCTACACTTGTGGTTATGGCACTACCGGTATTGAGTCGCTACCTGCATCAATTAAATTAGACTTGTTACGTGCTTGCGCTTACTTTTATACTAATAGAGGTGATGCGGCAGACGTGAATAATTTCATTTCACAGCTTGCGAAAAAATATAGTAGAGATGTATGGTTGGCGTAATGAAACCGATAAGATTAATTAAGATAACATCAACGCAAGATGTTAATGGACGATGGGTAGAAACAGAATCGGCTGCTTATAATGTTTGGGCTTCACTGTTAAAAACAGGAAGCAGCAGGTCTGCGAATAATGGACAGACGAGTATAAGCAACACGATTCAGTTTAAGATGTATGCCAAAGGATTTGACATATCGGTAAACTGGCGATTAGTGTGGGCAGGGCGGCAATATACGGTGAATGGTATTGATAGGATAGACGAGAAATTGTTTAATATATTGATAACAGCGACGGCAAATGGTAAGAGTTAATTTGATAGGGTTTGATTCGTATGCAAGGAAGCTGGCAGCGGCACCGGAGGAGATTGTTAAAGAGATCGAGCAAGAGGTAATTTTTGCAGCCGAAGCTTTTGCAGGGTATGCAAAAAAGGATGTAAGGGCGCAGTCGTTTGACAATGGCCAGTTGGCCGGAGGTATTCAGACAAAAAAAGTAAGCTCTTTAACATACGACGTTACAAGTACGGCGAAACATTCGCCGTATGTTGAGTTTGGGACAAAGGGGAGATATAGAGCGCAGGCGGGAGTTGATTCATCAATATACAAAGGTAAAGGCAGCGGTACGATGGCGCAATTTATAGAGGCGATAAAAGGCTGGGTGAAGCGTAAAGGCATAAGGGCTGGAACGTATTCTATAAAAACGAGAAGAAGGACCGGAAGTAAAAGTAAAAAAGCGAGTGAAGATAATGCTTTGGTGATGGGTATAGTATTTGCGATTTTGCGTAATGGCGTAAAGGCAAGGCCGTTTTTTTTCAAGCAAAGGGCGAGAGTGAAGAAAGAATTTATTGACAGGTTAAATGCTTTATTGAAATGAGAAACGTTTCAACGAAATTGCTCAATAGTTATTTTGCTCTACTTAATGGAACGGTTAGCGTTCCTGTCTATATTGACAGCGTTCCTGATGATGAAGATGGCAATTATATTGAGTTAAGAGTTGAAAGCGAGAGCGAAGTAGACCGAAACGATAAAAGCTGGTTAAAGGAAGTGATAGTTATTGCTGATATTGTTACGGTCTTTGATACAATGGTAAACCCTGATATTGCTAATGGGATAGATAACGAGATAGGCGTTTTACTCTGTACTACGCCATTCTCCGGTCATAATCTCACAGAACAAACAGGTATGCAGATAAATAGATTACAAATTGATGATGCTACTTATTTGCAGGAAGATGATGGGACAAAAAAAATTTATAGAAAAATAACGAGATACAATAATTTAATAACAATTAAAATTTAATACAATGGCAGACCCAACAACAGTAGGCGGTAGTGAGTTAATATGGTCGTATTCAACCGACCTTGTTACCCCCTCTTATAAATCAGTAGTATGTAAGCAATCGGCTTCTTTGGATGGCTCCAGAAATGTAAGCACTGAAGAGAGTGACTGCGGCGTTTTTAAATCATTTGGGCCGAGTAATTATAAGTTAAATTTTTCTGGCCTTGTTGACATTGCGCCAGATGCAGGTGAGGGAAGTTGGACGGAGTTGCTTGCATTATTTGAGGCTAATACTCCTATATTAAGCAAATTTGCGACGGCTGGAAATGAGCCGTACATAACGGGGACGAGTAGAATATCAAGCCTGAATTTAGCTGCATCATCCCCAAGTGATACGGTTAAGTTTACGGCTACGGTTGAATTTTATGGAGCAGTAGATATAACGCCTTAATATGAACGGAGCAATAAAAATAACGATAGACGGAAATGTTATCGGTTTAAAATTTGCGTATCCTGCAATCAGAATGTTTTTGGATGAGATGGCAGCGAAGAGTAAATTCTATTATTCGCAGTCAGACGGTGGCGACCCGATGATGACAGTTGAAGGCATTGCTAAATTTATCCAGTGTGGTTATAAAAATGACTGCATGATAAAGGAAGTTGATGAGGTGTTTAACTATGAGTTTTTTTATAATTGGGTGGAGCAAATGAACAACGATGCAAGCATTGCCGAAGCGGTGAAAAAAATATTTGAATGTTACGGCAATACCGAGATAAAGCGAGTGATAGACAACGCAGCAAAAACTCCTGTTGATGAAAAAAAAAATTAGGGTGGGATGATATAGAAAGTATATTACTCTATGAACTTGGGTACAGACGAAATGAGATTAACGCCCTTCTTATGAAAGATTTATATCTTATTATGGAAGGGCGTAACCGTAAAATGGCGGCAGAGCAAATGACGGCAAGAAATGTGGCGGCGATAATTGGCGACGTGTTTACGCAGGTTATGAGTGGGCAGAGTTCAAGAGAGATGATTTTTAAAATGTGGCCGATAGCAGGTGAAGTAGTAGAAGAAGAAAAAGTAATGACAAGAGAGGAGCGACGGGCGTTGTTATTGAGGCATAATAAAATAATTAACAAGGCATGAACGATTTATCAGTCAGGATAGGTGCGGACGTTGCGCCGGCAGTGGCAGGGCTTCAAGAGGTCAGCGACAGGCTACGTATTACAGCAAAATCAGGGGAGGCTTTCAGTGAATCTTTAACGAGGAGTTCAAACAGGGCAAGTGAATCATTAAAAAAAATAAAGCCGGGCTCTGATCAAGCAACTAACTCGTTAATAAATTTATCGAGAGTTGCACAAGATGCGCCCTATGGATTTATTGGCATAGCCAACAATTTAAATCCCCTGCTTGAATCATTCCAGAGATTAAAGGCATCAACAGGTAGCACTGGCAGCGCATTGACTGCATTAAAGGGTGCGTTGCTTGGCCCCGCAGGTTTAGGGCTTGCGCTTGGCGTTGTATCTTCATTGGTTGTTTCTTTTGGTGATAAATTATTCGGTGCAAAGGCCAGCATGAACAGTTACCAGAAGGTTGTATCGGAGGCTAAGGATGAATTTGTAAAAATGTTTGCTGCGCTTTCACAGGGGCAAAACAATATTGACCTTGTAAGGCGTGGGCTTGTATCGCAGCAATCAGCACTTGAGCAATACAATAGCACTATCGGTAAGGTTGCGGGCAGCGCAAATACGTGGGCAGAAGCCGAGCAAAAAATAATCAATCAAGGGGATGCAGTTGTTGAAGTTACGCTGAAGAAGGCGGCGGCTAACATTGCTTATGCGAAGGCAGGCGAAGCGGCGTTTAAATTGCAAGAATTACAATACACACAAAAGCAGTTTGAGGCAAATGATGGATCGCTGCCGGCAGTGGCAAGAGCAGCCTTTAGGCAAAAAATAAAAGAATCTCTGGCAAATGCAACGAAGGAGATAGACATGTTCAAGACAATGGCCAATAATTTATTGGCCGAAGCCGGAACAATAACAAAAAACAACGGCCTGCTATTTGCGCCGAAGCTAGAAACAAAAGCAAGTAAGGTAACGGTAAAGCCGGATAAGTTTGAGATAGACAGGCCTGCAATCGGTAGTGTACAGATCGAGTTGCCATCTGTTTTAGTGAAGTTGAAGGTAGATCGTTCGGTTACACAAAAAGGGATTGATGATATTTCAAAAGAACTAAATAGAACGCTGCCAACGATTGACATACCAGCAACTCCTAGATTGCCAAAAAACACCGGGGCGGAAAAATTAACCGAGCAATTACTTGAGCTTAAGGAGATAGCCGAAAAGGTTGGCGAATCAATCGCAGACATTTTCGGCAATGCTTTTGAGGCTATGCTCAAAGGGGAGGACGTTATAAAGTCGATAGGCGAAGGGTTGAGGGGGTTGATAATTGATATTGGCAAAGCCATCATAAAGTTGGTGGTGATGAAAACTATTTCAAGCATAGTGCCGGGGCTTGGTGCATTGATTCCGTTTAGGGCTTCGGGTGGTGCTGTATCTGGCGGCTCACCATACGTCGTTGGTGAGCGAGGCCCGGAGTTATTCATACCATCATCAACTGGAAGGATTGAACCAAATGGACGTGGGGTGTTTGGTCATGGGGGAGTTATGGTTAGTTTATCAGGCCAATTTGTTCAACGTGGATCTGATTTAATAGCAACGATATCGCAAGTTCAACAAAGCCAAAGACGACTAAGCTAATGAGTGATGCTTTAATATATCGTGGGTTTTTTATGACAACGAATGATAGCCAGACGGCGCAGATAGATATTGAGGATTTATCGCAACGTGTAGGCATACCCGAAGATCCATTTATTGTAGATATGCAAATGGGTGCAAATCCGCTAACGATAAATATTATTGACAACGATAACGACAAGTTTACGCCCATCAGGAGCCGCAATGCGGTGATTGAGATAATAACAAGTAACAGCACAGGTATCATTCATTTTACGGGAAAATCTGATAGCAATTTTTTGGTGACGATAACAACAGCGACAAAAACGCTATTCACAGGCTATCTTGTTTCTGCCGATATATCGCAATCGTTTCTGCCGGATAAACAAACATTAGTCTTAACGGCAACTGATTGTTTGGGGTTGCTTAAAGATATTAAATTGACCGATTGGTATAGAGAAGTTCCGTCGGGACCGGTGCAATTGATACGGCTAATATCATATTGCTTGCGAAAAACAAACCTTGCTTTAAATATTTGGGTAAGAAATAATGTGCAACATGGCACTGGAACGATTGATATAGACGTTGCTAATTTCTCAAACGGCGATAGTAAAATTTATTTCACTTCTTCCGAGTTCGGGCAATTTTATACAGGGCAAAAAATAAAATGTGTATCAAGTGGTTTAAATAACAACACCATTTTTGAAGTGGTTGTAAATAATTTTTCCGAAGGTACAGGCACTTCAAACATTCAGGTGACGCCAGCTCCAGTGTCAGAAGCAGGTATTACAAATTTTCAATTAATAGACCAAAGCAGTGGGCACTTATATTTGAAATGCTATTTAGATGCAAAAACATTTGAGGCAGATGCCGGGGAGCGGGAAAATTGCTACACAGTACTTGAAAAAATATTAGGGCATGATTGTTTTGTTACACAATACAACGGGGCTTGGCATATTGTAAGGATAGATGAGTGGGACGGCAATCAAATTTATTATACGGAGTTTGACCCCGACGGTGTTTTTATTGAAAACAAAGCGGCAACAGATTATAACAAGACGATAGGCAGCGCCGAAGATTTGCGGTTAGCGTTAGCCGATGCGATTGTAAAGAGAAGAAGGCCGGCCCAGTTTACTAAATTAACTTTAGATTATGCAACGCCGCAAGAGATACCCTGCAATTCTTTTTTTGAGCGTGGCGATTTAACCGATACGATTTCCGCTTTTGAAAAACACTATGATATTGAGTGTTGGCAGTTGTATGAGGATAGGCCGTTTGTGATATCAACTCATGCAGAGGCTAAGATTATAAAAAAATTTGATTCGTTTGGGTATGAGATTGAAAGATATATTGAGATAAGCACAGTAAGCGGCTCACATGAGCAGATTTTAATAAGCGAAAAAATTCCGATAGAAAAAAATGATAAGTTTCAATTAAATATTGATGTGGCGTGGGATGCTAATTTAGAATCGGCAAATTCGTTATTCAATTATCAGATAGCGCAGATATTATTATACGCCGATGATGGTACGTATTATACTCTATTCGGGGGGTACAATGAAAGCAATAGGCCTTACTGGCAATCTTGCACATCCGATTTCAATACATTTCAAAAAGAAATTTACGTCACGTTTAACGGCACTGAAGATCAGACCAAATGGATGACTGCATCAATTTTCGGTGATTGCCCACCAGTGCCAAAAAGCGGATATATTAAAGTTGCGCTAACACATCATTATTCTAATACGACAACAAAAATAAGGTATGCAAATCTTCAATTCAAGTACTACCCATTCATCAACGGCAGTAATACTCTATACACCGGCCAGTCGCAAAGAGTAACAAAAACGGATGCGATGTATTTGAACAAATTGGATGATAAAATATTTATGTGCGAAGCCCCGACTAAATTATTTAAAGGTGCTTTGCAAATACTTGACGGCAGTGTTTATAAATTAGCCACACATTTTTTTGCATCAAATGTTTATCCGACCAATCCACCGTTTAACGCTATTCATCCTTTTTCCGAGATACAAATAAGAAGCGTATTTAATCAATTCAACTTTCACGACTGGCAGATTGACGGTAGTGTTTTCGGTGTTGATGCGGACTGGCCCGATTTAATTCATAAATTTATTTTTTCAGATTTGCACCCCGTTACGGCAGATAAATATTATATGATAACTGGTTTTTCGTATAATGTAAAAACAAGGCTTATAAATATTACCTTCGTACAGGTTTATGATAGCGCAGTAGGCAAAACGTATATTGAAGAAAGAGTATTTAAATATGAGGTGTGATGAATAGATTGATAAAAGGCAGTGGAATGGTTGCGGAGTTGCTTGTGAGTGGCGACTACGTTCCTATTTTTTGCGCAAAGGAATGCACGTTATCTGTCAATCAGGATGAGATTGAGGTAACGTCAATAAATAGCGGCTCATCACGTGAGTATTTGCCCGGAATGGCCAACGGCATGCTGACTGTTAGCGGCCTATCGCCTATTGATAATACAGAGGGGAGGATATCTCTCTTTTATTTACTTCAGCAAGGAATCAGGCAATCGGTTAAAGATTGGCGTGTTACGTTTACGGCAGATGATGGCACAGGGATAGCAGCGACGTTTAAGGGGTTTATCAGAAGCGATGAGGTAAGCAAACAAGGATTTGCCTATACTCAAAGCTCAACACAAATAAGGATAACGGGTAATATCTCACTTGGTGAGATTGTCGATCCCCCTGCATTTAATTATGACATACTCTCTGATTATTGGACAACGGCAAACGGGGTTAATTATGTTGGGTTAAGTGCGGCCAGTGCCGTAAGTTCATACATTTTCGGAGCAACTGACACAATCTTACAGGTAGATGTTGAGGGGACTCAATTTGATGTGATAACTACCGGAACGCCAGGCAATCGTGAGTGTAAACTTAATACAATGACGTATGTATTGACATTTGCGACTGACTTTATATTTGATGGAACGCAAAGGGTTTTTGTAATGTTTAAACGCAGTTAAAAAAAATGGTAATAGCGACGGCAAAATATGTGATACCGATAGGGCAGGGCGGATGGTTTCAAGATTCAACGCTTGCGAATGTTGAAGTATTGAGGGTGATAAGAGAGGGGATTGGATATAATAAAGTAAGTGACGGATTTTCCGCCACCGACCCCGTCAATCGTGAGTATTGCTATTTAGCGGCGGATGGCAAGATTTATTTTTCTGATGTTAGTATAGCGCAAACGGAACCGCAAAATATTTTTATAATTTATAAAACTTAAGATATGAGAAAAAGGTTTTTGATTTTATTTTTATTAGTTAGTGCCGTTGTTTATGGGCAAACGCCTGCTGGGTATATTAAAGCGAATATGCGGTTTAAGTGGACGGCTGGTATCTTTGATTCGGCCTTGCACGTTCCGCAGTATAACGGCACACCTTCGGGTATTCGCAACGGGGCTTGGGTTGGCGATGGTGCAGTTGCGGTTGATACGGTGAATAATTTATTTTATTTTCGTTCATCTGGGGCTTGGCATTCAACGTCAAGCGGCTCTGGTTGGCTTCTCACAGGTAATTCAGGCACAACGTCCTCAAACTTTATCGGCACAACGGACGATCAACCATTAAGTTTTCGGGTGAATAATACTTGGGCAGGGAGGATATACACTGATGGGAGTATATTTATGGGGGGTAACGCAGGTGTGAATAACATAGGTGTACTTAACGCTGGATTTGGGCAAAGTGCACTCCAAAATAATACGTCCGGAGTTGGTAACACAGGTAGCGGTGTCAACTCTCTCGGAAANNAGCTATAACACAGGTATCGGTCTCAACTCTCTCAAAGAAATCGTCGTCGGCGGCTTCAATACCGGCATTGGAGCAAACGTAGGCAACAATGCCAAACAGAAAGTAGATGCTGTACACCAAATCCTAATCGGCGCAGGAACCTACGGCACTCGAGATAGCATATCTGTAATAGGTGCAAACTTCATCAAAGAAACAATCGTGCGAGGTAAACTCATTGATAGCACCCTAAGCGCAGGTTCAGGCACAAAGGCGGTGCGTTGGAATAGCAGCACAGGGGAGTTTACCTATGCAGATACAACGGTAGGGGGTGGGGGCGGTAGTCCGGCAGGTTCAAACAGGCAAGTGCAATATAATAATAGTGGGGCATTTGGTGGGGCAGCAGGTGTTGAGATTGGGAATACTAATGAAAGGCTAACCGTAACATCACAGTCCACAAGCGAAAGTGCTATTGTTGCTAAAAATGAAGGCGGCAGTGGCCATGTAGGTATATCTATTGAAAACTCAAATACTAATAACCCTTATTCGCCTCTACTCACATTCACATCTAACACTACAAGCAATACAAGAACATCAAAAATAGGGCTTGACTATGGAAAATTAATGATAGAAGGAAGTGCAGAGCCTTATCAAACAACAGTATATTCTTTGGTGAGATTCGGTAATTTTTATTCTGGAATTGGAAATGTTGATATTCATAATTATGTATTCGCAACTCCTTCAAGTCCAAACAACTGGACAATGAAAGTTCGTACTCCTTCAACCAGTTCTTCTGGTCTTGCAATACAGTGGGGCGAAACGGGGCAAACTGCTAATCTCTTAGAATTAAGAAACAACAGCAGCACAATTCTTTCATCCTTTGATAAAGACGGAAAACTATACTTAGGCTCATCATCAGCACCTACAACTACCCTTCAGGTAAGCGGCAACATGGCCGCCAATCAGGGCGCAGATGTAGCGAGCGCAAATAACTTGGCCGTTGTAGCCAACACAACAGAAATAACCGGCACAACACAAGTAAATCTTATTGCCAATACCGGATGGGTGAATGGAGCAGAAATTAACCTGCTGCTGGCAAATGGAATCACCATCAAGAACGGGCAAACCACAAGCGGCAGCAATATAACCATACTGTTAGACGGTGCCGCAGATTTCGTAACGGCATCGTCATCTATGCTTACACTGGTGTTGAGTGAGGTAGGCGGTACGCAGGCTTGGCGGGAAAAATCAAGACGGAGTTATTAACCAATTAAAAAATAAAGGCTATGTTTTTGCTTCAAACGACAACAATCAATCGGGGAACGGACTTGCTATTCCAGTACGGCGTTTTGGGCTTATTCGCTATCATCATGCTTTATGCCCTATGGTATTTTGAAAAACAAAGACGTGAATCAATTAAATCTATGGAGTTGAAGATTGCAACATTGGATGGACGTATGGAAGAGCAGCGAAAAGAGCATGAAGATTTTGTGAAAACAGAATATAAGCAATCAGTCGAGATTAATCAGAAGGCGTTAAATCTGATGGACGAGGTAAAAGAATTATTAATAAAACATAAATTTTAAAAAAAATGGAAGAACAAAAATTCGGGATTGAAAATCTCAAGAAAATTGTCGCATTTGGTTGCGACTTAACAAGACAAGTCAATCAGTCATTAGAAGACGGTTGGCAGTGGACGGATGCTTTTTCTTTTGTGGATGAAATTGCATCAATTCCTGGAGTAGTTAAATCAATTCCTGCTGTTAAGCAAGAGTTGAGTGAATTATCTCTTGCCGAAAGAGAAGAGTTGTTAAACTATATTGTTGAAAAATTTGACATTCCAAATGACAAGGTGGAAGCCTTTGTTGAACACGCAGTAGCGATAGCAATAAGCATGGTTGCCTTAGTTGAGGAATGGAAAAGCTTAAAATCATGAAAGTAAATTGGTGTAAAATAAGCAATTCACATTATCGCTACTTATCGGCATAGCCTTGTTTATTTCAGGGCTTGCCGTTCTGTGGCTAAATTTAATCTATTCAAAATGAAAATCATACGCTCATACATTTATCTACTGATTGCCATAACACTGGCCGTCTTGGCGATGCTTGCCGTTTCGGGGTGCAATTCGCAAAAGCATATTACTGAAAACCGCTTTGATTCTACGTGGACAAAAAATGTCCAAGACAGCAATAGACTACTAAGGCAAGAGGTTGAGAAGCTGACTGGCGATATTCAGCAACTTATTTACGCAGGGGTTTACTTTGATACCGTCTATCTCAAAGGCGACACCGTTAGAGATACCATCACCAACACCGTTGTAATTAAAACGGACGGCAGCATTGAAGCAAAGGGGCGCATATCTTCGGCCTATGTAAGCAAAAACACAATGCTTAAACTTGTTGCCGAAAAACAAAAAACTATTGATTCGTTTTCGCTTGCGCTATCAAATGAGAAGATGAATGTGAAGACGGTGGATAGGGTTGTTACGAAAAAAACGTCGTTTATACCTTTTTATATGTTCTTAATTATCGCCGTACTTGCGGCGGCAAATATTTATGTAATCTACAAAAACAAAAATTTATGAGTACAGCAAAAAAATGGTTCGCATTGATGGCGATATTCGCCTTTGCGAGCATTATTAGCTTCTTTCAGATTAATTCCTATTGGGCTGACAAGCATAATTTCAACGGCTTGTTTGGATGGCTTGGGATAGGGATAGTAACGGGGTTGGTTGCAGTTTTTTGTCTTTCAAAAGTTGCGAAATATGGCGGCGGTGGCGATAGCTGAAATAATACTCATCGCTATAAATATCGCAATGGCTAAATATCATGCTAAGATATTCCTATCAGGTAGGAGCGTTAAGCATGGATGGTGGGGGCTTGCATACATAGCCGCAACGGTAGTGCTTTGTGCGGTTGTCAAGAGTTGGCAACTTTTTGTAATGGCCTTAATAATTCGGAAAGTGTTTTTTGATACATCCCTAAATTATTTTTTGCACCGCTCAATCTACTATGTCAGCACCGAAACCACATCTATTATTGATAAATTGCATTATAAGATTTGGGGTAATAAGTCAAGGGTTCACTTGCCGATATACTTAATGATATTAATCATTTTAAATTGCTTACAGGCGTTCTAAATAAACTTTGGGCAATCGTATCACGTTTTGCCGTCGAGCCGACTAAATTAATTGGTATGGTAACTAAGGATAAATTTATTGAGCTAACAGAAAAAGTAATTGACAACTTAGAAGGGGGCTACTACCATCCGATAATGAAGTTAAGAATGAGCAAGCGCAACGCTGCCCTAATGGGCGATAGTGGCGAAACTATGTTCGGCATTGACCGCAAACATGGTGCGCAACTATCTAAATATTCAGAATGGCAGGAGTTCTGGCGGCTTATTGATGAAGATAGAAAGAAGCAGCCCGAAGTGTGGAAGCATTATTATCGTGGCGGCAAGTTAGAGCCGCAACTGAAGCAACTGGCAGCATCAATGATGTATCAATGGTTTACGGTTCTTTCTAAAAAATATCTCAATGAAGCCGCTATCAATGCCATTGCCGCCGACCCACGTCTTATTATTCACTTCAGTTATGCAAGTTGGAACGGTGAAGGGTGGTTTAAAAGATTTGCAACGTCGCTAAATTCGGCCATCAATAACAACGCACCAGATATTTTCGCCGCCGCTTTTTCTGCCCGCAAAAACTCGATCAACCCCGTCATCCGGCAACAAGCGGCTAATATGGAGAGGTTGTTTTAATTAGAAGGGTAGTTCGGGCTCTTTTAGGTAGCCGTCTTTTATTAATTTTTCCCTAACGGCTTGCCGCACGTACTCCGACAATCTACTTACATTGTGAAGGGCGTTTACGATTTCGTCATCAACCCTAAATCGTAGTATCTTTTTAAATGTCTGCATAAAATAGTATTAAAAATGTCCTACAAAGTTGCGCCAATCTACGTGTTGTGCGTAAGTTTAGAAAGACACCGTTCCCAATCAAAATGACCGACATAAGAGTATTTTTCGTAAAATTGCAACTATAAAAACTGACTAATAATAAATGGCATTTGAAAGTTTAACAGACGACAAAATTGCAGACCTTCTTAACTGCCCTAAACGCTTGACTAACCCACAGGCGAGAAGCAAAAATAAGGAAGGACACGAGCAAGTTAATTTTAAAGCCGTTGCGTTAGACAACTCAGGACACGAATTTGAGATATACAAACGACAAAATCTTCGGGACGGGATGGAAGACGACTTTTCTTGCGGAATAAGTTGGCTCGCCCCTAATGGAGAAACTCTAACACTAAAAAGATACAACGGACCAAACCACGACCACCCAAATCATTTAGAAAAGGTTAGACTTGGTTATACTTGCCACATTCATATGGCAACAGAAAAGTATATTAAAGCTAACAGAAAGGCTGAAGGTTTTGCGATGGCAACTGACAGATATACTTCCGTTGAAGGAGCGTTACATTGTCTAGTGACAGATTGTAAAATATCAGGAATTAGCACAACGCCTGATAATACTAGTCAAACTAAATTATTCGACTAATGAACCTTGATATAAATAAACTACAAGAGACTCTTTGCTCACTAATGTGTGCAGAAGTAAAGATAAAGCCGAAGAATGGAAAATTACTTTCCATTGAAACGCCATTTTACTTTGCTGACGGAGACCCTTATCAAATTTACATTAAGGAAATGCCGGGTGGTATTATCAGACTGACTGATATGGGCCATACAATGATGCATTTAAGTTACGACAATGACATTGATAAATTTAGAGAAGGAACTAGGGGTAAAATATTTGACCAGATAAAAGCAGAAACATTCATTGACGAAGACAATGGTGAGTTTTTCATTGACACACCTATGGAAAATTTAGGTTTTAATATTTTTAGACTTGGGCAAGCATTGACAAAAATAAATGACCTTACTTTTCTAAATAGAGCAAGAGCAGAATCAACTTTTTATGAAGACTTGCAAGAACAATTATTCAAAGTTGTGGGAGAAGAAAAAGTAAAAAAAGACTACTACTTTGATGAAATGGAAAATGCGAGAGACTATCCTATTGATTATAGAATTGAAGGAAAGTATGCACCACTTTTTCTTTTTGGCATTCCCAATAGAGACAAAGCACGTTTGACTACTATAATTTTGGAAAGACTTTTAAGAACTAAGGCAGACTTTGACAGCATATTAATTTTTTCAGACCAAGGCTCCATACCTAAACAGGACTTGGCAAGACTTTCAAACGCAGGTGGAGAAATGATAGCTTCATTAGACGCTGAAACAGACTTTTCAAGAAAACTATTAAGAAAAATAAACCCGAACTGATAGTCGCAAGAAAACCTACGCACAACAGCCGTTTGCCGCAATGGGGGTTGACGTGGTTAAATCAAGCTCAGTGCTTCTATCAACATTTGTGCTTGGTTGACAGTGAAGTGCTCCGAAATCCCCCACTGCGGCAAGCGGCAAAACGTTAGCCGCAATTATTAACGACAGTAACCTCTGGAATAATTTTGACAAGTGGCATAACAGCTTCTATAATAAATATTTTTTTACCGTTCTTTAAAGCCCATTTTTTCATAGTCGCAAAATCTTCTGATTTATTAGCTTCAAAGTTTACTGCTGACATAATCTCACCATCAAACTTTTCAATACTGCCACTTATTCTATCTGGATTATTTTCATACAATACCAAATAACTGCGGCTAACATCGGTTTGCTGTCCATTTGGGCTGACAGTCATAGCCTCATCTTTTGTACTCATTTTGAACTTTTATTTAAGTGTTGAACATTTGTAATTCTAATTCCCAAACGGCAGCAAGCCTTTGCCGTTAGCGGTCATTTTAACTCCGACACCCGAAGACCTTTTGTATAACTAAAATAGTTGATTGATTTTTCAGGTATATCCAAATTTTCATAATACCAATCTACTATTGCCCCTTTTGGTTGTTTAGAATTGACATCCCAAACAATATCTTGAAAATTGAAGTAAAAGTCATTACAATAAGCAATACCACCTACTGTATCTCCTACCCAACCTTCAAAATCCATTTCTTGTTTATTGCAGAATTTAGTTACATACTCATTGCAGACAAATTCATACTGCTTTTTTAATTCATTAAGTTTTGTTGTTCCCATAAAAACGAACCGCTAACAGCGTGTTTATGCAAGCGGGCGGACAGCTTGCGGTTAATAATTATGTTCGTGCTATGCCCGCCTGACATAAACACGCAAACCGTTAGTTGCCATTTGACCAAACAGCAATTCTGTCATCAGCTTTGACATCTAACTTTATGCCATCCACCCATACATCGGCAGACTGAAACGAAGTCATTTGAACACTATCGCAATAAATTTGACTATAACCATTTGACATTCCTTTGCCACCATAAAGCGTTACACCAAACTTATATTTTGACCAGTTTTTTTGATTTTTTGTTTCGTTGCAGCTTGACGAAAAAACGGCAACTAACAAAAGGTTTGCCGCAAGTACGGCTGACGGAAGTAATCTCATCTTTTTCGTATCTATTTAGCTTTAAATTGTTAAATGAACATTTGTTTTTCAATGCCGTACCTGACGGCAAGCCTTCTACGTTGGGCGAAAGCTATCATCCTACCATTTCAACAGTTTCAGAGCTTACCTCATGCACCTCTGACTTGAATAAACACATTTCATCCATCCCATTGACACCGTTAGGATGCGGACGTTCATTAAACTTTTCTAAGTTCAAAATATAGTGGTGCTTACCATCAGCAGACCAATGATAAGACCCTTCAACCGTTTCGTTTTTATCAATCGTTTTTCCTTTAAATTTTACGTTTACCATTGTATTTATTTTTAGTTTGACAATTTCTAATTAATCAACCGCCTTCGCCCAACAAACGGTTTGGCGGCAGTCGGGGGACGAGTGCATATCCTCATCATTGTGCTACTATCGGCTGCATCGGTTGTTCATCATCAGTTTTTCAAATACCGCCCGACCGCCAAGCCGCACCGTTAGGCGAAAGTTTAGAGATACTTCCAACCTAAAATATTTTCATCGAGGAAAATATAGTTTTCAATATGATAACCTGCTTTTGAGAAATGTCGTCTGTGAAAATTATATTGTCCTTTGTACTTTCGTTTCCCAACCAACAACATTAAAGGCTCTGAAAAGTTTCTATTACTTTCAGATGGTTTTGGCATTTCAACTTTCGGAGAAATAAAACCTTCGCCTAACATCGGTTTTGTGCAAGTGGGTGTTTCTGCTATATTCATAATTTGTATTTTAATTAAACATTAGTAGTGGATTGAAACTTTTGTGCCTTGATGCCCCACCTGCGCAAAGCCGTTTAACGTTATG
>JRYE01005602.1_pt1 | contig 27667 bp, 40 predicted proteins | sample 235321 | NCBI WGS metagenome assembly JRYE01 (sample SAMN03074214, study PRJNA261473) | activated sludge metagenome | biome: Common Effluent Treatment Plant; feature: Wastewater; material: Activated sludge; isolation source: activated biomass in a lab-scale reactor treating industrial wastewater at... | reverse complement strand
CTACCTCATCTCCTACTTTCAATCCTTGTAGGTCCCGAAACTCATTCAATGAAATCAAACCATCTGATTTGAATCCAATGTTAAGTACCACATCTGTTTTTGTAAGCCCTACAACAGTACCGTTGATCAGCTCACCATCATTCAATTGAACGAAAGTGTTGTCGTAAACCTTGTGAAACTTTTCTCTTTCTTCTTCAGAATAAGAAATTACGTTGCGCTTGTCAACATTCCAGTCAAAATCATCATGAGCAGTTTCTACAACCTCCGTGACAGGTGCAGTTGTTGTCGCTGTAGTTTCTTCTGCAGAAGCAGAAGCAGACTCCTGTGCATCAGCGTTTAATTGTTTTCTAATTATGTTTTCAAACATGATAAAATAGTCCCGAAGGGGTTAAATATTTCGGGGCTGCAAAGATAAGCCATTTTACGCTGTACTTATGCGATTAGATACGAAAATTTGGCTTTAGAAAAGCGTCTAAATTGCTGATTTTCAATATACTTTTTGCCTCATCTACCGAGTCTCTTTTAATCCGTTTTATTCTTTACAAAAATATGTGCCTTGGCCAAAATGGGTAACAAAATGAGAATCAGGAAACAATACCAACTTTTGAAAAATAAAAAAAAGGCAAAAGCAAAGAGTACTACATAAATCGGATACAAGAAAGTTAACAAGGCCAGCATTACTGAATCAAAATGACCCGGCTCTTTTAACCTGCGTTGTACATACCATTTTACAAATAGGTAAAGCGGTGCATTCAAAAAATATCCCAATAATGAAGGAATAAAAAACAAGAACTTCAAAATAGCATTGGGTGGTAATGCAAATTGTTTCTTCAACTTTTCTTTATCGTGCTTTTCAATTTCAAAAACAAGTGGCTGCAATGCGGTTTGTAATTTTTGATTAAACTGTAAATGCATTTTTCCATCCGATTCGTTCAAGTTCATTTCATGGGAAGAAATTAAATCGCCAAAATTGATAAACACATTTTTTCCAATCTTGCTAAATGAACTATAATTGATACCAACGGGTAGTACTTGTAACACACTACTCTTTGAATTTCCGACTACTTGTTCAATCCAGGTGCTTGTAGCCAATCGAGCGGTCCCTTTTTTTAAAGTACGCAAATGCCATTCATTTACACAAAGACCTTCACTGAATATGAGTACACATCCACCTTGTTTGAAAATCTGTTTACAGGCATCAAAGGTTTTGTAATTGTGTTCCAGGTTTTCTACACCTTCACGAGTGCGATATACCGGCAACATTTTTAACTTCAAAAGCAACTTACTGTAAAATGGTTTTTTAAAAACATCGCCTCGGGCCAGTGACCAAACGGGACGTTCAAAAAGTATATCAAGCAATACCGCATCTAAAAATGAGTTGGGATGATTGCAAGCAAGCAACAAAGGCCCTTTTGTTTTGAGTGCAGCCGGCTTATTGATAATGACTTTATTAAAAAAAATCATTGAAGACAAACGCACCCATATTTTTAAAATGGAATAAAGCAATTAAAAAGAATTTACCGGACAATATACAAATAAATTATTACGACTATTTCTCTTTTGCAATATGTAAAGCAGCTATATATCCACTCGTCCACGCATGTTGAAAGTTGAAACCGCCGGTGATGCCATCTACATCAAGCACTTCACCTGCAAAATACAAATTAGGGATTAATTTACTATGCATGGTACTTGCATCAACCTCAGATAAACAAACACCGCCAGCCGTTACAAACTCTTCTTTAAAAGTTGTTTTCCCTTTTATGGCAACTTCATAAGCGCATAAACACTTTACTAATTTATATTGTGCGGATGATGGAAGATCAGCCCAGCGCATCTCATGAGTTATTTTACTTTCATTACAAAAAAACTCCCAAAGCCTTGTCGGTAGCCCCCATGTATTTTTGATAAAAATTTTTTGTGCAGGTTGTATGGTTCTAAATTGCTGCAGTTTTTCAATCATTGTCGTTTCATTATAGTCGGGCACCCAATTGATGATTGCTGTAAACTCATATTGCTTTGCTGCCAGCTCTCTGGCACCCCATGCACTTAGTTTTAATACAGCAGGGCCACTTATTCCCCAATGTGTTATTAGCACCGGACCCTTTTGCTCCAACTTTGTTCCTGCAATCTTTATTCTGACGTTTGCTACACTCAATCCCATCATACTACAAATGTGATGGCCGGGCAAATTAAATGTAAACAATGAGGGCAACGGCATTTCTATACAATGTCCGGTTGATTTTATCCAATCAAACATTGTCGATTTGGCGTATCCACCTGAAGCAATGCACAAATAATCAGCAAACAGCATTCGGGATGTATCGCAAATTATTTCGAACTGATTGTTGCNNTTGACTTCTGTATTCATTAAGATTTCAACACCATACTTATTTGCCTCATTCAATAAACAATTGATAATGGTTTGTGATGAATTGGTTGTCGGAAAAATTCTGCCATCTGCCTCTGCTTTCAATAACACTCCTCTTTCTTCAAACCAATGTATGGTGTCTTTTGTATAAAAATGATGAAAAGATTTTTTTACAAAATTTCCGCCACGTGGATATTGGCGGGCCAGCGTAGGTATGTCAAAGCAGGCATTTGTTACATTGCACCGGCCACCTCCGCTTACTTTTACTTTAGAAAGCAGCTTACTTGATTTTTCCAGAATTATTACTTTGAGCAATGGGTTCATGCGTGCTACATTCACAGCACAAAAAAAACCGGCTGCACCACCGCCCACAATCACTACAGTTTTTTTCTCAGTCAAAACGATTCTTTCAGCAAAGAAAGATGAAAATTTTGTAAGTTCGTTTTGATATGGCCGAAGCAATTACAAAAAAGCAGATTAAACAACTCCCTATTGTTCCTTATGAAAAAATAAGGGAGAGGCTACAAACAGGTGATATTTTTTTCTGTTCCGGCAGCTATACTTTTTCAGGCATTATTCAAAGGCTTACTAAAAGTGCCTGGAGCCACGTAGCCATTGTGTATAAAGATCCTGAACTGGGGCGCATTCTTATTTTAGAAGCCGAACCCAGAATTGGTATTCGTCTGATTCCAATATCCAAATACCTGCATGATTATAAAGGAACTAGCCGCCCTTACAAAGGACAGATTGTAATGGCCAAATTGAATATTAAACTGGAACATGAGAAAATTAAGAAAGCAATCAGTTTCGGTCTTGATGAATTGACAAGGCCCTACGACAACTGGGAGATCATACGCATTATGACTCGCATTTTATTTCGTATTGGGAAAAGAGAAAAAAATAAAAGCTATATCTGTTCCGAGTTGGTGAAATCTGCTTTTGATAAAGCCGGCGTTGGCTTTCACATGAAAGATACTTACATCAGCCCTCAGGAAATATGGACCGACAAAAGAATTGAACCTTTATTTCGCTTGCTTTAATAATTCCAGAAAAGATTAGGATTGCTTTTTTCGGCCGCTTCAATAGGTTGATAATTTGAAAGTATATCAGCCTTTGATTTTCTAACACACACATCATGTTCAAAATGTACTGATGGTTTTCCATCTTCTGTTCGTACCGTCCATCCATCATCTTCAGTATATACCTGTCGCTTGCCCATGTTGATCATCGGCTCTATTGCAAGTACCAATCCTTCTTTGAGCTTTTTACCACTTCCTCTTTTTCCATAATTGGGAACCTGCGGATCTTCATGTAGATTTTTTCCAAGCCCATGTCCTACTAATTCTCTTACAACGCCATAACCATTTTTTCTTTCCGTGTGTTCTTGTATGGCCCAGGCAATATCACCGGTGTAATTGCCAGCTATTGCTTTTTCAATTCCTTTGTACAATGAGTCTTTTGTAACCCTCATAAGGCGTTTTACTTCATCATCAGCATCGCTCAACACGAATGTATATGCATGATCACCATGCCAGCCATTAAGAATTACACCGGCATCGATTGAGACAATATCTTTTTCCCGTAATTCATTTTTACCAGGAAAACCATGTACTACCACATCATTTACAGAGATACAAGAGTTGAATGGATAGCCTTTATAATTCAAGAATGAAGGAATAGCCTGATGGTCTCTGATAATTTGTCCAATAAGATCATCAATATACAAAGTAGTAATACCGGGTTTTAATATTTTAGCAATTTCGCTAAGTGTCTTACTTACCAACAAAGCACTTTGGCGCATTTGCTCCACTTGTTCATCTGTTTTTACAATCATCATAATCTGCAAATATCGTATAAAAAAACCCCGCTGTATGCAGGGTTTTATATTTCTAAAAATAAATCAATTAAATCTGTACAGCTGAGCCAGACTGACGTCCCTGTATTCTTCCGCTCTTCATCAATCCATCGTATTGGCGCATCAACAGATGTGTTTCTATTTGTTGCAATGTGTCAAGTATAACAGCCACCATAATCAACAAAGAAGTACCCCCAAAGAAGGATGCAAAACCGGGCTGTACTCCAAAACGTTGAACGATACCCGGTAGGATACCAATAAGAGCCAGTGCCACTGCACCGGGGAATGTTATTTTATCCATGATGTTGCCAATGTAATCTACCGTTGGCTGGCCGGGTTTCACACCGGGAATAAATCCGTTATTCTGTTTCAGATTATCCGCAATTTGCTTAGGGTTAAATATTAAAGCGGTGTATAAAAATGTAAAAGCAATAACCACTACCGAATAAATAATCATGTACCAAAGATTACTTTGGTCCGTTAGTGCTCTTAAAAATCCACTCCCCTCTGTATTAAAATTTGCAAATATGGTAGGGATAAAAAGAATTGCTTGTGCGAAGATGATAGGCATTACCCCTGATGCATTAACCTTCAATGGTAAGAACTGACGGGCGCCACCAAATTGTCTGTTACCTACAATTTGCTTTGCATAATTTACCGGCACTTTTCTTACACCTTGAATGATCAGAATACAGCCCATATTGATTGCGATATATAATGCTATTTCAAGAATAAATAATAATATATGACCGCTTGGAGTTGACTTGGCTGAAAGTTCCTGTAAAAATGTATTTGGAAGACGTGCAATGATACCTATCATGATGATGATAGATGCACCATTACCCAAACCTTTATCGGTAATTTTTTCACCCAACCACATTACAAACAATGAACCTGCTGTAAGTACCACTACTGTACTCAATAAAAAGTAGTTGGTAAATCCGTGCATCATACTCATATTGCCCTGCATCATCATTTGCTCTAAGTATTTAACGTAAGCTGATGCTTGTACCAACGTTACCGCAACTGTAAGATAACGGGTGTACTGNNGTTACCAACTGCATAAAAATTGATGCAGAGATATAAGGCATGATACCTAATGCAAATATGGACGCATTGTTAAATGCACCGCCGGAGAAAGAGTCAATTAAACCCAATAACCCATTGGAACTGCCTCCAGTTTTGATGCTTGTTGCATCAATACCCGGCAATACGATATGGCTACCTATACGATAAATACCTACCAGCAATAATGTAAAAAGAATTTTATTCTTTAACTCATCAATGCTCCAGATGTTTTTAAAAGTCTGTATTAATTTCTTCACGGGGATTAAATGATTTTGTGCACTAAAAACGTTAAAGGCGCAATTTTAATGCGCCGATGTAATTTACAATTTTACTTAATAACCTCCACCGTTCCGCCCGCAGCTTCAATGGCAGCTTTGGCTTTTTCACTTACTGCATTTACTTTGAAACTGAACTTACCTTTCAATTCGCCATTGCCCAACACTTTTACTTTATCGGTACGGCTGATAAGTCCATTAGCATATAAATTTTCCATTGAAAAATCCTGAATGCCGTATTTCTCTGCAAGCTGATCAAACTGGCCCAGGTTGAATACTTTGTATTCTATTCTGCTAATGTTTTTAAATCCTCTTTTAGGCAAGCGGCGCTGAATAGGCATCTGACCACCCTCGTGTGCCATTTTCCTTTTATAACCGGCACGGCTTTGTCCACCTTTTGTACCTTTTGTAGAAGTACCACCATGGCCAGATCCATCACCACGTCCAATTCTTTTTGTTTTGTGAGTTGCGCCTTTTGCAGGTCTTAATTCGTGAAGTTTCATGTTTTGCTTTTATTTTTTACTTAACGCCCCGAAAGCGTCGGAGCTCGCTTCTAAAATTGTAGCAGCCAATGGACTGATACCAAATTATTGTTATGCTTCTTCCACCTTTACCAGATGTGTTACTTTGCGTACCATACCCAGCACCTGTGGTGTTGCTTCTACTTCTTTTACAGAATTTGTTTTATTAAGACCCAACGCCTGTAATGTCAACTTCTGACGCTCAGGACGATCAATGGGGCTTTTTACCAGTGTTATTTTAATCTTTTTCATTTTGACGAATTTATCTGTATTACAGATGTTGATTATCCATTAAATACTTTCTTCAAACCCAAGGTTCTTGTTTTGGCTACCTGTACGGGCTCACGCAATAAAGCCAGCGCTTTAAAGGTCGCTTTTACCACGTTGTGCGGATTGGCGGAGCCTAATGATTTTGCTAATATGTCGGTAAGACCTGCACTTTCCAAAACGGCACGCATAGAACCTCCTGCGATAACGCCGGTACCATGTGCAGCCGGTTTTATCAACACTTTAGCAGCACCTTCTTTTGCCCACTGATCGTGAGGGATGGTTCCTTTCATTACCGGAACTTTGATCAGATTCTTTTTTGCATCTTCAATTCCTTTAGTAATGGCTTCTTGTACTTCTTTAGCTTTTCCAAGACCATGACCTACTACACCATTTTCGTTTCCTACAACAACCAATGCTGAGAAGCTGAATGCACGGCCACCTTTGGTAGTTTTAACCACACGATTGATGGCAACTACTTTATCTTTCAATTCCAGGTCTCCGGCTTTTACTCTGCTTACGTTTAACTTTGACATATTGTTATTTTGATTTTGGTATTGGGCTCCGGCTTACCGGTTATGTATTACCCGCTACCATTTTAAACAGTTTAATACTTTAAAATTTCAGGCCTCCTTCTCTTGCACCGTCTGCTACTGATTTTACCCGACCATGGTATAAATAACCACCACGATCAAAAACCACTTCGCTTACACCCAGTTCGGTTGCTTTACGGGCAATAGCAGCGCCTACCAGTTTGCTTTTATCTGCCTTTGTGCCAGACTGAGCTTTAATATCTTTATCCTTTGTAGAAGCAGCAGCAATTGTAGCACCTTTTGTATCATCAATAATTTGTGCATAGATATCTGTGTTGCTTCTGAATACAGAAAGACGTGGCTTTGCACTGGTTCCGCTTACATTTTTGCGAACGTTATAACGGATTCTTTGCCTTCTTGCTGATTTAGTTTTTGCGTTCATCTCTTTTATTTTTTGTTAAGCTGCTTTCATTTCAGCCAAACCATATTCTTTAATATTTTTATTTACCGGCAGTCTTACCTGCTTTTTTACGAACCACTTCACCCACATAGCGTACACCTTTTCCTTTGTAAGGCTCTGGCTTACGCAGGCTACGCAGTTTTGCAGCTACTTGTCCTATCAGTTGCTTGTCAATTCCCTCTAAAGTGATGATGGGGTTCTGACCCTTTTCCTGCTGTGTAGCTACTTTCAATTCTTTTGGTACTTCAAAAATGATATTGTGTGAAAATCCAATTGCCAGGTCCAAAAGATTTCCCTGATTTGATGCTTTGAAACCTACACCAATCAATTCTAATTTTCTTTCGTATCCATCCGTAACACCTTTTACCATATTGGCAACCAAGGCACGGTATAAGCCATGCAATGCACGATGACGGATCTGATCGGTAGGACGATTGAAAGAAACCTGACCATCTTTTACTTCCACAGTAATATCACGGTCGATAGTTTGTTTCAGTTCACCTTTTTTACCTTTTACAGTTAATACATTATCCTTTCCTACAGATACAGTAACTCCTTCGGGAATACTGATTGCTTTTTTTCCAATTCTTGACATAATTAATTCTGTTTTACTTTTTGTTTATTGTTTCGTTGTAACCGGTCAGCCTGAAAGGAATGCGGCTTAATGTATTACAACTCATTTTTAATATACGTAGCAAAGCACTTCACCACCTACGTTGTTTGCTTTTGCTTCTTTGTCAGTCATCACTCCTTTTGAAGTGGATACTATAGCCACACCCAAGCCATTTTTTACTCTGCGAAAATCTGCAGGTTTTGAGTATTGACGTAAACCGGGTCGGCTGATACGTTCCATGCTTTGTATAGCCGGCTGCTTGGTTGATGGATCATACTTCAAAGCAATTTTAATAATGCCCTGCTTGCTGTCATCTTCAAATTTGTACTTCAGGATATAGCCTTGCTTGTACAATATTTCCGTCATACGCTTCTTTAAATTAGAAGCAGGAATATCAACTACACGGTGTCCCGCCATTTGTGCATTCCTTATTCTTGTCAGGAAATCTGCTATAGGATCTGTTACCATAATTTATATTAATTAGTTCTGTTATTAAAGTTGTTTACTGTTATTACCAGCTTGCTTTTTTCAATCCTGGTATTTTTCCATTAAGCGCCATATCACGCAAGGCAACTCTGGAAATACCAAAGTAGCGAACATATCCCTTTGGTCGGCCGGTAAGCTGACAACGATTCTTCAAACGAACCTTTGAGCCATTTTTTGCCATTTCATCTAAAGCCTTCCAATCTCCGGCTTTTTTTAGCTCCGCTCTTTTTGCAGCATCTTTTTCTACCATTCTTTCTCTTTTACGCTGGCGGGCTTTTACTGATGTTTTTGCCATGTTAGTTTATCCTTTTAGATTAATTATTTTTTGCGTTTTTGAAAGGCATGCCTAATTCTTTTAATAAAGCATAAGCCTCTTCATCGGTATTTGCAGTGGTTACGAAAGTGATATCAAGTCCCGTAATTTTATTTACTTTATCAATATCTATTTCAGGGAAAATGATTTGCTCTGTTACACCCAATGTATAGTTTCCACGTCCGTCAAAAGACTTATCGTTTACACCTTTGAAATCTCGTACACGAGGTAATGCCACGGCAATCAAGCGATCCAGAAATTCAAACATTTTTTCACCACGCAAAGTAACTCTTGCACCAATGGGCATTGCCTTACGCAATTTGAAGTTTGAAATATCTTTCTTTGACAAAGTAGAAACTGCTTTTTGTCCGGTAATGGTTGTCAGCTCTTCCACTGCAATGTCCACCAGTTTTTTATCTGAAGTAGCGCCATTAACACCACGGTTCAAACAGATTTTCTCCAGCTTTGGTGCTTGCATTACAGTTTTGTAACCAAACTTTTTTACCAACGCCGGAACCACTTCTGCTTTGTATTTACCGGCCAATCTTGGAACATATTTTTTTGTACTCATAATTTTCGTTTTATCTAATTACCGCTTTCCGATAATTAAAGTTTACTTCCTGATTTCTTTAATACTCTCACACTCTTACCTTCTTTTCTTTCTCTCTTTATCTTAGAAGGAGCTTTAGCAGATGCATCCCACAACATAACATTGCTGATATGGATAGAGGCTTCTTTTTTCACAATTCCACCTTTTGTATTTTGGGCAGATGGTTTCGTGTGCTTTGTAATGATGTTGACACCTTCAACAATTACACGGCCTTCATCAACCAAAACTTCTTTTACCAAACGGGGCTTGGTTGTGTTTTTATCATCACCGGCAATAACGACTACATTATCACCTTTTTTGATGTTGTACTTGGGCTTAAATCTTGCTTTCATTTTATCTTAATCTTTTCTTTTTTTTTAATTCAAATGCTTTGCTTATTCATCATAAGCCGAAGCCATGAAACTTATAGTACTTCGGGTGCGAGTGATATTATTTTCATATAACCTTTATCACGCAATTCCCTGGCTACTGGTCCAAAAATACGGGTGCCTCTTGGCTCATCAGCCTGATTGAGTATTACTACTGCATTATCATCAAACCGGATGTAGGAACCATCTTTGCGACGAATTTTTTTAGTAGTTCTTACTATAACAGCTTTTGCCACGGTTCCTTTTTTGATACCACCTGCGGGTATCGCATCTTTCACTGTTATTACAATTTTATCGCCAATACCTGCATAACGCTGGCCGCTATTGCCCAGTACACGGATACAAAGAACTTCTTTGGCACCACTGTTGTCCGCAACATTTAACCGGCTTTCTTGCTGAATCATCTTTTTATTTTTTTAGTACTTGGTATTCTGTACTGCGTATTTAGACTTGAAAATTTTCCTATCTCCTACTAAATACTTTGTACGCTTAATCGTTTTATTATTTCACTTTCTCTACTACTTCCACCAGTCTCCATCTTTTTGTTTTACTCAGAGGACGGGTTTCCATAATTTTTACAACATCGCCAATACTGCACTCATTCTTTTCATCATGTGCATGCAGTTTGGTTGTTTTCTTTACGAACTTTCCATAGATCGGGTGCTTCACCTTTCTTTCTATTGCAACAGTAATGGTCTTAGTCATTTTGTTGCTGGTTACTGTTCCAATCCTGGTCTTTCTTAAATTTCTTGCTTCCATTGTTTAAGCTTTATTATGCTTGTTGTTTTAACTTCAATTCTGTTTGCAGGCGGGCAATATCCTTACGTAACCCGCGGATCGTCATTGGATTTTCCAATGGTGAAATGGCATGAGCAAATTCTAATTTTTTCAGGCGCTGCTTGTCTTCTTCCAAACGAGCTAAGAGATCCTGCTCATTCATTCCGTGTATGCTTTTTACAAAGTCTGATTTTTTTGACATTGCTTCTTTTTTTAAAAATTAATTACGCTGTTACCAGGTCGCGGCGTATCATGAATTTTGTTTTTACAGGCAATTTCCCTGCGGCCAGTGATAGTGAAGCACGAGCTACTTGCTCACTTACTCCGTCTATTTCAAACAGGATACGGCCGGGTTTTACTACAGCTGCCCAAAATTCAAGGTTACCTTTACCCTTACCCATCCTTACTTCAGCCGGTTTGCGTGTAATAGGTTTATCGGGGAATATTCGTATCCACACATTACCTTCTCTTTTCATTTCACGGGTAAGTGCCTGACGGGCAGCTTCTATTTGGCGATCAGTAATCCAATGTTGATCCAAAGCTTTTAGTGCATAAGAACCAAATGCAATGGTTGTGCCTCTTTTTGCATCGCCTTTCATACGGCCCTTCTGCATCTTCCTGTGTTTCGTTCTTTTCGGTTGTAACATCTTTTTTTATTTTGAAATTTTGCTACTTTTCAGAAGCTCCTTCAATTTTATTTATGAATTATCCTTTTCTTTCTCTTCCACCACCTCTTCTGTCGCCTCTCCTATCATCACGACGGCCACCACCACCATGTCCTTCATCTCTTCTTTCTCTTCTGTCGCTTACTTCACTTTTGCCACCCACGAAATTGGGGTTCAGGTCTCTCTTATTCAATACTTCACCTTTACAAATCCAAACCTTGATACCAATTTTTCCATAAACCGTCATCGCAAATACATTGGCATAATCAATATCCATACGGAAAGTATGCAGCGGTACACGGCCTTGTTTAATTTCTTCGGTACGGGCAATCTCGGCACCGCCTAAACGGCCACTTACTTTTACTTTAATTCCTTCGGCACCCATACGAAGCGCAGATGCAATTGACATCTTGATCGCTCTCTTATAGTTGATCCTGTTTTCAATTTGACGGGCAATGGTATCACCCACAATCATTGCATCCAGTTCCGGACGACGGATTTCAAGAATGTTGATCTGAACATCTTCCTTGCCAGTAAGTTTTTTCAACTCTTCTTTAATTCTGTCCACTTCACCACCACCTTTACCGATGATGATTCCCGGCTTTGAAGTATGAACGGTAACAATCAACTTACCCAGCGTTCTTTCAATTACAATTTTAGAAATACCGCCTTTGTTAATACGGGCATTCAGGTAAGTTCTGATTTTGTGGTCTTCAATCAGTTTGGAAGCATAATCTTTTTTGCTGCCATACCAGTTTGATTCCCATCCACGGATGATGCCTAACCTGTTACCAATCGGATTTGCTTTTTGACCCATGTTATTGGTTTATTAATTCGTTTTAATTTTTATTTTCTTTTGTATCAACAATAACTGTTACGTGATTGCTGCGCTTACGTACACGATAGCCACGACCCTGTGGTGCCGGACGCATACGCTTCAATGATCTGGCTCCATCTACAAATATGGTTTTTACAACCAGCTGGCTTTCGTCGCCACCTTCGTTCTTTTGTTTCCAGTTGCTGATGGCACTCAACACCAACTTACGCAACGGTACTGCGGGATGTTTTGGGTTATGCTCCAATTCAGCCAAAACTTTTTCTACTTTCTGGCCACGTATTAAATCAGCCAGCAAACGCATTTTGCGGGGCGATGTCGGATAATTTCTAAGTTTAGCTACTGCTTCCATTTTCCTAATAGTTTATAATTAGTCAACTTTCTTACTTGAATGTCCTTTGAACTGACGGGTAGGTGCAAATTCACCTAACTTATGGCCTACCATAAATTCCGTTACATAAACAGGAATGAATTTATTGCCATTGTGAACCGCAAAAGTGTGGCCTACAAAATCAGGAGAAATTGTAGAACGACGACTCCAGGTCTTTACTACGGCTTTCTTGTTTTTACCTTCATTCATAGCCATTACTTTCTTTTCCAGATGTGTGGCTATATAAGGACCTTTTTTAATTGAACGAGCCATTTGTTATTTCAAATTTTAGTTTTTCGTTTGCCGGCATTTTACCTGCAACTCCATTTAATTATTTAGAAAGTTTTGAACCGTTCTTTCTTTGAATGATCAGTTTATTGCTTGACTTTCCAGGTTTTCTTGTTTTCTCTCCTTTTGCATATTTACCTGTTCTGCTTCTGGGATGACCACCTGAAGCCTTACCTTCACCACCACCCATTGGGTGATCTACAGGGTTCATGGCTACACCACGGTTGCGTGGACGAATTCCTTTCCAGCGATTGCGACCTGCCTTACCCATACTTTGAAGGCTATGATCACTGTTGCTCACTACACCTACTGTAGCAACACAGTTTATTAATATTTTACGCAATTCACCACTTGGCATTTTCAACACTGCGTATTTTTCTTCTTTGTTGGTAAGCTGGGCTGATGCACCTGCACTACGAACCAATTTACCTCCTTGCCCGGGCTGCATTTCAATATTGTGAACATTGGTACCCAAAGGCATATTTTTCATCGGCAATGCATTTCCTACTTCAGGAGCTACATCATTTCCGCTTTCTACTTTATTTCCTACTTGCAATCCTTGTGGAGCCAGAATGTATCTTTTTTCTCCATCAGCATATTGAACCAATGCGATAAATGCAGTACGGTTTGGATCATACTCCACGGTAAGCACTTCTGCAACTCCAGCTTTGTTACGCTTGAAGTCAACGATTCTGTACTTCTTTTTATGTCCGCCTCCATTGTACCGCATTGACAAACGACCAGAAGAGTTACGTCCTCCGGTTTTTGGTTTAGCTTCTACCAGGCTTTTTTCAGGTACATTGGTAGTTACTTCGGCATAGGCGTTACCTATCCTCCATCTTGTTCCTGCTGTTACCGGTTTAAATTTTCTTAATGCCATAATCTTTTTTCTATTTTAGATTGCTGATTTTCTAAAAGAATCTCAGCAACTGCTGCTCTTTTAAATATTAGAATACATATCAATTGTCTCACCTTCTGCTACTGTTACAAATGCTTTTTTGTAAGAAGGCTTGCGACCATTCACTACGCCGGCTTTTGTAAAGCGACTTTTGTTTTTTGCAGGCGTTACTGATGTATTTACTTTGGTAACGGTAACACCATAAAAACCTTCAATTGCCTTTTTGATCTCCAGTTTATTGGCTTTCCAAGACACTTTAAAAGCATATCGGCGCAATTTATCCTGTTGGCCATTTGCCTTTTCTGTCAACACGGGTTTTATTAATACTTCAGAGAGTTTCATACTGTTTAGTTTGCTTATTTAGCTGATGAAAATTGTTTGGCTGCGCTTTCTGTAAATACGACTACATCAGAGTTTACAACATCGTAGGTATTAATATCCTTTAAAGAAACACCTAATACAGTAGGCACATTGCGCATGGACAAGTCCACATTATCATTAAATCCAGGTTGTACAAACATTACTTTTTTGTCTGCAACTTTCAGATTACCCAACATATCAACAAAAGTTTTTGTTTTGGGTGTATCCAATGTTAAATCTTCTACAATCACAATAGCGTTATCTTTTGCCTTTGATGATAAAGCTGAAACTCTTGCCAGTGCTTTTACTTTTTGATTCAACTTAATATCGTAACTGTGTGGCTTGGGTCCGAAAATAGTACCACCACCTTTGTATAATGGGTTACGGATATTTCCTTTACGGCTACCACCAGTTCCTTTTTGACGATGCAGTTTACGACTGGCACCTTTTACTTCGGCACGAGTTTTCACCTTATGCGTACCCTGACGTTGTGCAGCGAGATATTGCTTTACTGCGAGGTACACCACATGGCTATTTGGCTCTACACCAAAAATCTCTTCCGGTAAATCCACCTTTCTGCCTGTGGCCTGACCTTTTGTATTTAATACTTCTATTTGCATCCTATTATTTTTTTTGTGTTGAGGTGTTTTGCTTCAACACCGTTGTTTATTTCTGAATTAAAACAATTGACCCATTATAACCGGGAACCGAACCACTTACCAGTATATAATTTTTGTCAGGGAAAATTTTTACAACTTTCAAACCTTTCAGTTTTACCCTGTCGTTACCCATACGACCGGCCATACGCATACCTTTCATTACACGGCTGGCATCCGATGAGTTACCGAGTGAACCCGGAGCTCTTTGACGATCGTGCTGACCGTGTGTAGCACCACCCACACCGGTAAATCCATGACGCTTAACTACGCCCTGAAAACCTTTACCTTTTGTAGTACCTACTACATCCACCTGGTCACCTTCTGCGAAGATTTCAACCGTAACGGTTTCTCCTATATTTTTTTCTACTGAAAAATTTCTGAATTCTTTAGAGAATTTCTTGGGGGCTGTGCTAGCTTTTGCGAAGTGATTTTTTTCGGCTTTGTTAGAATGTTTGTCTGTTTTGTCGCCGAATGACAATTGGAGGGCATTGTAGCCATCAGATTCAGTGGTTTTTACTTGCGTAACCACACAAGGGCCTGCTTCAATAATCGTGCAGGCTGTTTGTTTACCTGCGGGATCAAAGACGCTGGTCATCCCAATTTTTTTCCCAATAATACCTTTCATGGTTGATCTGTTTGTGCCTGCAAGGTTATTGGGACATACCAGCCGCTCCGCATTTAAAAGCGGAACGAGGTGTCAATCCCCGTTTGCTACCGACCTTTTCCTTTCTATCGGAAGTACCGGCAGTAAACAAACCCTGAATGGCTTGTTTTATGTTCTCTTGCCCACTTTAAATGAACAAGAAATTACTGATTGTCAGAGCTCTTTTCTCCTGAAATTTTCAGAATTGAGAGATAACGAAAATGTTTATTTATAAGAACTTCTTGAATCATTTTCCCAAACGGAAAAAATGATTATGCTTTAATTTCGACTTCCACACCACTTGGCAAATCCAATTTGCTCAAGGCATCCACGGTTCTTGAAGAGGATGTATAGATATCCAACAGGCGCTTATGCGTAGCCAGTTGAAATTGCTCACGACTCTTTTTATTAACGTGGGGCGAACGCAATACGGTAAAAATTTTACGGCGTGTAGGCAAAGGAATAGGTCCTGTAACTACAGCACCTGTACTGCGTACTGTTTTCACGATCTTTTCAGCTGATTTATCAACCAGGTTGTGATCGTATGATTGTAATTTTATTCTTATTCGCTGCGACATGTGTGAAATCCCATTTTTCTTTTGGGAGTGCAAAGGTAGGGGTGACTGTCATACCTGCCAAATTGTTGGTAAAGAATTTTTTAGATTGTGAACAATCTTTCATCGTTTTTATAAATTGATGTCTATCTTATTGAAATTCAATATTATTTTGCAGTTCTTATGTCAACAGCTCCACAAACTAAACCGAGTTATAAAAAATGGCTCAAACTCTTGCTAAAAATTGTGGTATCGGGCCTGTGCATCTGGTACGTTTCAGGCAAAATTGATTTTAGAAAAGCAGGGGAAGCTCTACAAAAAGCAAATGTTTTTTACCTCGTTTTGGCATTATTAACCTTTGTCGTTTCAAAAATAATAGCATCTTTTAGGTTGAATATTTATTTCAAAAATATTTTTATCAGGCTAAGTGAATGGACTAATCTGAAGTTATATTGGCTGGGCATGTTCTACAATCTTTTCTTACCCGGTTCAATTGGCGGAGATGCTTATAAAGTTTTATTGCTAAAGAAAAAATTTAACGCCCCTTATAAAAAAGCGATGGCAGCCGTTTTGCTCGACCGCTTTAGCGGACTGCTGGCGCTGGGTTTGATTCTTGCAGTTTATGGAATTTTTGTGCTGGATTATATAGGCTATATCATCAGCCTTTGCGGTCTCGCTTTACTGGCGGTTGCACTATTATATTATATCATCAACCGTTGGCTGAGAGATTTTATTCCCAGTTTTTTCCCGACACTTGTTATGGGTTTAGCAGTTCAAGCAGCACAAGTAATATGTGCTTATTTTATTATGGCCTCACTTCATATTGAAGTAAATAAAACCGAATTCATCTTTTTATTTCTTTGTTCATCCATCGCATCAGTTTTGCCTTTTACCATTGGAGGATTAGGCATTCGGGAAATTGTTTTTCTACAAGGCTCCCAATATTTTGGTCTATCGCAGGAAACCGCCGTTGTCATTAGTTTGCTTTTTTACCTGATTACATTGGTAACATCTGCCATAGGCGCCGTTTATATTTTTAAAGACCCATTGCGGGAAATTGATTTATCAAAAAACACACAACATCATTCATAAAAAAAATCCCCGACAAGCATTGCACTTATCGGGGAGTGAATTTCATTCTATTATTACCGAATTAATAAACATAGCTACGACGTATCTCCTGCTTTCCGGCCTGCAATACACCTGCAGCATTATAAACTTCAGCAAGTATCAGCCCTTTGCCCCTTGCATAATAGCTCACCGCATATTGATCTAAAATAGCAGTCATATCCTGCCAAATTCCCGGGGCTACCTCCAATTCAATTTTTTCTTCTACAACGATTACATTTTGATAGGTAATGTTGCCGGTAGATGCATTGACAGCAATGGGCACATCTTTTTGTAAAATCTTTGAACTAATTCTGGTTTTTACATTCTGAGCAGGTGCAGGAGGAATGGTAATTGTTCCTGCAAAGCCGGAAGATTTCCAAACGGTGCCTGCAGGTACATTATCTTTCAGAAAAATATACTCTCCCCATAATGGATTGTCATAACTCAAGAAACCTCCCACATCAAACCATTCGGAATAATCGCCACTATTTCTTCTGTAATAACCGGATGTATCTTCACCGGTTCCACTATTTTGCATAAAGATGGTAAAGTTGTTTCCTCCGGCACTTAAAGGCGGTATATTTTTTACGTAACGGAGTAATGAATCATTTGCATCATCATCAAACTCGTAACTCCAGTTGCTGTTTGTTGTTCTGGGAAAATAATCTGTTGGCACTACTGTACAAGTAAATGTACAGGTGCTGCTGCCATACTTCACTGTAAAAGTGTATGTATTGGCTGTATGTGGTGTGCCATGCCCTACCAAGGTAACTGTGGTATTTCCGGTAGCTGTAAACACACCCGATGCACTAAACCAAAAACCATCGGTTGGTGAATCCAGCGTATCTGTTGTGATGGTATATGAACCTGCTGTGGTTACATTAACTGAAATTCGTACAGTGTCTGATGCTTCCATAGCAACACCGGCCATATAAAGCCCCATTGGTATTGCTCCGGTGCAATTAACCGTGCCGGCCGAAGGTGTTGCTACAATTACAGTAAATGTACAAGTGCTGCTACCCAGTTTTACGGTAAATAATTTTGGCCCTGCCGTTTCGGTAGATGGTATAGAACCCTGCGCCTGTAATGTTACACTTTGATTGCTGCCTACGCCAAAATTGCCGGAATAGCTAAACCAAATTCCAGCGACCGTATCTGTTCTGATATTCAAATTACCACCGGTGGTTACATTTATAGCAACAATAGCTGTATTGGTAGCTGCCATGGTAGCTCCCGGTGCATAATTTCCATTTACTGCTATGGGAGCACAAGCACCGGGTGCACCTGCAAGTGTACCTACGCCGGGTTGTGTAACGGTTACCTGAATATCGCAGACGGAGCTATCAAACTTCACAACAAAATTATTGGTACCTGATGCGAATGGGGTACCATAGCCTCTTAGTGTAATATTATTAATCCCCAGTGTAGTAAATATTCCTGTAGCTCTAAAATAATAACCGTTCACTGTATCGGTGGTTACTGTATAGTTACCGGTTCGAGTTACATTTACCTGCACACTTAAAGTATTGGTAGCAGGAATAAGCTCAATACCGGCTGTATAAGTGCCATTTACTGTTTTGGGGAGGCAATCGCCTAGCCCATCGCTTTGCAAACTTCCCTGTGCCGGTTGATTGCTACCTTCAAAACTCAGTTCCTTTTGACAAGAGAATACAATTACCGTTACAGCTGCTAGCAGAAATATCAGTTGTTTTTTCATTATGGTTTGGGTTATTTTTTTAGCGTTTAAAAATAGGGATAATTTTATTGCCGAACAGATGAAAGTATCAGCCAGATGTTAATTTCCTTAATTGCAATACCGGTTACTTCGTATTTTGATTATTTTTACCGTCTTAAATTGTACAAAATGAAAAACGTCTGGTTTTGTTTTTTATTACTCATTACTATTTCCTGTAAAAGTCAGCAAGATTCAAGCCGAAATTTAAACCCCGACGGATTTGAAAAAGGCATAGTCAAGGAAGGCGTACAAGTACTGGATGTACGCACGGCCGGTGAGTTTCAAAGCGGCCATATAAAAAATGCATTGCAAGCCAACTGGATGGATAAAACTGAATTTATCAATCGCTTGAAATATGTAGATAAAGACAAGCCCGTATATGTGTATTGCCTGGGTGGCGGAAGAAGTGCAGCCGCAGTTGCCTGGATGAAAGAAAATGGATTTACCAATCTTTATGATCTTACTGGCGGCATTACTGCCTGGAAAAAAGCAAACAAGCCTGTAGAGGGGATGAGCAACGAGCCACAAATGACTACACAGGATTATCAGGCAAGAGTGAATAGTCACAAAACCGTTTTAGTAGATTTTGGCGCAGAATGGTGTCCACCCTGTGTAAAAATGAAACCCGTTTTAAAAGAACTGGAACAAACAAAAGGACTGGATTATTTGCTCGTAAAAATTGATGCAGGCGTGCAAACTAACCTGATGAAAGAAATGAACATAGAACCTATTCCCGTTTTTATTATTTATAAAGATGGAAAAGAAACCTGGAGACACCAGGGCATTGTATCTAAAGAAGATTTAGAGAAACAACTGAAGTAAGGTTACTAAATAATTACTACCTTTTCATCTTTCAATCAATTTTCAATACAACTGGAAATTGATTTTTTTATTTTTAATGATGCAACATGAAAAGAAAATCATTTATACAAAAAGCAACCACACTTGCTGGCGGTAGTTTAGTGGCATCTCCCCTACTGGCATTTACTGAAAGAAAAAAGCCGCTACGGGTTGCACATCTATCCGATATACATTTAAAACCAGGCATGGAGCCGGAAAAAGGAATGGCTAAGGCACTGCATCATGCACAAAACCTGCATCCCGGCGTTTCCTTCATCATCAATGGCGGTGATGCCATCATGGATGCACTTGCTGCTGATAAACAGAAAACGGCAACACAGTTTGACCTTTTTAAAACTATTTTGAAAAATGAAAACAGCCTGCCTGTTCACCATACAATAGGTAATCATGATATATGGGGATGGTTTATAAAAGAAAACAGACCCGAAGATGATCCGCAATATGGCAAGGCGTGGGTAGTGGATACATTTGAAATGAAAAACCGTTACTATAGCTTTACCCAACAGAAATGGCATTTTATTGTTTTGGACAGTACACAACTCAATCCGGCGGGAGGATACATTGCCCGGCTTGATGAACCACAACTTGAATGGTTTACAAAAGAATTAGAATCAGTTCCAAAAGACCATTTTATCTGCCTGGTTTCTCATATTCCCATTCTTTCTATATGTGCCGGGCTTTATTTTGAAAAAACGGAAGCCAACGGTGATCTGATGATAAAGCGCAACCTGATGCACACTGATTTTCTTTCGCTCAGAAAAATATTTGCAAATACGCCGCAATTAAAATGTTGCATCAGCGGGCATATACACATGCAGGATGAATTAACCTATCAGGGAATAAAATATTATTGCAATGGTGCCGTGTGCGGAAACTGGTGGAAGGGCGCCTTTAATAATTTTGAACCGGCCTATGCCTTAATGGAATTTTATGATGATGGCCACACCAAAAGAACTATAATCAATTATTAATATATTAAACACAACAAACCCCTATGAAGAAAACAATATTTTTTTGTGGTTTACTCATTTGTTTGCTGATAAATTCTGATGCACAACAACCAACGGTACAGGTATTGACGAGCGGGCAAAAAACAAGTCTGCGTGGATTANNGCGTGGATTAAGTGTCGTAAATGATAATGTAATATGGGTAAGCGGCAGCAATGGTACCGTTGGAAAATCTACAAATGGCGGAAAAAACTGGAAATGGTATAAAGTAGCGGGTTTTGAAAAAACAGATTTCAGAGATATAGAGGCATTTGATGCCAGTAACGCCATCATCATGGGTGTAGCTGAGCCTGCTTATATTTTAAAAACCACAGATGGCGGCGAAAGCTGGAAAGTAGTGTATGAAAATAAAGCAAAAGGAATGTTTTTAGATGCCATGGAGTTTTGGAATGAACAGTCGGGCATTGTAGTAGGCGACCCTGTTAATGGAAGATTTTTCATCACCCGGACTTTTGATGGTGGTGCTACCTGGCAGGATATTCCTTTTGAAAAAAGACCCATTGCAGACAGTGGTGAAGCTTGTTTTGCCGCAAGCGGAACCAACATAAGGGCTTTAGACAGAGATGAAGCTGTATTTGTTTCAGGCGGATTAAAGTCTAGCATCTTTCTGCGCAACGAACGGCTACCGTTAAACTTAATGATACAAGGAAAAGAAACAACCGGCGCCAATTCCATTGCTGTATGGGATCATCGTAAAAGAAAAGGAGGAAAAAAAATGATAGTAGTGGGTGGCGATTTTAATGCAGACAGCTCAACTTATAACAATTGTATGTTTACAAAAAATAGAGGCAAAACCTGGCAGACTCCCACAGTAGCACCACATGGCTATCGCAGTTGTGTTGAATATTTGTCGGCAGATGATTTACTAGCTTGCGGACTGAATGGCATTGACTATTCATCCAATGGAGGTAAAACCTGGGAATGGATAAGTAAAGAGGGATTCCATGTTTGCCGAATTGCAAAAAAAGGTACATCCGTTTTTCTGGCAGGTGGCAATGGTAAAATTGGCAAACTGGAATGGACTATGAAAAAATAATATGAATTACAAATACATCAATGATATTATAGATTATCCAGAATATCTTTTACTGAGGGTCGCTTTTTATAATCCTGATTAAAAAAACGATACGTTACGGTAGCCTCCTTATCAATTATATAAACCGCAGGTACCGGAAGATTTTTCCCGTTTTTCCCATTTAGTTTTTCGAGATCCAACCCGGCATTGCGATAGCGTGTAGCTACATTTTCCTGTACTTCAAATGCCACATCATAGGCTTTCATAATTTTCATTCCCTCATCATATAAAATTGAAAATGTCGCCTTTGTACGATTTACGGTTGAGTCAATATTTTCCGGTTTTTCCGGCGTTACTGCTACTACGGTAGCACCTTTCTCAGTTATAAATTGTAAAGAATCATTTAGCCTGGTCAATTCCTTATTACAAAATGGGCACCAATAACCACGATAAAATACCAAAACCACTTTCCCTTTTTTCAATAAATCTTTAAGGCGCACCTCCTCTCCTTTTTGATCTTTGGCTTTAAAGTCGGGGGCCTTCGATGCTATAAACAACCCTTCAGGAGCCTGCTGTGCTATAGAAACGGAAGCGCATGCAAAAAAGAATATCATCAAAGAAAATTTCTTCATAAGTTATTTTTAATCCAATATCAAAAATATATGCTACCTGTGTTCAAATTTATATTTTGCTTTACAAAAAAATAATTTTCACTTATTTTTACTGCTTGTAACCATTAACCCATTCATTCTTTATGTCAAACAACAGTCACCGTGAGCAATACTTTACAAAGTTATTAATAGGCTTTGCGTCAATCATTGGCTGTATCTTATTGGTGTTCTATTGCATATTTGAGCTTGATAAAGATGCAGACTGGTATTTCTGGGCAATCGTTGCAGCCTTTCTTCTTTGTTGTGGAATATATTTTTCACTAAGTGCCTTTGTGCATAAAGTAAAATCAGATTTCAGCAAAAGGCAGAAGCAAAGAGAAGCCCTTAGGGGAAATCAATCGGAATAATTCCTAATTATCTTACCTGTTATTGATTCACAAGCATTTTGTAGATAAGATTCTTTTTAAAAACAATTACATATTTGAGAAAAAAAACTGAATTGCCTTGTAACAGCCTCATGCTTTTAACTATTTTTCTTAGGCAAAAAAAGAAATTGTGCATTTGAGGCATTTCTCTCAGACTTATTACCAAATGAAATGAACTACTGCGTATCGCCACGTTGAGATAAATCGGTAGCAATACTTAATATCATAATCAATGTGTTTCGCTATCATTCCTTTTTTGTTTTTAACAGAAAACTTTTAATTTTAGTTACGAATCTACAAAATGAGTAATTCAGAAATTGTACAACTTTTTTTAGTCATCGTTGGTTTAGCGTTTATAGCATTTGAAGTGATAACCAATATGAATGATGTAGAAGACGATACTACAAATATTATTTTGTATCAGGCTACTTTAAAAAAAATGTTATTCATTCCATTTGCCATTGGCGCTATTGCTGGTCATTTATTTTTGGGCACTACATCAAAAATTTTTCCGTCTTATCAAATCATTAACCCTTTAGATAATGAACTGTTAGTTATTCTGGGCTTAGTATTCATTTCGGCTTTGTTATTCTTGTTTTCAAAAAGAATAAAAATAAGGAGCCGTGAGTTTTTAACGATCCTGTTCCTTGCAGGTTTACTTTATGGGCATTTTTTCTGGTCAATGAATGATTGAAACTGTAACCATGTTAAATATCAATAAAGCAATTGCAAATACCACGGAAAAGCAACGGAAGTGGGCAAAAATTTTTGTGGCTGCTCTGGCGGTAATACTTGCAGCTACAGATGCATTTTTAGCTATTAAAGAATCAAAAGGATTTCCCACTTTCAGTTTATTATTTAAATCTCACGAAAACCACATGCTCTGGTTTACATTTCTTTTTGGTTGCCTCACAGGAAAGATATTTTATAACAGATTTACGAATCATAAAAAGAAAGAACAGGATGGAATTAAATTGATTGGAATTGTAGTTGCCATTTTAATTATTATAGGGTTATTACTGAAACAAGTGCATGTAGAACCGGTCATCAAATTGCTGTTATTTGTAACTGGCATACTATGCGCCAGCCGCTACTGGCCACAATATAGAAGCCCGACATGTAGAAACAGGGAATATTCTAATTTTGAAAATGCCGACTGATTATGAAAATTTTTATGAACGCAACTTTTTTACGATTACAATCGACTTGAAAGGAGTATGAAAAAAATTTTAGTCATTCTTACATTCACATTTCTTTCACAATCTCTTTTTTCGCAAAAAGTGGACAGTATCTACTTTCATCTTTATACTGATAGCTTGAAAAAAGGCCAACACAATTATATCAATGTAGATGGCAAATTAATCAATGGCCGCTGGCTGCCCCTTACCAGTAAAGAAATCATATTTTCGTGTGAGGAAGCAAAATTTGAAGGCAACGAGCTGATTATTCCCATTGATTTTAAATTGGAAAAAGTAAAGGTGAAGGCTGCGCTGAAGACTAATCCATCAATCAGTTTAGAAAGAATCATCTGGATAAAACAAAAACCGGATGATGAATTGCTTCCATCAAAAAATGAAGTTTTGCAAGGCACTTCTAACCCAAAAACCAAGCAAAAACAAAAAAGGAATAAACTACCCGGTGCTTAAACTGTTTTTTTAGCATCTTCCAAAAACTTGGCAAGACCAATATCCGTTAATGGATGTTTTAATAATCCTAAGATAGAATCCAAAGGACAAGTACATACATCAGCCCCTACTTCGGCGCAGCGAATAATATGATTGGGATTGCGAATAGAAGCAGCCAGTACTTCAGTTTTGAAACCTTGAACAGTATAAATATGTTTTATCTGTTCTACCAATTGTACCCCATCCCAGCCACTGTCATCAATTCTGCCAATAAAAGGCGACACATATTTGGCGCCGGCTTTGGCCGCTAAAATTGCCTGGCCTGCAGAAAACACTAAGGTACAATTGGTGCGTATGCCATTATCGGTAAACCATTTCATGGCTTTTACGCCTTCTTTAATCATGGGTACTTTTACCACAATATTTTTATGTAAGGCGGCCAGGTATTTTCCTTCGGCTACGATGCCGTCAAAATCGGTAGAGATCACTTCGGCGCTGATATCGCCATTTACCATGTTGCAAATGTCAATATAATGTTTTTCAATGGCGGCTTTTCCTTTAATACCTTCTTTGGCCATTAAAGATGGATTTGTGGTTACACCATCTAAAATACCTAAATCGTTTGCTTCTTTAATTTGAGAAAGATTGGCCGTATCTAAAAAGAATTTCATGTAATATTTTTTTGCAAATTTACAGATTTGCCGTCAAAGCATTTTGTAGAAATATCTTCCTTATTGAAAAATATATTTAATGCAATGGGTAAATTAAAAGGTATTGGCAAATGCACAAAAGAAAATGGCAGAAATAGGGCAGGTAGTAACTAAAAACGGCAAGTTACTTATATCGCACCGCTCAACCACTTACCCTTGCTACCTTCCGGTCCTGGGGGAGTTCAGCAGGAGCTGGTCGTATAAGACTTGCCGGGCGCAAATATAGGCTGTTTAAGGTAAATTAACGGTTCAATTTTTAATGCTTTAACAATTCATCTTAAAAACTAAACCCCGGCCGGTCTCTCCTGGAATTTACCTGGGTAACGCCAATAAGCTGGTCGTTGCGGTCGGTAAAAGATTTGTAATAGATTAATACGGTATAACTGTTTTCGGTTTCCCAGTAATCGCCTTCCAGGGCTTTTTGGGTAGAGGGGTCATTATCATTTTGTAAAATATACTGGTAATTATAATACCCTTGTTTTAAGTATGCTGTAGTTTCATAAAAACCGGTACTGTCATTAAACTGCATTTTCCATCGTTCATTAGGCTGGTAACCGGTAAATGCCGACGATAAATAAAGGCTTTGCCCATAATACGGTTTCCCTTCAGGCGCCGCAAACCTAAAGCGTACCGAGGCATAATCTCCCTGCCACATCGGGTTAATGGTTTCGTAAGTCATGATATTATACATGCCATCATAATCGGGAAAATATACATAGCGTTGACCGGTTCGGTCCACATCGGGTTTAAGGAAAATATCGGTACGGTTTTTAAAATAGTGGGCACTATCCACCCGGTCGCTTTGCAGCCTAAAACTTCTTAAATCAAGCCAACGCCATTCTTTGCCGGCAGGAAAAAGTCCAACATTCTGCATATTGTAAATCAGCGTATTGTTGCGTTGAAAACTTGCCACTACATCCCGTTGTGCAATATCCCATCTGTTGTTTTGTAAAATCACCGCTTTTACTTGTTGAATTGCGCTAAACGCATTCATATCTTTTGGAAGCAAAACGGATATATCGAGCCGTTGGTGTGTTTTAAAGTACTGCGGTGCTAGCGGCTGTACCACCTGGGCCGAATCCACTTATTTGGCTTCTACCACCAGCATTTGTTTGGTAATTACCAGGTTGGAAGTATCACCGTTTAAAAATACTTTTAAAAGGTAGTTACCCGATTTTACCGGCAGTGAATTGGCATCGGGCAGCAGGGCTTCGTAATGGGTGTACCTTGTTAACGCATACGAAGAATAACGGTAATTGGTAATGCGGTTTTGGGTAAACCCTTTTATATAATCAAAGGCATTGAGATTGGCCGGAACCCAATTGTAATCACAAAGCACATAAGTATAATAATAGCTTTTAAGGCTTCCTTCAAGATCGTCAAACTCCAATTGGAGCGGTTCTTTACTGTTGAGTGCGTAAATAGGGAGCTGCTGCTGGTTGCCATAGCCATACAATTGTGCAGTGGCAATATAAGGCTGGTAAATTTTTTCAATTACCTGGGCATGAACCTGCGAAAAAGAAAATAAAATAAAAAGGAAATAATATCTGCTCAATACGGCTTGTATTTTCATCGAATAGCGTAAATTCATTTACTTTTGAAAGATACGAAATAAATTGTTTTGAACTTTTCCTTTTTCATTGCCCGGAGAATAGCTTCAGTAAAGAAACATTCGTTCAGCCGTTTTATAATTGGGCTGGCCATTTGCGCCACCACCTTAAGTGTTGCGGTTATGATAGTGGCCCTGAGCTTTGCCAATGGATTTCAGCAGGTGATCAGCAATAAAGTTTTTAGCTTTTGGGGACACATAAGGGTGCAGCAAAATTTGGGTATGGGTAATGGCTTATCGGAAGAATATCCCAGCCCGGCCAACGATACCGTAGAACATTATTTAAAAAGTTTGCCACAAGTGGCCAGCGTAGAAAAGTATGCCACTAAATCGGCTATTTTAAAGTATAATACCGATATTGAAAGTGTTTTGTTAAAAGGGATTGACCGGGATTTTCAATTCAGCAGGTGGCAGCCCTTTTTGCAAAAANNAATGAGATTAACATCAGCACTTATACGGCCAACCGGTTAAATATTCAAACGGGAGATGAACTCCTGGTGTATTTTTTTAGAGAAGACGGCAGTAAAACGGCAAGAAAATTAAAGCTGGCCGGCTTGTTTAAAACAGGACTGGAAGAATATGATAAAAATTTTGCCATTGCCGACATCAACCTCATTCGCCGGCTCAATAAATGGGATAGTACGGATATAGCTGCCTACGAGGTTTATTTAAAAGACTACCGGCTTACCGATAGTATGAACAATAAAATTTATGAGGCCCTTCCGCAAACCTGGTATAGCAGGAGCATCAATGAAATTTATCCCAATATTTTTGATTGGTTGAAACTGCAATCCCAAATAAAAAAAATCCTTATTGTAATTATGATCATTGTTGCCGTGGTAAACCTCATTACCTGCCTTATCATCCTGGTTTTAGAGCGCATTCGTATGACGGGTGTATTAAAGGCGCTTGGAGCCGGTAACAATGCTATAAGCGGTATATTTTTATACAATACTTCTTTTATTGCCTTAACGGGAATTGTGCTGGGCGCCCTGCTGGGGCTGGCCATTTGTTTTGCACAAATAAAAACCGGCTTTATTAAATTAAACGAAGAAGCTTATTTTATTTCAACGGCTGCGGTTGCCTTCAACTGGTGGCAGGTGGCGCTGGTGTGTCTTTTTACTTTTGTGGTTTGTATGCTTACGTTACTAATTCCCGCATTACTGGTT
>JRYE01001488.1_pt1 | contig 27765 bp, 28 predicted proteins | sample 235321 | NCBI WGS metagenome assembly JRYE01 (sample SAMN03074214, study PRJNA261473) | activated sludge metagenome | biome: Common Effluent Treatment Plant; feature: Wastewater; material: Activated sludge; isolation source: activated biomass in a lab-scale reactor treating industrial wastewater at... | reverse complement strand
CTGCCTACTGCCTACTGCCTATTTCCTGCCCGTTGCCCGCTGCCTAAAGCACATCACTCTCGATATCGTTCGCCGAATACCCAAGCTTCTCGAGCCCTTCTTCGAGGTAATCGGCGAGCAGAGGCAATCCCAGAAGATAGCTCGCCGTCGCGTTGTTCTGCTCGTTGCGGGCCGTCTCGACGGCCTCGTCGAACTCCTCGGCTTCGTAGGTGCCGCGGCCGACCCACGCCAGCGCCACGAGATGGGCCTGCTCGTCGTCGTTCAGCGCGTCGACGAAGCCCGCGATCTCCGCTGCCGTCGGATCGTTGGAGAAATCCTCGAGAATGGCGCTCGGATCCTCGTCCGCATCCCCATCCTCGGGCGATGCGTCCCAGGCGCCGACCTTGGCGCCGAACTCGCGCGCCTTGATGATGACATGAGCGACCTTCTCAGGCGCGATCTCGAGCACGGGCTTGGCAGCCATGGAACCCTCCGGCGGCAACGTTGCAGGCACGGCAAATGAAATAGCGCCGGCCCGGTGCGGACGAAATGATAGGCGTCAACCCGGCGGCCTTGAAGAGGGCAACCGCGCCAATTCGGCCGCCCGTTAGCGGGGGAGGCCGTCGAGGAAGGCGCGGACGTCCCGGAAGACCGCATGGAACATCTCGGTTGTCAGCCGCCCGGTGTTGGTGTTGAGGCGCGAGCAATGCAGGCTGTCGAACAGGGCGAGCGATCCCGCGTCGTGGCGTGCGCCGTGGCGGAAGGGGAATTGCGATTTCCGGAGAGAGAGCGCCGCGAGCGTCTGTTCATGCGCCACGCGTCCGAGCACGACGAGGGCCCTGAGGTCGGGAAGCGCGGCAAGGCGCGCCGAAAAGAAGCCGCGGCAGGTCGCGATCTCGGCGGGGAGCGGCTTGTTCCCCGGCGGCACGCAGCGCACGGCATTGGTGATCATGCAGTCGACGAGCTCGAGCCCGTCCGCCGGGTCGGCCCGATAGGTGCCCCTCGCAAAGCCGAAGGCGATGAGCGTCGTATAGAGGAGCACGCCCGCATGATCGCCGGTGAACGGGCGCCCGGTCCTGTTGGCCCCGCTGAGGCCGGGCGCCAGGCCCACGATCAGCAGGCGTGCCGAGGGCGTCCCGAACGACGGAACGGCGCCGTTGAACCACGTGGGCTTGGCTTCGGCCGACGCCGCGCGAAAGGCGACGAGCCGCGGACACAGCGGACAGTCGCGCGGTGCCTCGGGTGCAAACGGAGGACGTGCCGGAGAGATCATGGCAGCGGCGAGGTCATGGCGGGGGAGAGGTCATGGTGGCCATGAGCGAGGGAAGCGCGACCGGCGAGCCGAAGCAAGCGGCAATCGGGGAAGCTCCCCGCCGCCGCCTCGGCACCGACGGACACAGCAGTCGATCAGACCTCTTCCTGTGAGACGCCGTCCGCGTAGGGGTTGTCGCGATGGCCGCCGCGTCCGCCGGATGACGAGCGCGCGCCGCGCGCCGAGGCATCGCGGCCGATCAGTTGCTCGAGGTCGGCAAGGTCGATGAACTGGTCGGCCTGGCGGCGCAACTCGTCGGCGACCATGGCCGGCTGCGTCTGCAGCGTGGAGACGACGCTGACCCGCCGCCCCTTCTGCTGCAGGGCCGCGACAAGGCCGCGGAAATCGCCGTCGCCCGAGAACAGCACGATGTGGTCGAGCGTGTCGGCGAGCTGCATGGCGTCGACGGCAAGCTCGATGTCCATGTTGCCCTTGACCTTGCGGCGGCCCGAGGCGTCGGTGAACTCCTTGGTCGGCTTGGTGACCATGGTGTAGCCGTTGTAGTCGAGCCAGTCGATCAGCGGGCGGATGGAGGAGTATTCCTGGTCTTCCGACAGCGCCGTATAATACAAGGCCCTGACAAGATGGGCTTTTTGCCGGAAAAGGGCGAGCAGGCGCTTGTAATCGACGTCAAACCCCAGTGCCTTCGAGGTGGCATAGAGGTTGGCGCCGTCAATAAACAACGCAATCCGTTCCCCTTGATAGAAATGCATAATCGATGGTCCTTGAGTGTATGGGCGCGCGAAATTGGTGCGCCGTAAAATCGGGCTATCCGGCCGTGGCGATGCGCCATTCCCTTCGGGTCGAGCTTAAGCCCAATCTCTGGCGAATGAAATCCGGCCACAAGGAGAATTTCCACGCCCTTGCGGTGACGTCCTCGCGGGCTGCGTTTGCCCGCTTCGGGCCTATTTGACCGGGACGCGCGAGCCGAAGGCGCCGTCGTTAGACCGGAGATGGGCTTTTCCCGGACATTTGCAACGCCGGGACGCCATATTTGATTGCTGCGACATATTAGCCCTCCGGGCGGGCAAGCTGCCGGCGCGGCCTGCGGCTTGCCCGAACGCCCGTTTTATGCCACTTAATCGCCCTTGAGGCTCGCTGGGCGCCGACGAGGCGCTACGGCAGCAATGGGTTTACTCCGCATCATCTGCGAGACGAGAGAGGGGTGCTAGCGAATGGCACGCGTCACAGTCGAGGATTGCGTCGACAAGGTCCCGAACCGCTTTGAGCTCGTGCTGCTCGCGGCGCACCGGGCCCGGTCGATCGCCAACGGCAGCGCAATCACCATCGACCCGGACAACGACAAGAACCCGGTGGTCGCGCTGCGCGAGATCGCCGAGCGCACCATCCCGCCGGAGGATATGCGCGAAGCCCTCATTCACTCGATCCAGAAAAACGTCGAGGTCGACGAGCCCGAAGCGGCCGCAGCGCCGGTGCTCCCGCAGGAGCGGCGCGCTCCCATTCTCGGCCGCGACGACCAGGCGTCCGACACCCAGGTCGATGTGCTTACCGAGGAGCAGCTTCTCCGCGGCTTGGAGAGCATGACCCCGTCCGAGCCCTCGTCGACCGGCGGCAGCGGCGGCCCGCGCGAGCGCGGGCGCTGATCCTCTGCGGCTGATGCGCCGGGCATCTCGACCGGCTCTCGCTCCGCTCCGGGAGCCGCTTGAGCGGCCGTGCGTGACGTTCGGTGCCGGGAGTGCAAGCGGGCAATGATGCGCCAGTACGAGCTCGTCGAGCGAGTACAGAAATACGATCCGACGGCGGATGAGGCGCTGCTCAACCGCGCCTATGTCTATGCGATGCGCGCGCACGGCAATCAGAAGCGCGCATCCGGCGCGCCGTACTTCTCCCACCCCCTCGAAGTCGCCGCCATCCTGACCGAGCTCAAGCTCGACGACGCGACCATCGTCACCGCGTTGCTGCACGACGTCATCGAGGACACGGATGCGACGCGCGCCGAGATCGACCAGCTGTTCGGCCCCGAGATCGGTGCGCTCGTCGACGGCCTGACGAAGATCAAGCGTCTCGACCTCGTGTCCAAGAAGGCCGAGCAGGCCGAGAACTTCCGCAAGCTTCTGATCGCCATCTCGAGCGACATCCGCGTGCTGCTCGTCAAGCTCGCCGACCGCCTGCACAACATGCGCACGCTCGAGCACATGAAGCCCGAGAGCCGCAAGCGCATCTCGGAGGAGACGCTCGAGATCTACGCGCCGCTCGCCGGCCGCATGGGCATGCAGGCGCTGCGCGAGGAGCTCGAGGAGCTCGCCTTCCGCTGGCTCAATCCGGAAGCCTACTTGACGGTGACGGAGAAGCTCCGCGAGCTGCGCGAGCGCAACGAAGGGCTCGTCGAGGAGATCGAGGCCTCGCTGCACAGGATGCTGGCCAACGTCGGCCTCGCGGCGGAGGTGTCGGGGCGCGAGAAGAAGCCCTACTCCGTCTGGAGCAAGATGGCCAACAAGCAGATCAGCATGGAGCAGCTGTCGGACATCTACGCGTTCCGCGTCATCGTCGACACCATCGACGACTGCTATCGCGTGCTCGGCGTCGCGCACCAGACCTGGCGCACGGTGCCCGGCCGCTTCAAGGACTACATCTCGACGCCGAAGCAGAACAACTACCAGTCGATCCATACCACCGTCGTCGGGCCCCGCCACCAGCGCGTGGAGCTGCAGATCCGCACGCGCGCCATGCACTCGGTCGCCGAGTACGGCGTCGCCGCGCATTCGCTCTACAAGGATACGCAGAAGATGAACGGCGGCGCCAACGGCGCATCCGCGAAGAACCTCGTCTTCAGCGACAAGGAAAGCGGGCCCTACCAGTGGCTGCGCCGCCTCGTCGAGACGCTGCTCGAGGGCTCCAATCCGGAGGAGTTCCTCGAGCACACGAAGCTCGAGTTGTTCCAGGACCAGGTCTTCTGTTTCACGCCCAAGGGCCGTCTGATCGCGCTGCCCCGCGGCGCGACGCCGCTCGACTTCGCCTACGCCGTCCACACCGACATCGGCAATGCCGCGGTCTCGGCCTACGTCAACGGCCGCCACGTACCGATCGATACGCGGTTGAGGAACGGCGACGAGGTGGAGATCAAGACCTCCAAGACGCACACGCCGCCGGCCGCATGGGAGAGCCTTGCCGTCACCGGGCGCGCGCGCTCCGCGATCCGTCGCGCCGCGCGCGACGCCATCCGCCGCCAGTACGCCGAGCTCGGCCGCCGCCTTCTGATCTCCGCCTTCGAGCGGATCGGCGAAAGCTATTCCGACGAGCGCATCAGGAAGGTGCTTCCGCGCCTCTCCCACAAGAGCCTCGACGATCTCCTGGCTGCGATCGCGCGCAACGAGGTGAAGACGGAGGACGTGCTGCGAGCGGTCGCGCCGGAGCTGGCCGCCACGGCCCGCGCGGCGCAGCGGCCCGAGGAGCCGGGCAAGGCCAAGGGCTGGTTGCGGCTCACCCGCGCCGCCGCCAGCAAGCTGCACCTCGGCGGCGCGTCCGAGGGCGAGACGGCCGCCGGAGGACCGCCTGCCGGCCGCATCCCGATCCGTGGCGTGAAGAACGACATGCCGGTGCTGTTCGAGGCCGGCGGCGCCGTGCCCGGCGACCGCATCGTGGGCGTGCTGGCGCCGGGCGAGGGCATCCGCGTGTTCCAGATACACTCCCCCCGCCTTCAGGAGTACGAGCACGAGCGCTGGATCGACGTCGCCTGGGACGTCGACCCGGAGAACCCTGAGCGCTTTCCCGCTCTGATCAGTGTCACGGCGCCTAACCGTCCGGGCGCGCTCGCCGAGATCGCCGACGTCATCGGCCAGGCCGGCGGCAACATCGACAATCTCAAGATGCTGCGCCGCGCCTCGGATTTCACCGAGCTCAAGATCGGCCTCGAGGTCTGGAACCTGGCGCACTTGAACGAGATCATTAACGGCCTCAAGGCGAAGGCCGTGGTCAGCAAGGTCGAACGTGTGTTTGAATGACGGGCGCGAGGGCCCCGTTACGGCGGGTGTCCGGCCATCAGGGTGAAAGGACGATGACGAGAGCTCTTTCCCACCTCCGCCTCGGCGTGAACATCGATCATGTCGCCACCATCCGCAACGCGCGCGGCGGGCGTCATCCCGATCCCCTTCGCGCCGCCCATCTCGCGGTCGAGGCCGGTGCCGACGGCATCACGGCCCACCTGCGCGAGGACCGCCGCCATATTTCGGATTCGGACATCGCGCGCCTGAAGACGGAGCTGACGCGTCCTCTGAACCTCGAGATGGCGGCAACGCCCGAGATGCTCGCCATTGCGCTGCGCCATGTGCCGAACGCCTGCTGCCTCGTCCCCGAGCGGCGCGAGGAGCGCACCACGGAAGGCGGCCTCGACGTGGTCGGGCAGAAACCGTCGCTGGCCCCGGTCGTCGCCGATCTCAAGGCGGCGGGCATCCGCGTGTCTCTATTCATCGAGCCGGACATGCGTGCCATCGAGGCGGCGGCTGAGCTCGGCGCCGATATCGTCGAGCTGCACACCGGGGCCTATTGCGAATACGCCGCGGCCGACGATGCGGGCCGCACCGCAGCCGAGCTCGCGCGGCTCGCCGGGGCTGCCGCCGCAGCCGACGCCCGTGGCCTCGAGGTCCACGCCGGGCACGGCCTCACCTTCAACACCGTCGCCCCGCTGGCGCGGATGCCCGAGGTGGTCGAGCTCAACATCGGCCACTTCCTCATCGGCGAAGCCATCTTCGGCGGACTGCACGCCGCCGTCCGGCGCATGCGCGCTTTGATGGACGAGGCGCGTTTCAAGGCCCAGGGCCGGGTCATCGCGTGATCATCGGCATCGGCAACGACATCGTCGATATCCGCCGCATCGAGGCCACCCTCGCGCGCTTCGGCGGCCGTTTCATCGACCGCGTCTTCACCGATGTCGAGCAGGCGAAATCCGATGGCCGCGCCGCGCGTGCCGCCTCCTATGCCAAGCGTTTCGCCGCCAAGGAGGCCTGCGCCAAGGCGCTCGGCACCGGCCTCCGCGACGGGGTCTACTGGCGCGACATGGGCGTCATCAATCTGCCGTCCGGGCGTCCGACGCTGGCGCTGACGGGGGGAGCGGCGCTGCAACTGGCCCGCATCACCCCTCCGGGACGCGTCGCGCGTATCGACCTTGCATTGACTGACGATTTTCCGCTCGCGGAGGCCGTTGTCATCATTTCCGCCCTCGAGGGCGGGTGAGGGCCAGGCTGCGGCACGGGGCGCGGACAGCGGCGCCACGCCGCACCCCCGGTTGCACGGCTGTTTGCACCGCGCGCGCCGAGCCAGTATAGCGGGTGAGGGTTGAGGTTGCCCCCGGACGCCCGGCGGGCCAGGGAGCGGGAGAATGAGCCTGGACACGAACTCCAAGGCCAAAGCGGGGTCCGGTTGGGGGGAAACCGCAAAAATCATCGTGCAGGCCCTCGCCATCGCGATGGTCGTGCGCGTGTTTTTCTTTCAGCCCTTCAACATTCCCTCGGGCTCGATGAAGTCGACGCTTCTGATCGGCGACTACCTGTTCGTCTCGAAGCTGGCTTACGGCTACAGCCGTTTCTCGTTCCCCTTCAGCCCCAACCTGTTCTCGGGCCGCATCTTCGCCGCCGAGCCGAAGCGCGGCGACGTGGCGGTCTTCCGCCTGCCGAACGATGAGTCGCTCGATTACATCAAGCGCGTGATCGGTCTGCCGGGCGACGAGGTGCAGATGCGGGGCGGCGTGCTCTACATCAACGGCCAGGCCGTGCCGAAAGTGTACAAGGACGATTTCTCGAACATCGAGTGCGACCCCTATTTCCGCCACTGCCGCCGCGTCGTCTACCGGCGCTACGAGGAGACGCTGCCGGAAGGCGTGACGTACACGGTGCTCGACCTCGAGCCGGAAGGGGAGTTCGACAACACCGAGGTGTTCAAGGTTCCGCCGGGTCACTTCTTCATGATGGGCGACAACCGCGACAACTCCTCCGACAGCCGCGCGACCGTCGGCTTCGTTCCGTTCGAGAACCTGATCGGCCGCGCCGAGATCATCTTCTTCTCCGCGGCCATCGACGAACCGGAGGCCATGCGGTGGTTCTCGCCCTGGACCTGGCCTTTCGACATCCGCTGGAGCCGCTTCTTCAATCTCGTCCGCTAGGATACTTTGTGCCTGCTCCGAAGAGATTGAGCTCGGAACCTGCTCCCATGTTCAAGGCGCGCAAGTACAAGGCCCTCGAGAAAAGGCTCGGCTACCGTTTCAAGAACGAGGCGCTGCTCGCCCGCGCCTTGACGCACGCGAGCCTGCGCGGATCGAAGAAGGTCCTTGAGGACAACGAGCGCCTCGAGTTCCTGGGCGACCGCGTGCTGGGGCTCGCTATCGTCGAGCGGCTCGAGGAGACCTGTCCCGCCGCCACCGAAGGCGAGCTGGCGCGCCACCTCAATCGCCTCGTCAGGGGCGAGACGTGCGCCGCGGTCGGCCGGTCGCTGGGGCTCGGTGAGTTCCTGATGCTCTCGGAGAGCGAGGCCGGCAGCGGCGGCCGTCTCAAGGCCACCATCCTCGCCGATGCCGTGGAGGCCGTGCTCGGCGCCATCTTCCTCGATGCCGGCTACAACAAGGCGCGCGACGTCGTGCACCGGCTCTGGGAGGCCGAGGAGGCCTCGTTCGGCCACGCCGCCGCCGATCCCAAGTCCGCGCTGCAGGAGTGGGCCCAGGCCCAGGGCCTCGCGCTGCCGAGCTATGTCGAGGTCGAGCGCACCGGCCCCGATCACGCCCCGTCGTTCACGACCGAGGTGCGCATCAAGGGCAAGGCGCCGGCGCGCGGGCAGGGCACCTCGAAACGTGCCGCCGAGCAGGCTGCGGCCTCCGCCATGCTCGAGCGCGAAGGTGTGACGGAGAAGCGCCCCGTTGGCTGACGCACCCAAATCCGCTGCACCCGAGAACGTGGCCGGCCCCCGCCGCTGCGGTGTGATCGCCATCATCGGCGCGCCGAACGCCGGCAAGTCGACCCTCGTCAACGCGCTGGTCGGCGCCAAGGTGACGATCATCTCCCGCAAGGTGCAGACGACCCGCATCCAGATCCGCGGCATTGCCATGGAGGGGGCGAGCCAGCTCGTCCTGATCGACACGCCGGGGATCTTCGCGCCCAAGCGTCGCCTGGACAAGGCGATGGTTGCGAGCGCCTGGGCCGGCGCGGCCGACGCTGATCGGGTTCTGGTGCTGGTCGACGCGGCGAAGGGCCTCGACGAGGATGTGGAGCGGCTGTTTGCGGGGCTCGCCGGGGCGGCCGCGAAAAATCCGGTCCTCGTCCTCAATAAGGTCGATCGCGTCGAGGATAAGGGCCGCCTGCTCGCGCTTGTGCAGGATCTCTCGTCCCGTCTCGCCTTCGAGCGCGTGTTCATGATCGCCGCCCTCTCCGGCGACGGCGTCGCCGAGCTGAAGCGCTTCCTGGCCGAGCGCGTTCCGGAGGGCCCCTGGCTCTATCCGGAGGACGAGCTTTCCGACATCCCCGTCCGCCAGCTCGCCGCAGAGGTGACGCGCGAGAAGATCTACGATCTCCTGCACGACGAGCTGCCGTATCGGATCACCGTCGAGACGGACTCCTGGAAGGAGTTGCGCAACAGGTCCGTGCGCGTCGAGCAGACGATCTACGTCGAGCGCGACAGCCAGAAGGCCATCGTGCTCGGCAAGGGCGGCCAGACCATCAAGCGCATCTCGCAGGCCTCCCGCACCGAGCTCACCGAGATTGCCGGCCAGCCCGTGCATCTGTTCCTGTTCGTCAAGGTGCGCGAAGGCTGGGACCGCGATCCCGAGCGCTACCGGCAGATGGGCCTCGAGTTCCCGGAGGACTGACGGCCCGACCCGGCTACACGAGAAATCATCCTTATCGATCCAATCGGCGGAATTCGACGCGACGGTTGATGGCGCGCCCGGCCAGAGTTGAATTGTCAGCTTTGGGCTTGGACATGCCATGGCCAACGGACTGCAACCGATTGGCAGCAACGCCATTGCTGATCAGAGCCTGCTTCACGGAATCGGCGCGCCGCTCGGAAAGCCGCAAGTTGTGTTCGACTCCACCTGTCGAGTCCGTATGGCCGGCGATCAGGATTGTCCAATTCGGATTCTGCTGAAGCATCACGGCTATTTCTCGCACAAGCTGCGCCGTCTCGGGGCGGAGTTGAGCGCTATCGAAGTCGAACAGGAGACCATACACGTCGTAGGTCCCCAGCGTTTCAAGCGCGTGCCTCATCTCGGCTTGCAAACCGAGACCGGCGATAACCCGCGTTATCCGGTTTGTTCTGGCCCTCTGTTCCCAGCTGAAGTTGAGCGTCGATTCAATCAGAACTGGATTGTTTACGTCGTTGGCGACGACAAACTGTCCGGCGCCGGTGCGGTTGCCCGAGGCGCAATTGACGCGCGCCTGAACGGTTGGAATTTCGGCAATTCGATCCTCGATGATAACCGGAACCCTCACGTCGACGGCAGTCCTCGTTAGAATGCAATCAATTCTGTCGAGGTTTTCAGAATAGATCAGTGTGAGAGCCGCTCTCCCGTTCGATCTCAGTTCCTGAAGCACGGCAGAGGAAATGCCAAGAGACGTCGATCCCGGGATCACTGTCGGCATTCTCGCGGAAAAGCCGAGTACGTAGCTCCGTGCCGACTGACGGTCGCTGATGAGGATGTCGCGGCGGGAGAACAGCCCGCGCGTACTGCTGTACTGAAGACTGACGGCCTCAGGACTGACGGTCATGATCTCCGTCCGTCCATCAGCGTCTCTGCCGAACTCATTGGTGAACATCGTCGTGATAATTTTTCCGGGGTGCAAGACAAACGGTCCGGCGCCCTGCTGGGCATTCGCTCCCCCGGACAGGGCTACAATCAAGAACGTAGAAATACCGAGAACCCGGCTGATAAAGGTACGTATCCGATCAATTCCCAGAAGGTGACACACTGCGCGACTCCCCCAATTCATAAAACCGTTTCATGTCAGATATGTTTTCTGACGCTTTTTATCTCGTCAGTATTGTTTCTTTCGTTGTCTGAGCGCTCCAGCGATGTTGCTACCGTCGTGAACGGAGCGGCTTCAGTCCTGACCGCTTTGCCTGAGCCATGATGGTCGCCGGCATCGCGGTGCGCAACGTCCTTGCTCAACGTAGACGTGGACAGACCGTAAGGGATCATACTAATTCTCGAATGACCGCTCTCATCGGAGCTGCATTGCGCTGACGGAGTGCAGCGCGCCCATGATCACCCACAGCGGTTGTCCTCGGATGTCCGCTGAAGCTTCTATCATGGGATGCCGACAACGATGCGCCGCCGGTCCTCGGCGGGAATGTCTGAAACTGACCCCAGCAGACCTCCAACATGCCATCGTCTCTCGCTCCAGCCCCTTTCCGCGCGCTGCACTTCGTCTAAGCTCGCCCCATGAACTGGTCCGACGAAGGCGTCATCCTGTCCGTCCGCCCGCACGGCGAGACGGCCGCGGTGGTCGAGATCCTGACCCGCTCGCACGGCCGCCACCTCGGCCTCGTGCACGGCGGGCGCTCGCGTAAGGCGCGCCCCGTTCTACAGACCGGCAATCACGTTGACGTGTCGTGGAAGGCCCGCCTGGCCGACCATCTCGGCCACATGTCGGTCGAGCTGATCCGCGGCTACGCGGCTGGCGCCATGGACGATCCGGCTGCGCTCGCGGGCCTCACGTCGCTTGCAGCACTCGCCCGCCTGCTGCCCGAGCGCGACCCCCATCCCAATCTCTACGAGGTGACCCTGTTCGTCCTCGCTTACCTCGACGACGCCAGCGTCTGGCCGGCGCTGCTGGCGCGGTGGGAGCTGGCCTTGCTTGACGAGCTGGGCGTCGGCCTCGATCTCACGCAATGTGCCGCGACCGGCGTCAACGACGACCTGATCTATGTCTCGCCGCGAACCGGCCGTGCCGTCTCCGCGTCCGCCGGCGAGCCCTACCGCGACCGGCTCCTCGCGCTGCCGCCGTTCCTGCTGCCCGGACGCAAGGCGCCCCTCGCGCCGGGTGACTTGGGGAGCGCCTTCGCGCTCACCGGTCATTTTCTGGAAGCGCGCGTCTTCCGCCCACGCGGCGAGGAGATGCCCGAGGCGCGCGGGCGCCTGCTCACGCTCCTGACGCGCTTTGACGAGACCAGCCACGCGCCGTGAAGCATCCCTCTCCACAAATCGATACGTAGCTGGACCCCGGCCTCCGCCGGGGTGACGTTGGTCGTGAGGGCCGACTGCTCAAATTTCCGTCATGCCGGCGCAGGCCGGCATCCAGACACGTATGACTCTGACACTCACCTCAGCCGCTCGCGCGGCGAGACGGCGACGTGCACGCCGCCTGCCGCATCCGGCTCGAGCTTGTAGACGAGCCCGTCCTGCGCCTCGTAGCGCATGGCGAGCGCCTTCGGCCAGAGCCCGCCGCCGAAGCTGTCGAAGGAGATCTCGCCCGGCGCGCAGGAGGTGTGCGTGATCGCAAAGCGCGGCTTGATCTCGTGCGCTTTGCCGCCGAACGAATAGGCGACCGGTTCGCGCGTCGTGTTCGAGATCTGGAATTCGACCTTGAGCGATTGGGGGCGCGCAAAGAGCTGCACGGAGATGAACTTGGGATCCTTGCCGGGCGCCCGCGCGACCCCGACGCCGATCTCCGTCATGGCGGGCGCCACGAGGTTGGCCCGATGGGGCGGCGAGTTGATCCAGCCTTCGACCGACTTGCCGGCCAGCGCGCGGGCCTCGAAGCCGCGGCTGTCGAGGTGCATGGCGAGGTTCTCCCCGACCTGGCACCACGCATAGCCGGCCGACGTGATGCGGTCGCCCGCCTGGCGGCCGTCCGCCGTGTGCGAGAACTGCCCGCTCTTGGCGAGATAGGCGGCGTAGGCGCGCGCGGCCTTGGTGAGGGCGGGATTGGCCGTGAGCGTGCCGAGGTTCTGGCGCTCGCGATAGGCGTTGGTGAAGGCGATGATCGCGGTTTCGACAGCGGGGGTATCGGGAAGGACGACGGGCATGGCATCCGGAGCTTGCAAGGGCGTGCGCGGGAAAAATCGCCGTCGACGGCGGCAAAGACAAGGCGGCGGAGCCTTGCACGGAGGCCGTTTCAAGGCATAAAGCCCAACCAATTGTGGATGCTGCAACTCGTGGTCCGATTCCGAGGGTCGCCTGTGCTATGGACGACGCGCGGGAGCGGGCTTCGGAATCGAAGGAACACGAGACGATTGCCAACGCACGAGTGACCTTGCCGCACTTGAGGGGGGCCCTTCGCGGCAGTATCGAGACGCCATGAGAGAAAAACCGATTCTGCCGGGACCCGGACCCATCGAGCCGGTCATGCTGAAGGACGCGCTCGAGGAGCGCTACCTCGCCTATGCGCTGTCGACCATCATGCACCGCGCGCTGCCGGACGTGCGCGACGGGCTGAAGCCCGTGCATCGGCGCATCCTCTACGCCATGCGCGAGCTCGGCCTCGATCCCGACAAGGGCTACCGCAAGTGCGCCAAGATCGTCGGCGAGGTGATGGGCAACTATCACCCGCACGGCGACCAGGCGATCTATGACGCGCTGGTGCGCCTCGCGCAGGACTTCGCCGTGCGCTACCCGCTGGTCGACGGCCAGGGCAACTTCGGCAACATCGACGGCGATAACCCGGCCGCCGAGCGCTACACCGAGGCGCGCCTCACGCCCGTCGCGGCCGATCTGCTGGAGGGCATCGACGAGGACGCCGTCGACTTCCGCCCGAACTACGACGGCCGCGAGCAGGAGCCGTCGGTGCTGCCGGCGGCCTTCCCGAACCTGCTCGCCAACGGCGCGGCCGGCATCGCCGTCGGCATGGCGACCAACATCCCGCCGCACAACGTCGACGAGCTCTGCGCCGCGCTCCTGCACCTCATCAAGCATCCGAGCGCGACCATCGAGAAGCTGGCCGAGCTGATCCCGGGCCCGGACTTCCCGACCGGCGGCGTGCTGGTCGAGCCGCGCGACAGCATCCTCGAGGCCTACAGGACCGGCCGCGGCGGCTTCCGCCTGCGCGCCAGGTGGGAGCGCGAGGAGACCGGCCGCGGCGGCTATCAGATCGTCGTCACCGAGATCCCCTATCAGGTTCAGAAGGCCAAGCTCGTCGAGAAGATCGCCGAGTTGCTGACCGAGAAGAAGCTGCCGCTGCTCGGCGACGTGCGCGACGAGTGCGCCGAGGCCGTGCGCCTCGTCCTTGAGCCCAAGAGCCGCACGGTCGATCCCGTGCTGCTGATGGAAAGCCTGTTCCGCCTGACCGAGCTGGAGGTCCGCTTCGGCCTCAACATGAACGTGCTGTCGGCGGGCCAGATCCCGAACGTGCTCTCGCTGCGCGACGTGCTGAAGCAGTGGCTGGAGCACCGCTTCGAGGTGCTGGTACGCCGCTCCGAGTACCGCCTGAAGAAGATCGAGCACCGCCTGGAGGTGCTCGACGGCTACCTGATCGCCTACCTCAATATCGACGAGGTGATCCGCATCGTCCGCTTCGAGGACGATCCCAAGGCCACGCTGATCGCCCGCTTCGCGCTCTCCGAGGTCCAGGCCGACGCCATCCTGAACCTGCGCCTCAAGAGTTTGTCGAAGCTCGAGGAGGTCGAGATCAAGGCCGAGCACGACAAGCTCTCGAAGGAACGCCGCGAGCTGAAACAGCTCCTCAAATCGGACGACTTGCAGTGGGAGCGCATCTCGGACGAGGTGCGCGCCACCCGCGAGCGCTATTCGAAGAAAACGCAGCTCGGCCGCCGCCGCACGGCGTTCGCCGACGCGCCCGAGATCGACGTCGATCTCGATGCCGCCCTCGTCGAGAAGGAGCCGATCACCGTCATCCTCTCCGACAAGGGCTGGATCCGGGCGTTGAAGGGCCACCAGGACGACCTGTCCAAGCTCGATTTCAAGCAGGGCGACAGCCTGAAGCGTGCGGTGAAGGCGCAGACCACCGACAAGCTGGTGCTCTTCGCCACCAACGGCCGTTTCTTCACCCTGGACGCGAGCCAGCTTCCCGGCGGCCGCGGCCATGGCGAGCCGGTGCGCCTCATGGTCGATCTCGAGGAGAACCACGACTTCACCGAATGCTTCGTCCACCAGCCGGGCCGCAAGCTCCTGGTCGCGAGCACCGGCGGCTACGGTTTCGTCGTGCCCGAGGAGGAGGTGATCGCCGCGACCCGCAAGGGCAAGCAGATCCTGAACATCGCCGCCGACGAGGAGGCCCGCATCTGCGTGCCGGTGGACGGCGACCACGTCGCCACCGTCGGCGAGAACCGCAAGATGCTGGTGTTCAAGCTGGATGAGGTCAACGAGATGACCCGCGGCAAGGGCACCATCCTGCAGCGTTTCAAGGACGGCGCGCTCGCCGATGCCCGGGTCTTCTACAAAAAGGAGGGCCTGACCTGGCTCGACGCCGCGAACCGCACCTTCACCCTCGAGTGGTCGGAGTTGCGCGAGTGGGTCGGGAGCCGCGCCCAGGCCGGCCACCTCGCCCCCAAGGGCTTCCCGCGCTCGAACAAGTTCGGCCCGTCCTTCCGCTGAAAGCCACGCCGCGAGGAAAAACTCGGAACGCCGCGCACGGAGGCCGGGGGTGTCGCTTGCCTCGGGCCGGATGCCCCGGTAGGACAGCAACATGGGGCGGAAGATGAGATCATCGCTGAGGGCGGCAGGGGGGCGCGGTCTGGGGTTGGCCGCCGTGGCCGTTTGGCTCGCGATCGGCGCCCTCGTCGTCCCTGCGGCCGCCCAGGAGGCGCCGGCGGCCGAGCCCGCGACCTGCACCAGGGTTGAGTTCGAGAGTGCGGTCGATAGCGCCGCCGAGGCGTTGCGCGACCTCAACAACAAGAACCGGCCGGCGTTTCAGGGCAAGCTGCGTCAGTTGAAGGAGAAACGCGGCTGGAACGACAGCCAGTTTCTGAAGGAGGCCGAGCCGTTCGTGAAGGACGAGGAGATCGGCGTGTTCGATGCCCGCACCAACGAGCTTCTGATGTCGATCTCGATGCTCGGCCAGGAAGGCGCCAATGCGCCCGAGCCCAACTGCGCCATGCTGGGCGAGTTGCGCGCCAAGATGCGGGTCCTGATCGAGACCCAGACCGCGAAATGGGCCCATATGTTCGAGAAGCTCAACGGCGAGCTCGCGAAGTAGCCGGTTAAGCGGCCCAGTCACCCGCCCGCACCGTCACGGTTAGGCCCGGACAAACGTCGTCGATCAAAGGCAATAGGCGTCGCCGCTTGCGCTACAGCTTTTGTTCCACGCGCACCCAGCCGTCGGGGCCGAGGTGCTCCTGCGGCTGATAGCGCGTCTTGTAGCTCATCTTGCGCGAGCCCTCGATCCAATACCCGAGATAGAGGTACGGCAGCCCGAGCCGGCGCGCATAATCGATGTGCTCGAGGATCATGTAGGTGCCGAGGCTGCGGTCCTCCGCCAGCGGCTCGTAGAAGCTGTAGACCATCGAGATGCCGTCGGAGAGCCGGTCGCAGAGGGCGACGCCCGCCAGCGGCCACGTCTCGAAATGCTCCTCGAGCGGGTTCTCGGGCCGCGCGCGGTACTCGGTGAGGAACGTGCGCACCACGCTGTCCTCGATCATCGTCGCATAATCGAGCACGCTCATGTCCGCCATGCCGCCGTCGGAATGGCGCGCGTCGATGTAGCTGCGGAAGAGATCGTACTGCTCCGAGGTGGGAATGGCCGAGACACGCCGCGCTGAAATATCCCGGTTGCGCTCGAGCGTGCGGCGCATGGTGCGCCTCGGCTGGAACTCGTCGACGAGGATGCGCACCGAGACGCAGGCATGGCAGCCCTCGCAGTAGGGCATGTAGGCGATGTTCTGGCTGCGCCGGAAGCCGCCCTTGAGCAGGTTGTCGATCAGCGTCAGCGGCTTGTCGTGCGTGAGGTGCGTGAACAGCTTGCGTTCGAGCCTGCCCGGCAGGTAGGGGCAGGGCTGTGGCGTGGTGACGTAGAACTCGGGAAAGTGCTTCTGCTGTTCCGTCATCCGTGAACCATTCTCGCCGCCGGGCTCGAGCGCCTCGTGATCGGAGTCCATGCTCCGGGGCCGAGGATCGCGGACATCAAGGCAAAGGTGCGGCCGCGTGCAGGGCCAAGCCTGTGACTTTAGCCTAACGCCCGAAAACGAGGATAGTCGCAGTCGCCGTGGCCGATCAAGCGCCCGCTCCGGGGCGATCGGCGCAAGCCTGCGATTTTTATGTTCTTTTCCGTGTGGACGGCTATCCGTTCGCGCCTTTGGTGGCGGTCTGGCCGTGGGCTGCGGCCGTTTCGATGAAGCCGATGATCTCGCCGGCAAGGTCCGCGTTGGTCGCGCGCTCGATCCCCTTGAGGCCGGGTGACGAGTTGACCTCGATCACCATCGGCCCGCGCTGCGAGCGCAGCATATCGACGCCCGCCACGTTGAGGCCGAGCACGGCGGCGGCGCGCACGGCCGTGCTCTCCTCCTCGGGGCTGATATGCGCATCCTCCGCGGTGCCGCCCCGATGCAGGTTCGAGCGGAACTCGCCGGTCTTGCCGACGCGCCGCATCGCGCCCACCACGCGCCCGCCGACGACGAGTGCGCGCACATCGCTGCCCTCGGCCTCTTTGATGTACTCCTGCACGAGGATGTTGACGTTGGCGGCGCTGAACGCCTCGATGATCGACTTCGCCGAGGCTTCTGTTTCCGCCAGGATCACGCCCATGCCCTGCGTGCCCTCGAGCAGCTTGATGACGGCCGGCACCCCGCCGATCTCTCGGATGACGTCCTCGGCCTTGCGCGGCCCGTGGGCGAAGGCCGTGACGGGAAGCCCGATGCCGGCCCGCGCGAGGAGCTGCAGCGCGCGCAGCTTGTCGCGCGAGCGGCCGATGGCGACGCTCTCGTTGAGCGGGAACACGCCCTGCATCTCGAACTGGCGCAGCACCGCGAGCCCGTAGTGCGTGACCGACGCGCCGATGCGCGGGATGACCGCGTCGTAGAGCGGCAGCGTCTTGCCGCCGTAGCGCAGCACGGGTTTGTTCGACGTGATGTTCATGTGCACGTGCAGCGTGTTGATCACGTCGAGCGTGTGTCCGCGATCAAGCGCGGCTTCGACGAGGCGCTTGTGCGAGTAGAGACCCGGGTTCCGGGCCAGCATGGCGAGCCGCATGAGGGAGCCTATGGCACGTGAGGCATTTGGCACGCGTGGACGAGCGCCGGCACGCTGGCCGCTGGTTGGGTCTTATTTCGGTTTGCCGCCGGTCGTTCCCGCCTCTCCCGTGCCCATGAGGCCGGCGGCCGCAGGCGGAGGCTTGGTCGAGCGCTGCGGCGGTGCCCGCCCGGACGGAGAGGCGCCGGCATCCGGCCAAGCTCCGTTGTTGCCGGCCGAGGCCGGTGGCGGTGCGGCCCGCGGATGGGACGGCGCGGCGGAGGGCTCCGGGTACGGCCGGTCGAGCGGCCCCGGCAGCGGGGATCCGTCGGCCGGCTGGCGGCGGGCCGCGCCAAGCTCGGCGAGCGCCTTGAAACGCCCGGCCTGATATCCGGCGTAGAACGCGCCTCCCGCGACGAGGATGAGGAAAATGAGATCGGTGGCGGACATCTGCACGATCCTGATCGCCCCGGAGAAGCCAGGGTTAAAGCGTTTCCAGGCGAAGCGGGGTCCACTTCGCGTGAAGAAAACGCGTCAAACCAAAAACGTAGAGCCTTGCTTTTGATTTTATCAGAGGCGAGTAGGCTCAAACAGCCGGAATGCTATGTCACGCGGCCGGGGTGGCGCAACGGCCGCGATCAGAGATTGATCGGAGCGAGGCGGGCCGCCGGCGCCTCAGGCGCCGCCCGGGCGGATCGCGGCGCCGCGTCGCTATCCGCATCGGGGTCGATCGAGGCGTAGGTCAGCCAGGCCAGGCCGCCCATGGCGATCAGGAGGATGGCGACGCCGACCAGCATGCGCTTTAGGAACCATCCGAGCGTCACGGGCTGCACGAACGGACCCTGCGCCGGCGGGGCTTCCTCGACACCGATTGCCATGAAATTCCCTCTGAAAAGCGACCTTGAGAACGCCAACGCGGATCGCTTGGCACCTCTTAGACCAGCGGCGACAAGGCCGCTGCGCAGTTGTCAGTCAAAGTTAATGGACTATTGGATGAAAGAGGTTGGGTCGAGAATCAAGCGACGATTGACGGGTTTCCACGTTCAGCCGGCCGGGCGTGCCATGGCGGCCACGGTGGGACTCGGGCCGGCGCGGGGAGCGCGAATGTGACCCCTCTCCCAGCCCGGCCGGCGCGCTATAACTCGGCCATGCAATGTCGTTTGCGCCAGATCCCGGCATGGTCCCTCGTCGCCCGCGCCGTGCTGGCCGTGATGATGTCGTGGATGCTTTTTTCCACAGGCCGCAGCGCGGCCGGCGACGTCGCCGCCGCGCCCTCCGGCGTCACGCGCGAGGGCGTCTGGCGCGCGATCTTCGCGCGCCCGGCACAAAGCCCGGTCGCTCCGGACGAGGCGGAGAAAGTCGCGCTCGGCCATGACCTCTTCCGCGATGTCCGCCTCTCGGGATCCGGCCGCGCCTCCTGCGTGAGTTGCCATGATCCTGCGCGCGCCTTCACCGACGGGCGGAAGACCGCGGTCGGCCCCGGCGGGGCCCCGCTCCCGCGCAACGCACCGGCCCTCTACGACCTGGCCTGGGCGACCTCCTTTTTCTGGGACGGCCGCGCCGTGAGCCTCACCGAGCAGGCCAAGGTGCCGATCCTCGCGCCCGACGAGCTTGCCGGCGATCTTGGGACGATTGCGCAAAGGCTTGCCAGCGACCCTGGCATGGCGGCCCGATTTGCCGCGGCCTTTCCCGGAACGCCGAGCGTGACGGAGACGGCCGTGCTCGAGGCGCTTGCCGCCTACGAGCGCTCCCTTGTGTCGCCGGAGACGCGTTTCGACCGATGGATCGCCGGCGACGTCTCCGCCTTGACCGGAGAGGAGCAACGCGGGTTCGACATCTTCGTCGGCAAGGGCGGCTGCGTATCCTGCCACGGCGGATGGCGCTTCACCGACGACGCGTTCCACGACATCGGCCTGCCGGGTAACGACCCCGGCCGCGGCGCCCTGGTATCGGGCGGCCTTCCCGAGTTCAAGACGCCCTCGCTGCGCGAGGTGGCGCATACGGCGCCCTATATGCACGATGGATCGCTGGCGACGCTGGCGGACGTGGTCGACCACTACGCCGGCAGCCTCACGCCGCGCCCCTCCCTCGCCCCCACGATCGTGCGCGATCTCAAGCTGACGAAAGAGGAAAAAGCAGCTCTCGTGGCGTTCCTCGGAACCCTGTCCAGCGAGCGGACGGCGCGTCCGCCGGATGAGACAACGCGCCCCATGCGCAAGAAATAGGCGGACCGGACTCCCGTGATTTCCAGCCATGAAGCAGGTGGAAAATATTGGTTTTCAAGCTTGTTGAAAATTTCGGCGCGTTCATTCCTGAGGTGCCGAAACGCCGCAGCCTAAGATGTTTGCAATGCATTGCACAGAATTGCGTCTTGTGAAGTGTGTGATTCGCCGCCAACTTCGTGATCAAGAAAAAAAAGAAAAAAGGGATGGCACGCGCCCCGAAGGGTTATCGACCGCCGAAAGCGGATAGCTCGAAGATTGGGGACTGCACATGCTGGAGCTGGTCGTCTCTGTTTGCCTCCTGGAAGATCATTCGCGTTGCAAGGACGTGAGCTTGACCTACATGGCCGAGAGCACGACGCCGATGCAGTGCATGATGGTGAGCCCGGTGGAAATCGCCAAGTGGACCGAGGGCCATCCGAAATGGTTCGCCAAGAAGTGGTCCTGCCGCCCGGCCGGGCGTTACGCCAAGATCTGATCGGATCCATTTGCCGCGAAAGCCCGCCGATCTTCTCCCCGGCGGCGCGTCGCGGCAAATGCGACAGGCCGGATATTGGTACGGGTGCAAAACGATATCCGGCTCCTTCCATCATTTCCCTAAACCCCGAACGTGATCCGGGGGGAAACTCCGAAGCGGCCGATATGGCGGCACCCATGCTTTGAAGCATTGACGGGCCATGCCCAATCAACGACTTCCTTGCCTACTGCCTACTGCCTACACTGCCTACTGCCTACTGCCTCCTACCTGTTCGTCAGCTTGAGCTCGATGCGCCGGTTCCTGCGCAGGCTTTCCTCGTCGACTCCCGTTTCGAGCGGCTGGAACTCGCCATGGCCCGCGGCGACGAGATGCTCGGCCGGCACGCCGCGCGAGACGAGATACTTCACGACCGAGACCGCGCGCGCCGTCGAAAGCTCCCAGTTGGACGGGAACGTCGCGCTGGCGATGGGGCGGATGTCCGTGTGCCCGTCCACCTGCAGCGCCCAGCCGATCTCGGAGGGGATGGTCCTGGCGAGATCCTTGATGGCGACGGCGAGCTGATCCATGGCGGCGTATCCCTCCGGCGTGAGCGTCGCCGATCCGGACGGGAACAGAACTTCGGACTCGAAGACGAACCGGTCGCCCACCACGCGGATGTCCTTGCGGTCCTTCAGAAGCTCGCGCAGCCGCCCGAAGAAATCCGAGCGATAGCGTTGCAGCTCCTGCACCTGGCGCGCGAGCGCCGCGTTGAGGCGCGCGCCGAGGTCCTTGATGCGGTCCTGGCTGTCCTTGTCCTTCCTCTCGGAGGCTTCGAGCGCCTCGTTCAAGGCCGCGAGCTGGCGGCGCAGCGCGAGCATCTGCTGGTTGAGCAGGTCGACCTTGGCCAGCGCCTCGTTGGAGATGGTTTTTTGCGAGGCCAGATCCGCCTCGAGCGACTGGATGCGCCCCTCGGCTGCCTTCGCTTTCTCGTCGCCGCTGAGCGCAAATCCGGAGAGCTTGTCCTTCTCGGCCTTGAGATCGGCGAGCGTGGCCTGCAGCGAGGCGAGCTCGTCCGAGGTCGAGCGCGATTTGCCCTTCTCGAGCGACAGCAGATTGGTGAGCTCGGCGATCTGCCGGTTGAGCCGCTGCAGCGCCGTGTCCTTCCCGGCCGCCTCCTGCGTCGCGAAGTACTGCGAGATCATGAAGATCGACATCAGGAAGGTGACGACCAGAAGCAGCGTGGAGAGCACGTCCACGTAGGCCGGCCAGAACTCTCCGTACTCGCCGCCGCGCCGCGAGCGCCCACGCGCCATGCTAGTGCTCCGCGTCCGAGGTTTGCCGCTCGCGTGCCCGGTCGGGAGCGCGTGTCGCCGCCGTGAGGCACGGGGCCGCGAGGGATGGGCCCGCGCGGCTCCGATCGGGGCGTGCGCTCAAAACCCTCCGGCCATCTGCGGCACGTCTTGGCATGTTGCTAGTTGCCTTTCTTGAGCATGTTTTCGGCGAGGTCGCGCAGCACGTTCGTCACCTCCGTCTGCTGCGTCGCCTGCTCGTCCACCCACTCGCGCACGACTTTCTGCTCGGCGCGCATCTGGCTCACGAGCTGGTTCACGCCGCGCGCGAGGTCGCGTACGGGCTCGTCGGATCCCGGAGCGGCGCCGAACGAGCTCGCGCCCCCGCCCTTGAGGCGCGTCGAAAGCTCCTCGACCGCACGCTGCATCTCGAACACGGCGGACAGGAGCTGCCGGCTTGCCTGCTCGCCGGCGGTCGATGCGCCGGGCGTGAGCTCGGTGATGCTCGAGAGCCATTCCTCGAGCTCGTTGTAGAACCGGTTGTGCGCGTGGCTGGCCTGCAGCTCGAGGAAGCCGAGGATGAGCGAGCCCGAGAGGCCGAGCAGCGATGAGGAGAAGGCCGTGCCCATGCCCTTGAGCGGCGCGGCGAGTCCCGCCTTGAGCTCGTCGAAAACCGCGACCGTCCCGTTGCCCGACGTGTCGAGCGCGGAGATCGCGCCTCCAACCGAGGTGATGGTCTCGAGCAGGCCCCAGAAGGTGCCGAGTAGTCCGAGGAACACGAGCAGGCCCACCATGTAGCGGCCCGTGTCGCGCGCCTCGTCGAGGCGGGACGAGATGCTGTCCATGATCGTCCGCATCGAGACCGTCGAGAGCGAGAGTGCGCCCGTCCGGTCCCGGAGCATGGTGGCCATCGGGGCCAGCAGCACCGGGTGATGGGAGCTTGCGAGCCCCGGATCCGAGATGCGGAACGCGTTGACGAAGCGGATCTCCGGATAGAGGCGGGCCACCTGCCGGAAGGCATAGATGATGCCGATGCACAAAACACCGATAATCAGTCCGTTGAGGCCGGGGTTCGTCATCAGCGCCACGGACAGCTGCTCGTGCAGGATGGCGGCGAGGAAGACGACGAGCGTCAGGAAGACGAGCATCCGCACCAGGAACAGCCCGGGCGGCGTCAAGGTCTTGTGCATCGGGCCGGCGGTCACATCGGGTCGCTTGCGTGCCATTCAAAGTCTCCGGCCGTGCAGGGGATTAGGGCGTCCGGGCATGTGGGACCGTCGATCGAGGCGTGTGCCCGATCACGACCGACCCCCCAATCATAGCCTTATCCCCAAATCATATCTGAACCCCATGACACCCGAAACGGGCAACATCGTGCCGCCCCGGCTCGATTGGGGCCATTTTTTGGCAGCGGCACAAGTCAGCACGGGGGCGGCGCGCCGAACGGCGCGGGCCTGGTGGCCGGGGGTCAGATCAGGTCCTTGAGCGCCGCCCGGAGCTGAGGGCCGAGATCGTCGCGCGCGAGGCCGTAAGCCACGTTGGCGAGCAGGAAGCCGATCTTTGAGCCGCAGTCGTAGATCGTGCCGTCGAAGCGCACCGCATGGAACGGATGGCGGGACTCCCGGCTCAAGGTGATCATGGCGTCGGTGAGCTGGATTTCCCCGCCGGCGCCGGCCTCCTGCTTGGCAAGCAACGGGAAGATCTCGGGCTCGAGCACATAGCGCCCCGTGACGTGCAGGTTGGAGGGCGCCGTGCCCTTGGGCGGCTTCTCCACCATGGACGTGATGCGGCTCACCTTGGCCGCCGTGTCCTCGACGCCGACGATGCCATACTGGTGCGTCTGGTCCTCCGGCACGGGCGACACGGCGATCACGTTGCCCCCCGTCCGCTCGTAGGCTTCGATGAGCTCGGCGAGGCAGGGCCGCGCGCCGTGATGCAGCATGTCCGGCAGCAGCAGCGCGAACGGCTCGTCGCCGACGATGTCGCGCGCGCACCACACCGCATGTCCGAGGCCGCGCGGCGCCTGCTGGCGCGTGAAGCTGGTCCGGCCGGCCTCGGGCAGCTCGGCCAGCAGCTCGTCGAGCTCGCGCGTCTTCTTCTTTGCGGAGAGCGTCGCCTCGAGCTCGACCTGGTGGTCGAAATGGTCCTCGATGCACGCCTTGCCGCGTCCCGTGACGAACACGAAGTGCTCGATCCCCGCCTCGCGCGCCTCGTTGACGACGTGCTGGATCACCGGCCGGTCGACGACCGTCAGCATCTCCTTGGGGATGGCCTTGGTCGCGGGCAGAAAACGGGTCCCGAGGCCGGCCACGGGGAACACGGCTTTGCGAATGCGCTTGGATCGGGTCATCGGGGCACCGGCATTGGAGGGGGATCTGGAAACGCGCTCAAAATGCGGAGCGCGGACTAGAGCGTTTTCAAGCGAAGTGGACACCACTTCGCGTTAAGAAAACGCGCCAAACCAAAAACATAGAGCCTCGCCNNAAGGCAGCAGGAGTTTCTCGCGCAACCTTCGACAAGGCTCTCAGCGGGTTTACGCCCGACCTCAAGCTGCCCGATCTCGACCTCCCGGGCCGCCCGTCCAACGACTCCCGCGGCCAGGCCGAGTTCACGCGCGCGCCCTCCGAATACCTCGACCGGGCCTACCTGATGCGCCTCGCCGCGACCGGCCGCACGCTGGCGGCGGAGCACAGGGCGACGCTCGAGAAGATCGAGCGCGAGCTTGGCGTCGACCGCTATTCCGTGCTGGCCATCTGGGGGCGCGAGACCGCCTTCGGTCATCACAAGCTCCCGTACGATGCCATCACGGTCGTCGCGACGCAGGCGTATCTCGGCCGCCGCAAGGACATGTTCCGCACCGAGCTGATCGCGGCGCTCAAGATGCTGGACTCCGGCGTGCCCCGTTCCCTGATGCGCGCGTCCTGGGCGGGCGCCATGGGTCTCACGCAGTTCATGCCGAGCGAATACTTCAAGCACGCCCACGATCTCGACGGCGACGGCAAGACCGACATCTGGCACTCGGTGCCCGACGCGCTCGCCTCCGCCGCAAGCCAGCTCAAGGGCAAAGGCTGGGTGGCGGGCCAGACTTGGGGCTACGAGGTGAAGCTCACCCGCGCGGCCGATTGCGGCTTCGAGGGGCCGACCCAGGAGCGCCCGATCTCCGAATGGGCGAAGCTCGGGTTGAAGCGCGCCAACGGCAAGCCCTGGACGGACGCGCAGCTCGCGCTCAATGCCTACATGATGAGCCCGGCGGGCGGATATGGCCCGTCGTTCCTCGTGCTCGAGAACTACAAGGTGATTCGCCGCTACAACATGTCGGACCTTTACGCGGTCTTCGTCGGCAATCTCGCGGACCGGATCGCGGGCGGCGGCGACTTCGTGACGCCCTGGGGCGGCATGGGCCCGCAGAAGACGCGCAACATCGAGGAGATTCAGCAGCGCCTGCAGGCGCTCGGCTACGACGTCGAGAAGATCGACGGCAAGGTCGGCTCCAATACGCGCAAGGTCATCGGCCAGTACGAGCGCGCCAGCAACTTGAAGGTTGACTGCTGGCCCTCGGATGCGGTTCTTGATCACGTGCGAAAGACCGCCTCGCGCGAATCGCCGCGATAGAGGATGGACCGCCCGCGTTTTCAACACCGCCCGCGTTCAACAATGAGCCGGAAAGGCATGCGCGCCCGCCTCACGTTTCCGCTCGTAGCCTTGCTCGCGGCCCTGATGGCGGCGGCCGGCCCCGCTGCGGCGCAGGAAGATCCGGCGGGTACGGCCTTCATCACGCCTTTTCCTCCGAACGACACCTACAATGTCGTCGTCGTCGGCGACGACCTCGCGGAGGGGCTGCTGGGAGGGGCGCGCGAGATCTTCCAGAAGGATCCCCGCGTCGTGATCCGCACGGCGCCGCTGAGCGTCGGTGGCCTCATGCGGCGGGATTTCGATCAGAAGCTGATCGACCTCGAAGAGAGCCTGAAGTCCGATCCGGCCCAGATCGCCATCCTCATGATGGGCGCCTGGGACCGCGTGTCCGTCCGCGATCCGGCGACGGGCAGGCGTCTGATGGTCGGCACCGAGGGGTGGCGCCGCGAGTATGCCGCCCGCGCCGATCGCCTGTTGAAGATGCTGAGACGGCGCAACGTCGCCGCCTACTGGATCGGCTTGCCGAACGTGCGCCGGAACGATGCCAACGACGACGTGCAAATGATGAACAGCATCCTGCGCGAGCGCGCCTATCTGAACGGCGCCAGGTTCGTCGACACCTACGCGGCCTTCATCGACGAGAACGGCGGCTATAGCCAGTACGGCCCGGACGTGACCGGAAAGATCCGCCTGCTGCGCGCCGGCGACGGCGTCTATTTCACGTGGGAGGGCAACAGGAAGCTTGCCTACTTCGTCGACCGCGAGCTGAGGCGCGACCTCACGCAGGCGCGCGCCGACCGCGCCATTCCGCTCGACGGCGATCCGGGCGAGCAGGCCAAGATCAATCCCGACCGGGCGAAGCTCGCCGATCCCGCCGCCGGGCGCGAGGCGCCCGCCGCCCACGGATCGGAGCCGGGTGTCGCCAAGGCGTTGCCGTCGAACGCCGGCGGCGGCCTGGATCAGAAGGCCGACAACAGCCGGATCAATCTCAGGATCATGAGCGAGGGCGGGCGAGAGGAGGTCGTGTCGCTCGACATCGTGCGCCCTGCGATCTCCGCCTCCGTCGTGGCGCTGGTGACGCGTCGCGAAAGCCCCGATCGCCCCTCGCAGCTCGGCGAATCCGTCGTCGACCAGATTCCGGGCGGACTCACGGTGCTGAGCACGGTCGCGCTCGCAACCGGCTCGGGGCAGGCCGGCGGCCGGCGCCGTCTGTCCCCCTCCCAGTCGCCCTATTTCCGCGTGCTGTTCAAAGGCGAGCGATTGCCGCCGAAGCCGGGCCGGGCCGACGACGCGTCGTGGCCGCGGCCCGCCCCGCCACCGGAGGCGGTCTATCTCCCCGACGCCGATCCCCTTGAGACCGGAGCCACCCGGGAAGCCGGCGGCGGCGAGCGGGTCAAGCCGGGGAAAGCGACGCGCTGACGCGTGACTGACACGGGCAAGGCCCGCGCGGGATCGCCCCACGCTGCTCACGGCCACGCCGCTTACGGCCCTCGCCGGCATTGATCCGCACACGATCCGGGATTGCGTGCGGGTGACGCTTTGGAGACCGTCCGACAGCGGAAGGGCGCGCGCGTGATCAGTCGGCATCGTCCGACGGCTTCGCCGGACGGCGACGCCCGCGCTCGGCGCGCACTGCGCCGTTCTTCTTTTCGACGATCTCGCCGAGGCGCCGGTCCGCGGCATCGAACGCGTCCCTGAGCGCGATCTTGAGATCCTCCTGCGCCTGGCCGACGGCCGACTCGTGCGTGACGATCAGCGGCGCAGCGCCGGGAATTCCGATGTCGATCTTGATCTCGTAGGTCTTGCCCTTGTGGTGATGCTTGTTCGGCGCCGCCACCACCACCCGGCAGTGTGTCATGCGCTCGAAATGCTTTTCGAGCTTGGCCGCCCGCTCCGCGATCTTGGCTTCGATGGCCGGGCTCTTGTCGAGGCCCTTGAAAGAGATTTCGAGCGGAGTGTTCATGTCGGCTCCCTGCGTGTTGTTGATCGAGCTCCGATAGACACCTGGGCCTCCCCGAGCCCTGGATCAAGGGTAGAGGAACAGGCGTGAGCGAAGTCAAACGGAACTGATCTTAGCACGACGCAAACGCAACGCACGGCCTGAATTTATTGGAGTTCTGGCCTCAAGAGATGCTTTGACGACATAAGCGAGCTGACGGGGCCTGAGCTTTCGGATAGGTTTACGAAAAAGAGGTCTTCCATGAACGCTCGCCTGAAATCGATCTTCGAAGACGCTCAGAAGCTAAGTGCTGCGGAGCGTGAAGAGCTTGCGGAGCTACTTCTCGCCACCGTCGATCCCGACCCCGAGGTCGATAAAGCGTGGTGCGACGAGGTTGCAGACAGGGTTGCGGCGCATGGGCGGGGTGAGTTGCCAACGCGTTCTGCACGCGCGGTATTGGAAAAATATCTGGGCAAATGAAAGTCGAGTTTACCGCCGCAGCGGAGCGCGAACTCGACGAGGCGGTTTCATTTTTTGAGACAAGGCGCACTGGCCTTGGCCTCGCATTCGCCGCGGAGGTTGCTCTAGCAGTTTCGAGAATCGAGCAGTATCCGCACGCTTGGCAAAGCTTGGCCGGCGACACGCGCCGCTGCCTGCTACGCAAATTCGAATATGGCTTAGTCTATCGTGTTCGCGACGATACGGCCACCATCTATGCCGTCATGCATTTGAGGCGAAGGCCCACGTACTGGCGAAAACGTCTCCGTGCCGACTGACGGGACCGAAAATCCCCCTATCGCGGCAGTGCGGTGCTTCCCATCAGGAACGCGTCGATGGCGCTCGCGGCCTGGCGGCCTTCGCGGATCGCCCATACGAC
>JRYE01004566.1_pt1 | contig 27910 bp, 19 predicted proteins | sample 235321 | NCBI WGS metagenome assembly JRYE01 (sample SAMN03074214, study PRJNA261473) | activated sludge metagenome | biome: Common Effluent Treatment Plant; feature: Wastewater; material: Activated sludge; isolation source: activated biomass in a lab-scale reactor treating industrial wastewater at... | reverse complement strand
TGGCAGCACATGGTGTCGCGGGCCATCACATGGCTGTCGTCCACGGTCACCTTGCACTGCTCCGCGGATTGGTAGGTACAGTGGCGGTCCAAGGCGGAAAACTCGTCCATGCTCTTGCGGTACACCACGATCCCCTCCGACCCGCCGATGAGGTAGGCCCATCCGCCCACCACCTGCAGTGCGTTGTACTCGGGGAGGTTCAGGTTGACGGTGATGTCCACGTTCACCAATGGAACGGTCACTTCCCGTTCCTTCTTGCAGGCTGTGAACACGGCCGCCAGGCACAGGGCCAGGAAGGTGGTGCGCCGGGTGTTCATCAACAGGTGATCGTGCGTGGTTGCTGTGCGGGGCAAAGGTATGAACCCGGCGATGGCATGAAATTGGCGGCCGTTATGGCGATGGTGTTCCGCCGGTTGCGCTTCCTGCTGATGGTCCTCCTCCTGGGAGGGGCAGTTCCGCATGTCATGGGCCAGGCGGGCATCGGCAAGCGGGACCAGGAGCGGATCCAGCGCAGCAAGAAGAAGAACGATGCCAAGGAGGTGAAGAAGGAGGAGAAGCGCCTCTATAAACGGCATCTTGAACACCAGGACAAGGCCACGCGCAAGCGTCTGAAACGCCACAAGCGGCGGGCGGACAAGCAGGGCAACACCGGTCATCGCGACCCGTTCCTGCAGCGCCTGTTCGGGCCCAAGCATTAAGTCGGACCTGTATACAACCGTGCGGAACGTGCCGGGGCAATAGGCCCTCGGCGCCAATGGAAGGGATATCTTGGCCCTGCATCAACGTCCAGCGCCCCGATGAACGCCCTCGGCAAATCAGCAGCTTTTGGCCACTTGGCGGCTTTCCCGCGTCCATCAAGGGATTGCGATGATTTGCGCAAGTCGGGACTTTTCTATCTTTACGCCCCCTCGTTGCCTATCATCCAAGAACGTAACATCTCCCTGTTGATGCTGAGAAAACTATGCTCGGCCGCTGTTGTACTGATCAGCAGCGCGCTCAGCCTGAGCGCCCAAGTGGGCACAGGCACCTTGCAAGGCGTGATCAAGGACAAATCCTCCTCCGAGCCACTGCCCTTTGTTTCCGTGGTAGTGGAGAGCAGAGGCACCCGTGTAGCCGCGGGCCAGTCTGATTTCGACGGCAACTACAAGATCAGCCCCATTGAACCGGGCACCTACGACGTAACGGCCAGCTTCGTAGGCTACCAGCCCTTGAAGATCACCGGCGTGGTGGTCAACAGCAACAAGATCACCTTCCAGGACTTCAACCTCTCGGGCGGAGTGGAGCTGGGCGAGGTGGAAGTGATCCGCTACAAGGTGCCCTTGATCGACAAGGACGGCGGGGCCTCCGGCCAGACCGTTACGCGCGACCAGATCGCCAAGATGCCCACCCGCTCGGCCACGGGCATTGCCACCACCGTGGCCGGCGCCAGTACCGCCGGCACCGACGGAGGCGTGAGCATCCGGGGGTCGCGTTCGGAGAACACCTATTACTATATCGACGGGGTGAAGGTGCCCGCCGGGGCCGGCATTGGCCTGCCCAAGAGCGCCATTGAAGAAGTGCAGGTGATCACCGGCGGTGTGCCGGCCAGTTATGGCGACGTCACCGGCGGCTTGATCAACATCACCACCCGGGGACCCAGCCGCCAGTTGTTCGGCGGTGTTGAATACCTGACCTCCGGATACAAGGTGGGACCGGACATCACGGACATGGTCGGCCTGGACAAATACGGATTCAACCAGTTGGAACTGAGCCTCTCCGGCCCCTTGTTCTTCCGCAAGGACAGCTTGGGCAACAAGGACCGCCCGCTGTTGGGCTTCTTCGTCAGCGGCCAATTGAGCGATATCGTGGATAATTCACCCCTGTGGGGGGGCGACCTGCGGGTGAAGCCCGAGGTAAGGGACCGCCTGCTGAAGGAGCCTTACCGCCCGGTGGTCGTGGCCGGTGAGGAACTGGTGCGCTACAACTCGGATTACCTCCATGCGGATGATGTGGAACACCTGAAGACCCGCCAAAATGCGCGGCGTCGCAGTGCCGTGGCCTCGGGCAAGATCGACATCGCCACCACCCCGACGATCAACTTGTCGGTGGGCGGCTCGATGGACCTGAGCAATCTGCGTGATTTCAGCAGGGGCAACTCGCTGCTGAACGCCGAAAACAACACCGAGTTCAAGAATTCCACCTGGCGCACCTTCGTGCGCTTCACGCAGCGCTTCAACCAGCGTGAAGAGGAGGGCAAGGAAAACGTCGTGAAAAACGCGTACTACAGCGTACAGTTGGACTATTCGCGCTACACCCAGAAAAGCGCCGCGGAGCGCCATGGCGACAACTTGTTCGACTACGGATACCTCGGCAAGTACACCATCGACCGCCGCAACCACTATGACGCGTTCAACAAGCAGGACGGTTGGGAGGATTATCAGGTGCACTTCACCCCAAGCGACCTCAATCCCGATGCGGCCGCCTTCCCCACGCAATACTTTTCCCTGTTCGGCGAAGGCTCTTTGGCCTACAGCAACCTGCGCACGGTGCAGCAAAGGGGAGGACTGCTCAACGGGCAGTCCCCCGCGAGCATCTATGGCCTGTGGAGCAATGTGGGCGGGTTGAGCAACCGCTGGTCCACCTACCAAAGCGACCAGGCGCGCATTTCCGCCACGGGTTCCGCCGACATTGGCAAGCACAGCGTGAGCATCGGTGTGGAGTATGAGCAACTCACCCAGCGCTCCTACCTGCTCAGGCCCGTGGGCCTGTGGGGCCGCGCGCGCTTGCTCACCAACTTCCATATCCAAGAGGTGAACACGGCCGATTCCTCCCTGTTCCAAGGACCCGACGGCGTGATCTACACCAACTACGGCCGCTTAGTGGGTGACGACCAAACCGCATTCGACTACAACCTGCGCCAAGCCTTGGGCCTGGATCCGCACGGCACGGACTTCATCGATGTGGATGCCCTCGACCCCTCGGTGTTCTCCCTGGACATGTTCTCGCCGGACGAGCTGATCCAAAGCGGCCAAGGCATCATCAGCGGGGGACGCGGCATCATCAACAGTTTCTATGGCTACGATTACACCGGCAAAAAGCTCACCAAGCGGCCCACCTTCGCCGACTTCTTCAACGACTTCCAAATGATCGGCAACGACACGGCCTACACCCGCAACCAGGCGGCGTTCCAGCCGATCTACGTAGCCGGTTACGTCATGGACAAGTTCGCCTTCAACGACATCATCTTCAACGTGGGCGTGCGCGTGGACCGCTATGATGCGAACCAGTACGTGCTGAAGGACCCCTACCTGTGGCGCCCCGCGTACAAGGCGGGCGATGCACAGGTGCAGCACCTATACAGCGCCCAGAACCCGCGTCCGGGCAACATCGGGGATGATTATGTGGTCTACGTGGACAATAGCAGCGCCCCCAACAATGTGGTGGGCTACCGCGATGGCGACACGTGGTACAACTCCTTGGGCGAGGTGCTGGCCGACCCGTCGCCGCTGCGCCAGTCCGCCGGCATCCAACCTTACCTGGTGGATTATGAAAACGACCCCCGGGGCAGCTTGGTGGCCTCCAAGCTCCGCAAGGAAGCCTTCGAGGTGTACAAGCCGCAGGTGAACGTCATGCCCCGCGTGGCCTTCTCGTTCCCCATCAGCGACGAGGCCGTCTTCTTCGCCCACTACGATATCCTTACCCAACGCCCCACGGGATACAGCCGGCTGGACCTGCTGGGCTACGCCTACATCGAGAACACCGGGGACATCCTCAACAACCCCAACCTGAAGCCCACCAAGACGATCGACTACGAATTGGGCTTCCAGCAGGTGCTGAGCAAATCCTCCTCGTTGAAGCTCTCCGCCTACTATCGCGAGCTGCGCGACCAGATCCAGGTGCGCAACGTCACCATGGCCTGGCCGGTGACCTACAAGACCTACGACAACATCGACTTCGGCAACGTCATCGGGTTCACCACCACCTACGACCTGCGCCGAACCAAGAACGTGTGGCTGCGTGGCAGCTACACCCTGCAGTTTGCCAAGGGCACCGGCAGCGACCCCAACACCACCCTGAACCTGATCCGTGCCAACCAGCCCAACCTGCGCACCATCTTCCCCTTGAACTTCGACCAGCGCCACCGCTTCCAAGGCACCATCGACTTCCGCTACGGAGGAGGGACCGATTACAACGGCCCCATGCTCTTTGGCAAGCGCATCTTGGAAAACACGGGCTTGAACATCGTGGCCGACCTCGGCAGCGGCACACCCTACAGCCGCTCCTCGCGCATCATCAACGAGGGTGAAGGCGTGGGCAGCTACGAACTGGACGGCACCCTCAACGGCGCCAACCTGCCTTGGCAGTTCTCCACCGACCTGGTGCTGGACCGCGACATCCCGCTCACCTTCGGCAAAGACAAGGGCGACAAGGCCAAGCAGGCCAACCTCAATGTGTTCCTGTTGGTGAACAACGTGCTCAACTCCGAGGTGATCACCAGCGTGTACCGCGCCACGGGGTCGCCCACGGACGACGGCTTCCTGGCCGCACCCTCATCCCAAAAGGACATCGACGTGAAGAACGACCCGCAAGCCTATCGCGACATGTACGCCTTGCTGGTGAACACTCCCTACAATTTCGGCGCTCCCCGTACCATCCGGATCGGTGCACGCTTAGACTTCTGACCCCCTGCTGAAAAGGATTGAACCATGAAGACCATTCGCCTGACATCCCTCCTGCTCGCCATGGCATCGGTATCGGTGCTGTCGGCACGTGAAGTGCCCGGGGCAGGGCCCCGCAACGGAGATGGCGGCGGCAGCGGCCGCGCATCGGCTTGTGCACCGGCCACCGCCCACAACGAGCTCGACTTGAACAACGTCCGTGCACGCATCAATTCCGGTGGCTCCATGTGGATGGACCGCGAGAACGGCAAGCCGGCATACGAAGTGCCCAAAACGGATAACAACAGCGGCCCGAACGCGCTCTTTGCCGGTGCCCTGTGGATGGGAGGCCTTTCGCCGGACAATACGCTGAAACTGGCGGCTGTGCGCTTCCACCAAGTGGGCAATGACTATTGGCCCGGGCCGTTGACCGCCTATGACACGGTGACCCACACCGGAACGGCCTCCGTGGACGGCGACGTGTGCCTGCAGTATGACCGCACTTGGAAGACCATGCGCGTGGACGCCCAGCGCCACGATGCCTACTTCCGTTGCCTGCAAGACCCGGATTGCGATGTCAACGTGGAGTTCGCGGGGTACACCACACCGGGTTATTTCTTCGAATGGCCCGCCCATGGCGACGTGACCAAGGGCCAGGACTGGAACTTGGCACCGTACCACGACTCACCCTTTGGCGAGCAGGGCACCTATGACCCCGAAAACGGGGATTACCCCGGGTACGATCTCCAAGGCGTGATCGACTGCAAGGCCAAACGGCGCGAAGACCTTGTGCCCCTGTTCGGCGACCAGAACATCTGGTGGGTGTTCAACGACAAGGGCAATACCCATACTGAATCAGGCGGCCAGCCCATCGGGATGGAGATCCGGGCGCAGGCCTTTGCCTTCGCCACCAACGACGAGATCAACAACATGACGTTCTACAACTATGTGTTGATCAATCAAGGTACCCAACGCCTGGGCCAAACGTATTTCGGGCAGTGGGTGGACGTGGAAGTAGGCGGCGCATGGGATGATTACGTGGGTTGCGACGTGCAGCGTGGATTGGGCTATGGATACAACGGCGACGCCGTGGACGAGGACTCCGACGGCTCGCCGGGCTACGGCGGCCCCACACCTCCACCACCAGCCGTGGGCGTGGATTTCTTTGAAGGGCCCTATCAGGATTACGACCACCAGGACAACCCCTTGACCACCAACTGCCAGGAGGCACGTGATCTGGGGGGCATCCCCTATGCCGGCATTGGTATCGGCTACGGCGACGGCGTGGTGGACAACGAGCGCTACGGCATGCGCGCCTTCGTGTACCACATCAATGCGGGCGGTGCAACCGGAGACCCCAGCAGCGCATCGCAATACTACAACTACCTGCGGGCGATCTGGGGTGATGGCACCCCGATGACCTACGGTGGCACCGGATACAGCCCCGGAGGGGGTGGCACGCGGGCGTACTACATGTTCCCCGGCTACTCCGATCCCTTGGGCTGGAGCACCGATTGCGTCCCCCAGTCTGCGCTCTGGGATGAGGTGACCGCGGGCAACAATCCCTACGACAGGCGCTTCATCCAAAGTGCCGGCCCCTTCACCTTGGAGCCGGGCGCCTACAACAACATCACCGTGGGCGTGGTGTGGGCCAGGGCCACTGGCGGGGGCGTGGAGGCCAGCATCGCGCTGATGCGCCAAGCTGACGACAAGGCCCAGTCCCTGTTCGACAACTGCTTCAAGATCCTCAACGGCCCGGATGCGCCCATTGTGAACATCCAGGAGCTGGACCGCGAACTGATCCTGTACATCACCAACCCGATCGGCAGCAACAACTACAACGAGGCCTACGCCGAAATGGACGCCAGCATACCGGCCACGCGGGACAGCCTCATGTATCAGACCCAAGCCCTGTACGACAGCTTGGGCAACTACGTGGGTGATATATCCGTGCCCTTGGGATCGGTTACCGTGAACAACGACCGGTGGTACAAGTTCCAAGGTTACAAGGTGTACCAAGTGAAGGATGAAACCGTATCCCCCGACCAGGTGAACGACCCGGACAAGGCCCGTTTGGTGAGGACCGTTGACATCCAGGATGGTGTCAGCCAATTGATCAACTGGGAATCTTCGCCCGAGCATAACCTGCCGGTGCCGGTGGAAAAGGTGTTTGCCCCGGACACGGGGGTGGTGCACTCGTTCCGCATTACCGGTGATGCATTCGCATCGGGTGACAGCCTGGTCAATTTCAAGACCTACCACTTCATGGTGATGGCCTATGGCTACAACAACTACTTGGAGTACAACCCGGTGACCCGGGTGGGGCAAAACAGGCCCTTCCTCCAAGGCCGCAAGGCCACCACGGGGTCGATCCGCTCCTATGCGGGCATCCCGCACAAACCCAGCGTGGAGAACGGGGGCACGGTGGTGAACGCCGAATACGGCGACATCTTTGAGATAACCCGTCTGGAAGGCCAGGGCAACGGCGGAAACCAGGTCCGTATTTCGCGCGCCAGCATGGATGCCATCGTGGCCTCCGGGTCGGGCCGCATCGACCAGATCAAGTACGAAAAGAACCTCGGCCCCGTAACCATCAAGGTGGTGGACCCGCTCAAGGTGCCCGCCGGGGATTTCGAGCTTTGGATCAAGGACACCACGGCAGTGCCTTCGATGACCAACGCGGAGGGCTACAAGGAACTGCAGGATGCCGGATGGGTCTTGGTGCGCGTGTCGGACAACCCCACCAGTGCGGACACGGTCAAGTCCACCCAAAGCATTCGCATAAAGAATGAGCAGTTGGTGCTCGAGTGGGGCCTCTCGGTCACCATAGGGCAGCCGTTGTACAGCGGCAAGTACACCAAGTTCCTCAGCACAAGCCTGGTGATCCCGCAAGGTTGGTACACGGGGATCCCCGACCTCGAAGGGGAGAACGCCCTGAACTGGATCCGCTCGGGCAGTGCGGTGGACGATGCGTTGGAGTTCCCGGACTATGAGAACGTGGATCCCGAACAGGCGTATGAGCGGGTGTTGCAGCGTACGTGGGCGCCTTGGAAACTGGTGGGCCGCAACGAGATGCAGCCGGGGTCGCAGGAATCGGTGCTCAAGTCCGCGCAGACCAATTCGGATATCCGGGACATCCCCAGCATCGAGGTGGTGTTCACCCCCGACAAGAGCAAGTGGAGCCGCTGCGTGGTGGTGGAGAACTGCGATGACGCTGCGTTCAGCACACCGGCCAACGTGAAAAAGCTGCGACTGCGCCCGGTGCCCAGCGTGGACAAGAACGGCCGCGCCGCCGGCACGCCCGGTGCCAATGAGGGCGAAGCCAACCTCGTGAACTCCACCGGCATGGGCTGGTTCCCCGGCTATGCGGTCGATCTGGAAACCGGCGAACGCCTGAACATCTTCTTCTCGGAGAACAGCTTCGTGGGGGGCAACATCGGGCGGGACATGCTTTGGAACCCTTCCGACCAGTTGATCAACAACATGGGCATGCCGGTGTTCGGTGGCGGGCATTGGATCTATGTGGCCATGAACAAGCGGGGCCGGGCCGTGGAGAGCGGCTCGCAAAACCGCATGCCCCAGTACGATCAGTGCCAATTCATCCGGGAGAAGCTGAATGTGGCGGACAATGCGTCGCTGCTGTATGTGTACGGGGCGATCGGATGGGTGGGCTCGGGCCTGATGACCACGGGTTCGCACATGAATTCGCCTGAACAGGGTTTGATCCCCTCCGAATTGCGCCTGCGCATGAACGTGAGCAAGCCGTACAACGTGTACAAGAAGCCCTATGCCAACTACACACCGGACATCGGCAACGTGAACCGGAACGGTGGCCTGCCCCTGTATGCGTTCAGCACCGTGGGAAGCCACACCGAGACCAACGTGACCACGATAGGCACCAAGGAACTGGACCGCATAGGCGTGGTGCCCAATCCGTACTACGCATACAGCGGGTACGAAACCGGGCGCCTGGACAACCGGGTGAAGTTCATCAACCTGCCCAAGACCTGCACCATCAGCATCTATTCGGTCAGTGGAACCTTGGTGCGCAAGTACAAGAAGGACAATGAACTGACCTACTTGGACTGGGACCTGAAGAACAATTACAACGTGCCCATCTCGGGCGGTACGTACCTGTGCCACATCGACGCTCCGGGCTTGGGTGAGCGGGTGATCAAATGGTTTGGGATCATGCGCCCGGTGGACCTGCACAATTTCTAAGCCGCCATATCTGGGAAATGCTGAATAACATGAGGATGATGAATACAGGAACCCGGATCGTTGCGGGCATCGGCATGGCCTTGCTGGCCGGCAGTGCCATGGCGGGCAACCCCAACCGTGCCGGCTCCGCCGGCGCCACCCAGTTGCTGGTGAACCCTTGGGCGCGCAGCAGCGGCTGGTCACTGGCCAACAGCGCCTCGCTCGTCGGGGCCGAGGGTCTGTTCGGCAATGTGGCCGGCCTGGCCCATGTGCGCAAAACCGAGCTCCTGTTCACCACTACGCGCTGGCTCGAGGGCAGCGGGGTGAAAGTGAACGCCGTGGGCTTCGGCCAAAAGGTGGGCGACAGCGGCGTGTTGGGCATTACGGCCACCACGTTCTCCTTCGGGGAGTTGCCCGTAACTACCGTGGACCAGCCTGAAGGGGGCTTGGGAACGTTCAGCCCCACGCAGGCCAACATCGGCCTGGCCTATTCCAAGGCATTTTCCAACAGCATCTTCGGAGGCCTGCTGGTGCGGGTGGTCTCCGAGTCCATCGCCAACGCGAAAACGTCGGGAATTTGCTTCGATGCCGGCATCCAATACGTCACCGGCCCCTCCGACAACATCCACTTCGGCATCGCGCTGAAGAATGTCGGCCCCGCCATGCACTTCAGCGGCGACGGGATCTCCGTGCAAGGGATGCTCACCGGCAGTGACAACACCCTCACCCTGGAGCAGCGCTCGGCCGATTTCGAACTGCCCTCGATGATGAACATCGGTGCGGCGTACGACATCAACATCAGCGAGCTGCACCGCGTAACCGTGGCCGGTACGTTCGTTTCCAACTCCTTCACCAAGGACCAATTTGCCTTGGGCGCGGAATACGCGTTCAAGAAGATGGTCCATGTGCGCGCCGGCTACCTCTACGAAAAGAACATCGGCGACAAGGAACTGCGCGAAACCGTCTTTACCGGCCCCAGTGCGGGCATCAGCGTGGACCTGCCCTTCGGCGAGGAGAAGAAGAGCGCCGTGGCCATCGATTACGGCTACCGGGCAACCAACCCCTTCAACGGGGTGCACAGCATCGGCGTGCGGCTGAGCCTGTAACCCGGAAAGTTCCATTACCTTTGGAGAAGGGCCCGATGGGGTCCTTTTCCGTGTTCCCGTTCAACAGCCAACTACAGAACTGCCGCGTTGCGGCCATCCAGATCATGAGCACCCCGGCCTACTATACCGAGGAGGGCCTGCGGAAACTGCAGGAGGAGCTGCACCGCCTGCGCACCGTGGAAAGGCCCCACATCAGCCGCCAGATCGCCGAGGCGCGCGACAAGGGCGACCTGAGCGAGAATGCCGAATACCACGCCGCCAAGGAAGAGCAGGGCCTGTTGGAGGCGCGGATCGCCAAGATGGAGGAAACCGTAGCCAATGCGCGCGTGGTGGACCCCGACCAGGTGGAGGAGGGCAAGGTCTTCATCCACTGCACCGTGAAGGTGAAGCAGGTGGGCACCGGCACCGAACGGGCCTTTACCCTGGTGGCCGAAAGCGAAGCCGACGTGAAAACAGGCAAGATCAGCGTCACTTCGCCCATCGGGCAGGGCCTGCTGGGCAAGGAGGTGGGTGAGGTGGCCGAGGTGAAGGCCCCCAACGGCACCATGCGCTTCGAGGTGGTCGATATCTCGCGCCAATGAGCAGCGTGTTCACGCGGATCGTCCGGGGCGAGATACCCTGCCACAACGTGGGGGAGGACGACCGCTTCCTGGCCTTCCTGGACATCGCCCCGGTGCGCATGGGACACACCTTGGTGATACCCAAGCAGGAGGTGGACCGCTTTTTCGACCTGCCCGCCGACCTGCTGGCGGGCATCATGCCCTTTGCCCAAGGTGTGGCGCGCCGCATCAAGGCGGTGGTGCCCTGCAACCGGATCGGGGTGAGCGTGGTGGGCCTGGAGGTGCCGCACGCACACGTGCACCTGATCCCCATCGATGGCCTTTACGACATGGATTTTTCCAAGCCCAAGGTGGAGATGACCGCTGACGAGCTGGCCGCCTTGGCCAAGCGCATCCGCGAGGCTTGACACCGGAGTACGGCTCAGCGCTTCACCCGCTGCGGGTGGTTGCGGATGAAGCCCTCCCATCCGCTGCTGCGGCGCGTCGGCCGTGATACGGTGCGGGACGGCACGCCTTGGCCAAAGAAGTGGCACAAGGCCACGGCCACCGCATCCGAGGCATCGGTCCCCGCGGGTGCGGCCCCCAATCGCAGGATGCCGACCACCATGGCGGCCACCTGTTCCTTGGTGGCATTGCCCCGACCGGTGATGCTTTGCTTCACCCGCTTCGGCGCATACTCGCTCACGGCCAAGCCGTGCTGCAGTGCCGCAGCGATGGCCACGCCTTGCGCCCGTCCCAGCTTCAGCATGCTCTGCACGTTCTTGCCGAAAAACTGGGCCTCGATCGCCAGTTCGCCCGGCCGGTGGCGTTCAATGATGGCGGACACATGCTGGTAAATGGTGCGCAGTTTCAGCACTGGGTCTTCCTCCGCCGGTATGCGCAGGGCACCGGCCTCCACCAGCAGCACTTGGCGCCCTTCGGCCTGGATCACGCCGAAGCCCATCACCGTGGTGCCCGGGTCGATCCCCAGGATGGTGCGGACGGCGGGCTGCCCGCTTGCCCTACTTTTGGTCGCTTCGCTTTCCTCCATGGCCCTTTCCATTAGCCGAAAGACATTGCTTGTGGTCCGTTGGGCTGTTTTTCTGGCTGCCGTTGCCTTTCTGTACCAGCGGCTGCTCGCGGACCAAAGTACGTATGCGGGTTGGAGCGGCGGTGCCGGGCCGCTGGCCAAGGCCAGCACTTGGTTCTGGCCCGCGGTGTTGGTGCTCTCGGCATTGAATTGGGGGGTGGAGGCGGTGAAATGGCGCTGGTTGGTGGCGCCGTTGGAGCCGATGCCCCTGCGCAGGGCCTTTGCGGCCACACTGGCGGGCACCTCCGCCGGCCTGGTCACGCCCAACCGCACGGGCGAGCCTGTGGGCCGGGCGCTTTTTCTCTCCCCGGGCAACAGGTGGAAGGGTGGCTTCGCTGCCGTGCTGGGCAGCATGGCGCAATTGGTGGCCACGTTGGTGCTCGGTTTGGCCGCGCTGATCTGCTGGTGGGCCGCCCCCGCCATGCCGCGGATGCACTGGGAAGCTGCAGCGGTGCTGGCATTGGCCGTTTTGGCCGGCGGGGTGTTGCTGCTCTACTTCAAGCCGGGATGGCTTCGGCGCTTGGTCCGCTTGCTGCCCTTGCTTCGGCGCTTGGACCGGCATGCCGCCGCCTTGGAGGCGCACCCGCCGGCACGCTTGCGCGGGGTGTTATGGCTGAGCATGGCCCGCTACACTGTGTTCTGGGCGCAATATGTGTTGTTCCTGCTGGTGTTCACCGGTGTGGCCTGGCCCGGAGCGGTGCTCACGGTGCCCTTGGTGTTCCTGGCTACGACGCTGGTGCCCGGCATGGTGCTCACCGACCTCGGCGTACGCGGTTCGGTGGCCGTGGCCTTGTTGGGGCATTTTGGCGCGGCACCCGCTTGGGTGCTGGCGGCCTCCTTTGGCGTGTGGGCGGTGAACTTGGCCCTGCCGGCCGCCGTGGGCGCGGTGATCCTGTTGACCGCCCGCATCCGCATCAGATCATGAGCCCCTTGCTGATCGTTGCCCTCGCGGCCTTTGTATTGGGCTTGGCTTGGGCGTTCATGGTGGGCGCTTGGCGCGATGCGTTCGCCACGGCCTGGCAAAGGGAGCTGGGGCGCACGGGGGAAGAATCCGCCAACGGGCTGGTCAGCCTGGTCATTCCCGCTCGTGATGCGGCGGGCACCATTGCGCCCCTGCTGCAGGACCTCCATGCCCAGCAATGGCCGAAGGAGGCCATGGAAGTGCTGGTGGTGGACGATGGCAGCAGCGATGGCACGGGCGAGGTGGTCCGCGGCATGATGCGCACCTGGCCGGGCCTGCAACTGCTCACCGCCACGGAACCCGGTAAAAAGGCGGCGATTACCCGGGGGGTGCACCATGCGCGCGGCGAGTGGGTGGTGCTGACGGATGCGGATGGCCGGTGCGGCGCGCAACGCGTCCCGCGCATCGTGGCGGCCCTGCGCCGGAGTGGTGCCGACCTGCTGCTGCTGCCGGTGGAAACCCGTGGCACAGGTGGCCTTCTGCAGCGAATGCAGGAGGAAGAGCAAGCCGCGCTTCTGGGCGTGGCGGCAGGCACCGCCCTGCAAGGCAGGCCCGTGCTGGCCAACGGGGCCAACATGGCCTTTCGCAAGGCCTCCTTTGTAAAGGTGGGCGGCTATGCCGGTGATGCCTGGGCCAGTGGCGATGACCTCTTCCTGCTGCGGCGCATGCGCAAAGCGGGCCTCCGGGTGGACTTCCTGGCCGATCCGCGTGCCGCAGTGACCGTGGAGGCCGAGACGACCTGGGCCGGTTGGTGGCGCCAGCGCCTGCGCTGGGCGGGCAAAATGCGCGCGGTGGGCGGTGGTGGCGGCTGGTTGGCCGCAGCGGGCCTGCTCTACCCGTGGTTCCTGGTCAGCTTCACCGCCGCCATCACCGTGGAACGGCTGATGGTCGCAAGGCCCATGGCCATCCTGCTGTTCTGGTCCGCTTCCTGGCTGCTGTGGATCGGGCCCGTCGTGGGCTTGGTGCGCACTGCGCGGCGCTTTCTGGCGAAAGTGCCCGGTGCCCCGGTGGGGCGTCACGGCATGGCCGCAACGGTGTTGGCCTTGTTCGCGTTCTCCTGCTATGCACCCGTGGTGGCCTTGGCCTCCCTGGTAGTTAGGCCCTCTTGGAAGGGACGCCGCATCTGATGCGGCATCCAAACAGGGCTCGGTGCAAGCCGTTCCGGGTACACCCGTGTGACCTTGCACCTGCCCCCCTCGTACACTTGCACTCGCTCACCCCCCTCACTCCATGTCATTGAGTTGAGGGAGTGGTTGCGGCACAAGCTGGAAGCTTGTGGGGCCAAGGTGGGCAAGACCGCCATGATCTGCACGTCACTGCGGGCTTGACCCGCAGTCCCGGTTGGCATTCCGCATGCAGGTCCGTGGACCAATGGCGCTCAACTGAATGACGTGGCCCCCTCGCTCCACACTTGCAGGCCGGCTTTTCAGTGCAACGCCACCTACGGCCCCCGGGTGCCGTCAGAAGGGCAGGTCGTCCTCCCCGTTGGCGGGCGGCATGTCCGCCATCGTGGGAGGCGGGGGCGTTGCTGCGGCGCTTGGTGCCGCCGCACGTGCAGGGGTGCCGGCTTTTTCAATGCGGTCGCCGCGCAAGCTGAGGAAATACTTCGTCACGCCGTCGCGGGTCCATTCGCGGCCGTTCACGAAGCAGGTCACGGAAACTTCATCCCCGGGGGCATAAGGGTCGAGCAAGGAAGTCTTGTCCTGCGTGAACTCCACGGGGATGTGCTGCGGGAACTGGCCCGAGGATTCGGTGACCACCAGTTCGCGCTTGCTGAATTTCTCGCTGATCTGCTGGGTTTGCCCCACCAATTTCACGGTGCCGTTGATCGTTACTGAAGCCATGCTTTGATGCCCTTGCCGGGCGCTGATTTTTTTCGGTTTATCGGTCGTTGAAGGTAAGCAGTGTTTGCCAAGCCTCCCCGATCCGGCCCTCGTCCAGCAGCTTGCCCGCCCTGGCGTGCAGGGCCTGCTCCAGCTGCCGGGGCTGGTCTTTCAGGGTGATGAACAGGTCGGCCAGTTCGGTAAGCTTGTACTCGTTCACGCTGGTTTCGTCGGGCACGGTGCGCCAGCTGGCGAGCTTGCCCAACTGGTTGCCCGTCAGCAGGGTGCTGTTGCGCACGGCGGCGGGCAGGGCGTCCACGCCCACGCCGAAATGCTGGTTGGGCTGGGTGAGCTCGAAAAGGGCGTCGCCGTGTGCCCGGCAGTAGGTGGCACCGCCCATGCGCCCCACCAGATCGATCTTGTGCTGGTCGATCTTGCCATCCGGGCCGAGCACGGATTCATCCACGTGTACCATCACCACCTCGCAAACCACTAAGTTGGCGGCGCCGCCCCCGGTGCCGGTCTCGATCACCTGCATCACCTTGCACTCAAACTGCACGGGGCTTTCCTTTACGCGGAAGGGCCGCACCTTTTCCGAGGGCAGCGGCGTGAGCCCTGATTTTTCGAACTCGTTGATGCCTTCGGGGAACTCGCCGCTGGCCACGGAAACCTGCTGCACCATGGCATAGGTGACGGCATTGATCACTACTTCGGGCACCGCCTTCACGTTGTGGAAGCTGTGCTTGGTGGTGTTGTCGCGGCCGCGCCGAGCCGGGCTGAAGATGAGCACGCCGGGATTGGCGCCGAAAGCGTTGAAAAAGCTGAACGGACTGAGGTTGGGCCGTCCATGTGCATCGATCGTGCTGGCCAGCGCGATGGGGCGCGGGCCGATGCCGCCGGTGAGGTATCCGTGCAGTTCGGGGATGGGGATCTCGGCGGGGTCGGCGCGTTTCATCAGGCGGGGCGCGGGAGGATCGGCGAAGATAATCCAGCCCGGACCAAGGTTATCTTTGCGGCCCCTTAAGGGGCGGGTAATGCAACGAACGGACGTGGCGGAACTGGTAGACGCGCTGGTCTTAGGAGCCAGTACCGTGAGGTGTGGGGGTTCGACTCCCCCCGTCCGTACAACACCTGCCCGTGCATGCAGCACCGGCAACCCACAACCAACAACAGGCCCCCGGCAGAACACCCGATGAACATCCAACGCGAAGAAACAGGCAAGCTTACCGCCACCCTCAAGCTCAAGCTTGATCCCACCGACTATGCCCCTGCGGTGGAAAAGGTGCTCAAGGAGCAGCGCAGATCGGCTTCCTGGCCCGGCTTCCGCCCGGGGCAAGTGCCCATGGGCATCATTCGCAAGCGCATCGGCAAGAGCGTGCTGGTGAATGAAGTGGAGCGCTTGGTGGACAGCCACCTGCGTGAATACATCGAGGAGAACAAGCTCCGCGTGCTGGGCCAGCCCCTTCCGGCCAACGCGGACATTGATGGAAACGATTGGGACAAGCCGGGCGAGTTCAACTTCGCCTACGATGTGGGCATGGCACCGCCCGTGGAGGTGGAAATGGACCCCAAGCTCGGCGTGGAACTGCCGCTGGTGGATGTGGATGATGCCATGGTGGACACCGAAGTGGCCGACATGCAGCGCCGCTACGGCACCCTCAGCGATGCCGAAACCGTGGGCGAAAAGGACATGGTGTTCGGCGACCTGATCGAATTGGACGGCGCCGGCGGCATCAAGGCGGGCGGGCTGATGAACCGTACCACCATCACCGTGGAAACGCTCAAGGACCAGGAGGTTCGCAACCTGTTCATCGGCAAAGCCCCCGGCGATGCGGTGGACGTGGACCCGCACAAGATCAGCAACGGCCATGACGACCTGGCCAAGATGCTGGACACCGACCATGAAGCCGTCCACCACCTGGAGGGCGACATGCGCTTCCGCATTGCGGAGATCAAGCACCTGCAACCCATGGAGCTGGGGCCGGTGCTGTTCGAACGCGTGTACGGCCCCGATGCCGTGGCCGACGAAGCCGGGTTCAGGGCCAAGGTGAAGCAGGGCATGGAACAGATGTTCCAGCAGGACAGTGAGCGCATCTACCGGAGGCTGGTGGTCAAGGCCTTGGTGGACAAGGCCGCCATCGACTTGCCCGATGAATTCCTCAAGCGCTGGATCACCATGACCAACGACAAGCCGATCACCCCGGAGGAGGTGGAAAGCGGCTATGCCGAATATGCCGCGGCCCTGCGCCGGCAACTGGTGCAGGAACGCATCCTGGAGAAGTATGGCTTGGAGGCGAAGATGGAGGAGATCAATGCCTTCGCCCGGGGCTATGTCATGGACCAATTCGCCAGATACGGGCTCACCGATCCGGACGAGGCCCAGGTGCACGAAATGGCGGGCCGCTTGTTGTCCAACGAGGAGCAAGTGCGCAAAATGCGCGATACCATCGTGGAGCACAAGCTCACCGCACACTTCAAGGCCATGCTCAGCCCCAAGGAAAAGCACATGCCCCTGGAGGCGTTCATCAACTTGGCGCGCACCATCTGATATCTTCGGCCCGCAAGCACCATCAACACCAGTCATTCCATGTTCCCCAAAGACGAGTTCAGGAAGTACGCCGTAAAACACCGCAACATTGCCAGCACCACGCTGGACGGGTACATCCAGGCATCCATCACCCCGTACATCATCGAGGAGCGCCAACTGAACGTGGCCCAGATGGACGTGTTCAGCCGCCTGATGATGGACCGCATCATCTTCTTGGGCACCGGCATCAACGACCAGGTGGCCAACATCATCCAGGCGCAGTTGCTATTTCTGGAAAGCGTGGACCCCAAGAAGGACATCCAGATCTACCTCAACAGCCCGGGCGGTGGCGTGTATGCCGGTTTGGGCATCTATGACACCATGCAGTACATCGTGCCCGATGTGGCCACCATCTGCACGGGCATGGCCGCCTCCATGGGTGCTGTGCTGCTGTGCGCCGGGGCCAAGGGCAAGCGCAGCGCACTGAAGCATGCCCGCGTGATGATCCACCAGCCCATGGGCGGTGCCGAGGGGCAAGCCAGCGACATGGAGATCACCGTGAACGAGATCAAGAAGCTCAAGAAGGAGCTTTACGAGATCATCAGTGAACACAGCGGGCAACCCTTCGACAAAGTGGCCAAGGACGGCGACCGCGACTACTGGATGGTGGCCGAGGAAGCCAAAGCGTATGGAATGATCGACGAATTGCTGGTGCGCAACACCAAGTGATCCGCACCACAGGCCAAGCAACGCCGTGAACAAGCGCCCTTGCATGGTTCATGGTGGGCAACCCGTTGATAGCGTTCGTAAATAATCAGGCAGGCCCGTTGCCGGGTCCGTATCTTCGCGCTGCGCGTTGACGTACCAGCGCCAGCAACCCACGCGATGGAAAAGAAAGAAGTGAAGTGCTCCTTCTGCGGGCGGGACAAGCAGGACACCACCGTGCTGATCGCCGGCATCACCGGGCATATCTGCGACAGTTGCATTGCGCAGGCCCAAGCCATCATCTCCGAGGAGTTGGGGCAGCGCGACCGGGCCGAGCTTGAGGGCAACGTGGTGCTGCAAAAGCCCGCCGACATCAAGGCCTATCTGGATGAACACGTCATCGGCCAGGAAGATGCCAAGAAGGTGTTGAGCGTGGCGGTGTACAACCACTACAAGCGGCTGATGCAAAAGGTGGTGGCCGCCGAGGACGTGGAGATCGAGAAGAGCAACATCATCCTGGTGGGCGAGACCGGCACGGGGAAAACCTTGCTGGCCAAGACGATCGCGCGCATGCTCAACGTGCCCTTCGCCATTGCCGACGCCACCGTGCTCACCGAGGCGGGCTATGTGGGCGAGGATGTGGAGAGCATCCTCAGCCGCCTGTTGCAGGCGGCGGACTACGACGTGGCCAAGGCCGAGCGCGGCATCGTCTTCATCGACGAGATCGACAAGATCAGCCGCAAGGGCGACAGTGCCAGCATCACCCGCGACGTCAGTGGCGAAGGGGTGCAGCAGGCTTTGCTCAAGCTGCTCGAAGGCGCCGTGGTGAACGTGCCGCCCCAAGGCGGCCGCAAGCATCCCGAGCAGAAGCTGATCCAAGTGGACACACGCAAGATCCTCTTCATCTGCGGCGGTGCGTTCGACGGCATCGACAAGATCATCGCCAGGCGCGTGCGCAGCAGTGCCGTGGGATACAGCGCCAGCAAGGCCACGCGCATCGGCGACGACCACCTCCTGCAATACGTCAGCCCCGTGGACCTGCGCAGCTTCGGCCTCATCCCCGAGCTGATCGGACGCTTCCCCGTGCTCTCCTACCTGGACCCCCTGGACCGCGATACGCTGCGCCGCATCCTCACCGAGCCCAAGAACGCCTTGGCCAAGCAGTACATCAAGCTCTTTGAGATGGACCGCATCAAGCTCTCCTTCGACAAGAAGGTGCTGGATTTCATCGTTGAAAAGGCCATGGAATACAAGCTGGGTGCCCGCGGATTGAGGAGTATCTGTGAGGCCATCATGACCGATGCGATGTACGAGCTGCCCAGTTCCATGGAGCGCCCGTCCGAACTGCGCATCACCCTGAGCTACGCACGGGACAAGTTCGAACGATCGCGCCTCAGCCAGCTCAAGGTGGCCTGATCCACGGCTTGTTCCGTTGGGCCGCCTGCAAGGGGGGGGGCGCCAGGGCCACGGGGTCTAATGCGCCCTGCGGGCGTGGCTTCCAAGCGTATTCAAACCATAGATGGATACGGATGAACACGGATCACGGACCCGTCTACCAAGGAAAGCAACCTTCCCGATCCGTGTTCATCCGTGTGGATCCGTGGTTCAATTCAGTGTGTGAATACACCGCCAGGTGCGTAGATAAGACCGGAAGGCCTAGGATCGCCACAAAGGCGTGCCGCCTTCCATGCGGCAGGCTATCTTTGCCCAAAGACCTTTAACCCCCAGATCAATGAAGCATTTTCTGTTGCCGGTGGCCGCCATGGCCTTTGGTTTAACCGTTGTAGCGCAGGACCTTCCACAAGCAAGCCCTTATGGTGAAGTGGAACAGGTGGTGGGCCTCACCAAGGTGGAGATCGATTACTCCCGCCCCAACGTGCGCGGGCGCCAGATCTTCGGAGACCTGCTTCCCTTTGGCAAGATCTGGCGGCTTGGGGCCAACTCCAGCACCACCATCGAACTGGACGGCCCGGTGATGATCGATGGCCAGAAACTGGCCAAGGGCAAGTATTCCATGCTGGCCATTCCCAACGAAGGAGCCTGGGAGATCATCTTCAACAAAAACCCCGAATTGTGGGGAACCAACCGCAAGGAGGATGAGGATGCCCTGCACATCAAGGCGGAAACCGCACCGAGCGATTTCACCGAAACGCTGACCATCACCTTTGATGAAGTGAAGGACGACAAGGCACGCGTGGATATCCGTTGGGAGAAAACCCGGGCAAGCTTCTGGATCTCCGCGGATGCGACCGAACAAGGCATGGAGAACATCAAAAAGGCCTTGGCACAAAAGGATCCCAAGGCCGGAGCCTATGCCAGCAGCGCCCGTTTTGCCATGGAGCGCGGCGTAATGACCAAGGAAGCTTTGGGCTGGGCCCAGAAGGCGGTGGACATGGACGCCAAGTACTACTACATGCACACCTTGGCCTTGGTGCAGGCAGCCAATGGCCTGACCAAGGAAGCCATTGCCACAGCGGAAAAAAGCATGGATGCCGCCAAGAAAGCGGACGACATGGCCTATGTCAAGCTCAATGAGGCCAAGCTGAAGGAGTGGAAGGGAAAGTAGCCTGATGAAGGCACCGGCCATCGGCCGGCAATTATGGGGAAGGCCCTGCATCCGCCGGAAGCAGGGCCTTCCCATGTGGTGCGGAATGCTGCACGTTACCGGTCGGCAACAGGTGCTGCCCTTATGCCAGCGATACCAATTCGTCTTTCACAACCACCCAAACTTCCGCAGCAGCCTTCCGCAGGAACCCCTGCGGCAACCATGAATGGATCGGGCGATCTACAACTCATGCCGGGTCTCCGCCTCGGGACCCTGCGTATCCACGTCCACGTATCCACACGCTGCGCACCCAACACGCCTGCGTGCCCCCGCGTGAGTGGGGAGGCCCTCAACTCGCGCCGGGTCTCCGCCTCGGGACCCTGCGTATCCACGCCCATGTAACCACACGCTGCATATCCATCATTCCTACGTGCCCCCGCGTGAGTGGGGAAGGAGCGAACCGCAGAGCCCCGAGGCGGAGAATCCCTGGAAGTGGAAAGGCAACTACCGGCCTGGCTCCGACGGCACCGGGGCCTCGGCACAAACCCCGGGAAACCGGAATGAAGAAGGGGCCGGCTCCTCTGGAACCGGCCCCCTTCACAGGTGTTCAACGCCACGCTTAGCGCACGAAGAGCTTTTTGGTCAGCGGGCGGCCATTGTTCTTGATGGTCACGTAGTAGTTGCCCGGGGCCCAGCCTTCGGTGCTGAGGGTGTGGTGGTAGGTGCCGGGCGTTTGGTTGCCGAAGGCGGTTTCGCTTACGGCCTGGCCCAGGCTGTTGTGCACGACCAGGTCCATGCGGCCGGCCTTCACCACGTCGTAGGCCAGCAGCACCGAGCCGTTGCTGATGTTGCCGTTCACGAAGCTCAGGCGGCTGTTGTTCATGTAGCTTTCTTCGCCCACGCCCATGTCTTCGTCATCCACCACCACGAAGATGTAGAGGTCAGCGTCGATCGGGTTGCTTTCACTGCTCCACACGGCCGGGGTGGTGCGCCATTGGTTGTTGCTCAGCTTCGTCCAGGAGAAATCGCCGTACTCAACTTCGCCCATGCTGGTGCTTACCAAGGCCACGGTATCCGTGGATGCCAGGGCGGAAAGGTCGAAGCCTGCGGCAAATTCAGTACCCACGCTCACCGTGCTTGGGAATTGGGCCACCGTGAAGACCAGCGACAAGGAGGTGTCGATCTGGGCCATGGACAGGTCAACCGAGGCCAGCACCGTGCCGGGGGCCGGGTTGTTGGCCCCGGAGGAGGTGGTTCCGTTGGCATTGTTCATCGCATAGATGTTCGCCTTTACCACCGAGGTGGCTTGGCCCGAATTGTCGGCCTTGGCCCCGAACCAGAACAGGGCCTCTTTTACGCCTACGGGCCCAAAGAGGAGGAACTGTTGGGCCATGGCCTTCATGTGTGAACTGTTCGTGCCGAACACATACCCGCCATTGTTCTGTACCCCGTAGAGGGCAGGTTGCGCGGTTTCAAGGATGCTGCTGAACAGGGTGTCGATGGCACGGTGGCTGTGGAGCGCGCGGATGGGTTCCATCAGACGGGCTTCGCCCACCACGTGTTGTTGGGCAGCGGCCAAGCTGGCGGTGCCCAAAAGAATTGCGGAAAGTAGGATTCGCATGATGCTGGGTTGAGTGGTGTGTTCGTAAGGAAGGCGCGAAGGTAGCACCTGGACACCGGCAAATACGTTCAGGTCCAGGGCTATGGAGCCTAAGGCACCCTACGGACTCGACATTCATTTACAAAACCACGGATCCACATGCCCCTGTACCTGCCGGGGGAACTCGGACGGTCGGTCCATGAGCCGGGCAAAACCACCCTCGTCCGTATGGATCTGTGGTTCAAGCCCGTGTGTGAATGCGCCACCAGGCATCGGGATATGATCCGATGGTCCAGCATTCAGATCGGGGCGTTTGGCCGTTCCGGAAGCACAAAAAAGGGGCCGCCTCTTTTGAGACGGCCCCCATTAGGCTGCTTGATGATCGCTTAGCGCACGAAGAGCTTNNCCATTGCTGATGTTGCCGTTCACGAAGCTCAGGCGGCTGTTGTTCATGAAGCTTTCTTCGCCCACGCCGGCGAACTCATCGTCCACCACCACAAAAATGTACAGCGCGCAATCAAAGGTGCCATTGCCCCAGCCCGCGCCGGGCAGGGTGTACCAATTGCCGTCGCTCCATTGTTCCCAAGTGAATTCGGCGAAGTCGTACTCCTGGTCGGTGGTGCTCACCAACGCGATCGAGTCGCCCGTAGCCATGTTGGACATGTCAAAACCGGCAGCGAACTCGGATCCGGCATTCACCATTTCGGGGAATTGGGCAACGGTGAACGTCAAGTTCATCGAGGTGTCGATCTGGTCCATGGTCAGGTCCACCGAAGCCAGGATCGATCCCGGGGCTGTGTTCACGGCGCCTGCCGTGGTGGTGCCCGGCCCGTCCATGGCATACAGCTTGGCCTTTACGATTGAACCGGGGGTGCCGGTGGAATACTTCGAGGCAAACCAGAACAGGATCTCACTGGCGCCCACGTTGCCAAAGAGCAGGAATTGCTGGGCTTTGCTCTTGTCCCCGTAAGTATTGGTTCCGAAGATGTAGCCGCCATTGTCCGTTACCCCGTACTGTACCGGGTTCCCTGTGTTCAGGATCTCTTGGAAGACCGTATCGATGGCACGGCTGGCATCCAAGCCGCGGATGGGTTCCATCAAGCGGGCTTCGCCCACGTTGCGCTGGGCCATCGTAGCGCTTGCCAAACCGAGCACGGCTGCTGTGAGTAGGATTTTTCTCATGGTTCGTTGAAGTTGTGTTGTCTTGGTTGGTTCCGTGCAAAGATAGGGATCGGAGCCCGATCTGGGGCGTTGGCACGGACCCGTTCTGTTGTACACCTTGGAATGCTGGGCCGTGCACAGGATGGGTTCAGGGCGTGGGCTCCTGGTGCCGGGGGGCGGGCAATAAGGGTTGAAGCACCAAGGCCAGCACCACCGTAACGGCCGGCGCAATGAGGTTGTACCACAGGAAAGCCACCTGCAGGTGCGAGAAGTGCAGGGCCAGGATGAGGGCTTGGGCGATAAGCGCCGCCGTGAAGACGGCGGTTCCCTGCACCCGCTTGAGGAAGAAGGCCACCAGGAAGATGCCCAGGATGGTTCCGTAAAACAGCGACCCCAGGATGTTCACCGCTTGGATGAGGTTCTCGAACAGGGAGAAGATAGCGGCGAAGCCCAGGGCCAGCAGGCCAAAAAAGAGGGTGGCCCACTGGCTGCGGCGCACCTGGCGCGTGTCCGAAGCATGGGGTGGCAGCACGTCCACCACGCTGGTGGTGGCCAAGGCGCTGAGCTCGGCACTGGTACTGCTCATCCCCGCGCTGAAGATCATGGCCAGCAGCAGCCCGATCACTCCCACGGGCAGGTGGTCCATGATGAAGGTGATGAAGATGTAGTCCTTGTCGTTGGCTTCGCGCTCGGGATCATGGGCCTTCAGCAGGGCGGTTGCTCCCGCGCGCAGCGCCTTGTCCTGCGCCATGGCGCCCTCCAATTCCTTCTTGGCTTGGGCTTGTGCCGCCTCGTCACCGGCGCGCTCCGCGGCCACCCAATCCAAGGTGCCGGTACGGAGCCCGGCGTTGTTGGCGGCATGGCGCACTTGCAAGGCCTTCAGGTCCACTGCCTGTGCCCCTTGTTCCATGGCCTCCACGTTGGTTGCATTCCAGTGTACGGGCGAGGGGTTCACCAAATAGAACACAAAGACCAGCACCCCGGTCAGCAGGATGAAGAACTGCATGGGGATCTTCAACACGGCGTTCATCCACAGCCCCATTTTGGCCTGTTGCATGGTTTGCCCCCCGAGGTATCGCTGCACTTGGCTTTGGTCCGTGCCGAAGTAGGAGAGCTGCAGGAAGAAGCCCCCGATCAATCCGCTCCACAGGGTGTACTTGTCAGCCGGGTCGAAGGAGGTGTTCACCGCCTTGAGCTTGCCCAAGGCACCGGCCAGTTGCAGGCTTTCCGGGAAGTTCATCACCGGGCTGATGTAATGCACCACCAAGGCGAAGGCCACGAACATGCCGGCGAACATCACGGCCATTTGCTGTTTGTGGGTGACCCCCACTGCGCGCGCGCCTCCAGTGGTGGTGTAGATGATCACCAGCAGGCCGATGAACAGGCAGGTCCACGACAGGGGCCAGTCCAGCACCTTGCTGAGGATGATGCTGGGCGCATAGATGGTGATCCCGGCCGCCATGCTGCGCTGCACCAGGAACAGCCCCGCAGTGAGCAACCGTGCCCGCTTGTCGAAGCGCTTGCCGATGAACTCGTAGGCCGTGAACACCTTCCATTTGTAGTACAGCGGGATGAACACCAGATTGATCACCACCATGGCCAGCGGCAGGCCGAAGTAGAACTGGACGAAGCCCAGGCCATCGGCAAAGCCTTGCCCCGGGGTGCTTAAAAAGGTGATGGCGCTGGCCTGCGTGGCCATCACGCTGAGCCCCACGCCCCACCATCGGGCATCGCTCCCGCCGCGCAGATAGCCTTCGCTGGTGCGGGTGTGGCGCGTCTTCCACACGCCGTAGCCCACAATGAAGCCTAGCGTACCTAAAAGAATGGTCCAGTCAAGTATGTGCAAAATGGAATGTGCGGGATCTGGTTCGTTGAACAGTGCCTATGCTGCCGTGTGGTTTGCACGTCTTGTTGCGGATCCGCCTTCCCTTGCCCATGCTCATGCTAGCGGTCCGGGGATCTCATGCTCGCCGGGCGTTCATTTTGCGCCTTGGCCTGGTCCGTCCGTTCTGCGCGAGATCAAATTCGCCCACAGCCGGTACGCTCCAGGCACTCCTGCCGGCAATTGCCTGAAGAAGCTGATGCCGGTATAGATGAAACGTCCCTTGCCATGGTTGCAGGCGATCAGTGCCCCGTCCAGCGGTTCCTCCCCCGGGTCGTTCCAGGTGATCAAGGGCGTGTATTCCGGCGCCAGGTCATCAGCGAAGTACAATCCGCGCTCCTGCACCCAGCCTTCGAAATCGGCCGTGGTGATCTTGTTCGGCACGTTCAGCAGCGGGTGGGCGGGGTTGGGGAAGGAGGGGGGGGCTTCCTCCACGGTCACCCGCCCGCGCGAGATCTGGAATGGATACGGGCCCAGGGTGGCCGGGTCGATCTGGAAGTCCGTGGCGCCGTTGAATGCGCGCGGGGTCGTGTTGTACTGCACCACCAACGTACCGCCTTCTTTCACGTACTGCAGCAGCAGCGGGTGCAATTCTTTCATGCCCACGGTGGCATTGTAGGCCCTGATGCCTGTAACGATGGCATCGTACCTTTTGAGTTCGGCGGCATGGGCGGTAGTGGGGTCCAGCAGGTCCACGGCCACGCCCAATTGTTGCATGGCTTGGGGCACGTCGTCCCCGGCCCCCATGACATAGCCAACCCGCTTGGCGGTCACTTTCACATCCATCGGAACGGCCTTGAAGGTGGCCGAGGTGTACCAGGACCGGTGCGGGATGTGGTCGTAGTCCACTTGGTGGCGCGTCAAGTTGGTGGGGCCGGCGTGGTCCACTTCCATGCGCACGGACGGGCTGGCGTTCTGCCGGGCTCCCTTGGGCACCACCTTCAGTACAGCGCTTTTTCGTTCCCCGGCGTGCATGGGTCCGATGTGCTGGCTTGCAGGAACGAAGTCCCAGCCGGTCACCGTGCCGCAGAGCAGTTCGGCCCTGCCCAATGCGGTGAAGGCCTCTGCGCTGAACAGTTCCTCCTTGGCCTGGCCTTGCACCACCAGCACGCCCGGGTGGGCGGACAGGGATACCGGGGGCACCACCTCGCAGGGACGTTCCTGTTCACCCTTCACGCGGTCCACGTTGCGGTAGATCACCGGGGCCGTGCCGTGCACGGTGGTGCCTCCATCAAACCGCAGCGTCCATTCCACCTGCAGCTCGCCCGGTGCCACGGGTACGCCGATGAGGGCGGGGTTGTCCACTTGGAACAAGTTGCCATGCGGCTTTTCCAGCCAGTAGGGTTGGTCCGGCCGGTCCGGGGCTGCCAAGGTTGTCGGGCGGGTAAACGGTACGTTCATCTCCAAGGTCATTGCGGCTTCCCCATCGGCCATCACCGCCACGGGGGCACTGCTGCGCGTGAGGATGCTGAGCTCCACCTTCAGGGAGTCGCCGGTGACCACCTGGGGCACGGTGGCCAGGGCCTCCACCACGGTGCCGGTCACGTCCAGCAGCAGCCGGTCCACGCGTTGGCGGGTGAAGGTCTTCCAGGCGGAGGGCGGCAGGGCATCCACGGCGGCCGCCACGCGGGCGAGGGCGGCGGTGCTTTTCTCGGGCGCCCGGAGGTCATATCCGGCCAGCAGGCCATCCACTGCATGGGCCACCGCGGTACCGCCTTGCAGGCGGCCCCAGCTCAGGTCCATTCCTCCGAAGAGGTCGCTTCCGGTGGGCCGTTCGCCTTTTTCAAAGTGCAGGTACTCCAACGATCTGCCGCGTGTTTCTGCGGCGCCGAAGCCTTGGCTTTTGTGCATGCTGCGGCTGCGACCGGCGATCTCCGTATAGCTCTCGCCCAGCAGCGGGTCGTAGCCGCCCACGTCCACGCTGTACCAATCCGGGTCGTTGCCGGCGATCTCGGCCAGGTTCTTCTTCCACCAGGTGCTGCCGTTGAAGAACAGGCGGCGCGGTTGCCACACCTGCAGGCCCTGTTCCAACTGCTCGGGGAATGCCTTGGGGTCGCCGGCCAGGTCGAACGCTTCACGGGCCAGGATGGCGCTGGCCTCGTGGTGGCCGTGCCCGGCTTCGCGCGTGGGCGGAAAACGGGTGATGATCACGTCGGGGCGGAACCGGCGGATCACCCGCACCACGTCGCCCAGCACAGCCTCATGGCCCCATTTTTCAAAGCTCTCGGCCGCGCTTTTGCTGAAGCCGAAGTCCACGGCCCGGGTGAAAAACTGCTCCCCGCCATCGATGCGGCGCGCGGCCATCAGCTCTTCGGTGCGGATCACGCCGAGGGCGTCGCCCAGTTCGGACCCGATGAGGTTCTGCCCACCATCGCCCCGCGTAAGGCTCAGGTAGCCCGTGCGCAATTGCCGGCCATTGCCTAGCCAGGTGATCAACCGCGTGTTTTCATCGTCGGGGTGTGCGGCGATGTACAGCACCGTGCCCACCACGGGGAGTTTTTGCATGTGGTGCAGGATGCGTGCGGCATCCGGGGGTGCTGCGCGTTGCTGTGCCGAAAGCGCGAAGGGGAAGAGGATCGTGTGTCCGATCAAGGCGAGGACCAAGGTGCGCCATCCAGGGCGGTGTGCTGCAAGCATGCGCCGAAGGTAGGGATCGGTAACACGGCGTGCGGTCGACCTGCCAGCGATCGCCCGGTTCACTGCGGGCACAGCCGGGATGGGGCGGAGGCCGTTCAGGCCATGCGGCCCGAACGGGGCAGCCGGTATGTACCGGTGTGAACGTTCCATCCCTGAAAGTGCGGAAGGGAATTGGTAGGTGGCGTACCTTGGTGACGCCAAATGATCCGAACCGGGCTACTTCCATTTCTGATGGGGCTAGGGGTAGCCGTAGCTTGGTGGTGCCTGACCTGGGGTTTTGGGTAAATATCAGAGGCTTGGGCGCCGTGGGCCATCGGGCCAAGGAATGCATCCGAAAGGATGCGGAACTGAAGGGGCCGCTGCCAAAAGCAGCGGCCCCAATTTGTTTTGATCGAGTTCGCGTAGGGTCACACGAAGTGGACCCTGCGCGAACCACGTTCACACGAAGTGGACCCTGCGCGAACCACCCGTGATCTCCCCGCCATCCCATTTCGCGA